>Ga0114922_10003909_pt1 | contig 13860 bp, 8 predicted proteins | sample AartaG_FD_100975 | JGI IMG/M metagenome (GOLD analysis project Ga0114922, IMG submission 100975) | Deep subsurface microbial communities from Aarhus Bay to uncover new lineages of life (NeLLi) - Aarhus_00045 metaG | ecosystem: Environmental > Aquatic > Marine > Oceanic > Sediment | place: Aarhus...
TAAGGACAATTATGACATAGTAGAGAAGAAGATAAAAAAAGGTGTGATCAAGTACAAGGTAGACGTTCCTTTCACGGGTAAAAAAGGGAAACCACAAGTTTCTAATATGAATGTTACCGTGATCGTCAAGAAAGGTCCTAATATGGATGTAGATATAGCCAAGGTAGCAAAACTTCTCAAGAAAAATTCAAAAGGTTAAAAACTAGAAAATTCCATTTTTTTTTTCTCTTGTTCAAGTTTAATAGCTGCAAATTCTATTTGATTAATAAATTTTTAATTCATGATTTCTTATTGATCTATTGACAAAACTCTAGATTTCCTAACTCCTTCATTCTTTCTTCAATTTGTGGGGTAACTTTATAAGTATTACCTTTCCGTGGGCTTCCTATTATTGTAAGTATTTTCATTTATCTTATTCTAAAGTTTTCTTATCATTAAGCTTAACTCTCTCAACTTAACTTCTTAAGATATTCCGAATCAAGTGTTTTTTAATAAGATCTTTTTTATGTATATTTTATATAATACATTTTAATTAAGAGAGAGTTATGTTTATGCAAAAGAAAATAATCAAGTTGTTTGTCTTTATTATTTTTTGTTCATTATTTATTAATCCTATCTCAATAAGGGGCATAGAATATACTTCCACTTTTACCGAAATTGGCTCGATAGCACCTGGGACTGGCATTATTAATATGCGATTTATCGAGAATGATTTGGCTTTCCTTGCGGAAATTAGTCGAGGCTTAACAATTTACAATATAACAGATCCTACTAATTGTTTTGAATTAGATTATTATTCTCTACCCATTGTGCATGATATTGAACTTGATCTTGAAAGAAAATTAGTATTTATTACTGCTTCAACAGGCGTAAACATATTTAATTTTAGTAATCCAAACCAATTAGAATTGCTTTCAGTCTACCTAAATTATACAACTTCAACATACATTCAACTGAAAGGAGAATTATTATTTGTTGGTGCTGAGAATCATGGTCTACAAATTGTCAATGTAACTGATCCAAATAATCCAATTATGATAGATAATTGGGTTGATGGCGTTGGTCATGTGGGTCCTGTTTATGTTTTAGATGATTTTGCTTTTGTTGGTACAAGAATTCCCAATATTATTGGCCCTCCTACTGCTATTGATTTAAAATTATTAGATATTAGTGATCCAAAAAATATCACACATCTAAGCACTGTTGATACTGGTGAAGGATATGATGGTGGTGCACCCAAAGCTCATTATCAAGATTTAGTTTATTTTAATGATTATACTAATGGATTGAAAATATTGAATTTCTCTGATCCCTTGAACATAAACGTTTTAGGGACATATTTTGATGGAGGATCAATAAATGATGTTAAACTTATTGATAATGAAATAGCATTTATAGCAGATGACGGTGAAGGTCTTAAAGTCATTAATTGTCTTGATCCCAAAAATCCTATCAAGATTGGATTTTACCATCACCAATGGAGAACTCTGAGAGTTGCTGTGAAAGATGATAGAGTCTATTTAGCTACTCTTGAAGGCGGAGTACGAATTTTAACTACAGGAATAATTACTAATGCAATCCCTATTCATCCTTTATTGATTTGTTGTAGCTTGACTATTGTATATATATTTCTTTTATATAGAATGATGAGAAATAAGAAAGTAAAAAAATCCTTTTAAAGTATCTCGACCAGTCATTTTTAAGTTTGGATAAAACTAAATTAAAAAATTATTAATTATTAGTAATTACAGTTTCGATAATTTTTCCATCTCGCATTTTTAACATTCTTTCAGCAAGAGCACCAACCATAGGATCGTGAGTGACCATTAAGATAGTTTGATTAAGCTCTAAATTAAGCTCTCGTAGTAATTTAATTATTTCCATACCCATTTTACTATCAAGTTCACCTGTAGGCTCATCAGCTATTAAGATGGAAGGTTCATTACACAATGCTCGTGCAATTGCAACTCTTTGTTGCTCTCCACCTGAAAGCTCTGAAGGGAGATGATCTTTCTTCTCACTTAGGCCTACAAGATCAAGAAATTTATTAACATTTCTTTCAATTTCTCGTTTGGTTCTACCTGCAAAAAGCATCGGAAGTTCCACATTTTCATAAGCTGAAAGAACTGGTACTAGATTATAAAACTGAAAAATGAAGCCAATTTCTTTAAGTCTTAAATTTGTGCGTTGTATATCATTCATATGAGCTATATTTGTTCTATTGATGTATACAACCCCACTTGTAGGATTATCAAGAGCACCAATCATATTTAAAAGGGTAGTTTTTCCAGAACCTGACGGTCCCATAACTGAAACAAATTCACCTTTCTTAATATCTATGCTAACACCATTCAATGCTCTAATTTCAATTCCTTCCGTAATATTATAAACTTTAGTTAAATTAAAAGTTTGGATCATTGTAGCAGGGCTTATTAATTCGTAATCTTTAACATCATGAAGTACTGATTTTATAAACTGAATTTCCCTCTTCTTTTTAGCTTTCTTCATTTTTTATACCTCCAATTCAGAATTTATAGATTTCTTTAATTGGTTTTCCTCCATTTTTTTCACTAATAAATTCTCCATCAGTAAGAGTTATAATCCTATCTGCTACTTCTGCTATTCTTCTATTATGGGTAACCATTAAAATTGATTCTCCAGCGTTCTTTAAATCAAGGAAAATTTTCATAATATTTGTAGTTGTCTCCGTATCGAGCTCACCTGTAGGTTCATCAGCAAGAATAATAAGAGGATCGTTAACCAAAGCCCTAGCTATCGTGACTCTTTGTTGTTCCCCACCAGACAGCTGAGTAGGTAGATGCTCCATTCGTTCCTCTAATCCAATCCTTTTTAACAGATTTTTAACCTTTTCTTTTCGTAATTTTGGATCTTTCTTATCAATTACCATCGGAAGCTCTACATTCTCGTAAGCTGTAAGGATAGGAAAAAGATTGTAAAATTGGAAAATTAAGCCAATCTTTCTCAATCGCATTTTTTTGTGTTGTTTATTGGTCATTAGCATTATATCAAGTCCCATTCCTTTAGCATCAACATTATAAATAATCTTACCTGAATCTGGGAAATCAAGAGCACCTAGGCAATTTATCAAAGTTGTTTTCCCTGAACCAGATGGACCTACGATAGCAATAAATTCACCTTTTCTAATTGTTAGATTAACTTTGTTCAAAGCTGTGATTGTGGAATTACCTATAGTGTACGTTTTAGTGAGATCTTGTACAGTAAGAACTATGCTTGGATCAATTTTAATCATTTTTGCCGTTGCTCTTCTTTCTTTATTCATCCTCACTTTTCCTCACTTTTTTCTTTTTAATTGACATTTTCTAAACCTCATTTTTTTAATTTGTTTCAATCAATCATCTTGTTCTCACCGCGTCTATGATATTCAAGTTTGCTGCCCATTTTGCAGGATATCTTGAACTCAAAATTACAGTTATTAAAACAGTCAATACCAAAATGCCAATAGTTAACCAAGGAATTGTCCAAGTAACTGCGAGAAATCCACCGGAGGGCATAGCTTCCACCATCAAAGATCCTTGAATTATACCTGCAAATATACCCGTAAATACACCCAAAAGTGCTAAAATTAATGTCTCTCCTGATATTGAACGAATTACCCCTTTTTTACTTAATCCTATTGATCTAAGCATACCTATTTCCCTTCTACGTGCCATGGTTGTAAGAAGACTATGAAGAGTTAACCCAATCATTGCAATTATTATAGCAAAGATAAGTAGACCATTCGTAATGAAAACGATTAAATTAATCATCGTTCTAAAAGTAGAACTCATAAATGATTTTGTAAAAGCAAATATTATAAGATAACCTCGATCTTCTATGTAATTAATTTGTTCTTCTAAAACATCTTCATCGTGCACTCCGACTTCCACCCACGTAAACCAGTCATAAACATTGGTCCTAATTGAAAGAGTCAAACTTTTAAGGTCAATTATTGACCAATAACCCCCTGCTATGAAATGTAGATTTTGTAACAACAAATTTTTATAAGTTGTTATATTTTCTGGGTGATCACAGTGAACTAACACTGAAGTTACCATATCATTAGAATAATCAGATCCTCTATAGTCAGAATATATAACATTTCTTGCTTTTTCGTAATTTATAAATATTGAATTTCCACTAATATCATAACCCAATTCAAAACCAGCATACCAATTGTATTTTTCGGTATTATACAAAGTAGGTGCCTCAATAATTCCTATAATTTCAAATTTTGGCCAAAAATCTGGAGTTATTGTTGAATAAATTGACTTAGCTACTCCAAGCTTTAGGCTATCAATAGTTAAATTATAGTTACCATTATATGTGGAGTTACGACCAATAATTCTTAGTTTGAGATCTCCAATTGGATCAACATAATAATGGTTTAAATTGAAATTAAAAGTGTTATTATTCTCTATAATATTATTGATAGGTCCTAGGTTTTCAAATGTGTTAGTATAAATATTAAGAACTTCCAATTCTAGAGAATCGACAGTGGTGTTTACTGAAGTCTCTATGGTAACATTTATAGCTTTATATAAGTTAGTAGGCAGTAAATTCACTGTAATATTTAAAGCAAGCCACTCTCTATTACTTACATATGATAAGTATACGTCATCAGAAAAAATTAAATCTGTAGTAGTTCCTGATACTGATGTATAATTATTTATATAAGGGATAGCTGTAGTGATATATGGAAAACCTCCTGCAGAAATAGTTTCTAAATTGAATTGATGTGGAAAAATAGTTATATTATCACCAATTCCTATAGTAGGATTGTTTTTTATGAAAATTTCATCCACTACACATATATTTTCTGTCGTATTGAGTAGTTCTTCCATTGTAGATCCAACATATCCAAGCTTTTGGCTTACAAGATTATTATTTCCAAAGTATAAATCAGATCTAAGGTTTCCAGAAGAATTTGTATGAATACCCGCAACCGAACTTGCATAATCTATTACTGAACCGTTATAAGATACTGGCGTATAATAGTCCATTCTTGTGGTATAATATTCGATTCCACTAATACCATTTAGAATTGATTCCACAGTAGAAAAGGTGAACCAATTTGGTTGAACTAGATCAAACATAGGGTTTCCAGTTTGAGTTAATTGTCTGAAAACCAGATCAGTACCTCCACCAGGTAGATTTTTATTAGCAATTTCTTCGTAGATTTCCCAAGAGATAAACGTATTATAAGATTTTCCTTCACCTTGAACTCCCAAGAGATCTAGTGATGAAAACCCCTGAATGCTTCGAATAATTGCTGTAATTGTCATATTTACTATAAAAGTATCTTCATGTGCATTATAATCATCTGTATCAAGTATTGCAGTTAGATTTGCATAAGTTGTTCCTAGTGAAAATCTTACAGATAAATTTCTACCAACATTCAAATTATAATCATCAGCAAAATTTTCATCAATTATGATATTATTACCCATTTTAATTTCTTCCATCATTTCAATAAGAGTCATTGTTGTAGGGGAAATTATGGTAGTTTTAGTCAGATGTTCTTTAGCTTTTTCTGTGTCCAAAACATTTACCATAATAGTAGTATTATATTCTCGATCAAGTAAGCTATGTCCAATCCAATCATTATTTATTTGAATTTGTGCATTTTGATGACTTACTCCCATTACATCATCTACTCCTGATTGATTAAGGAGGCCTTCTTCGAAAGATCTGGGAGTATTGAAAGTGTATAGTCGTATATCAGCACCCATAAAGTCATCAATGGTAGTACCTATACCTGCTCTTATTGAATCCATCATTACACTCATCCCTATAAGAAAACTTGTTGTTAAAGCAATCATAGTGAATGTAAGACTTGTTCTTTTTCGATGTCTTAATATATTCTTTTCAGTTAATAATCTTGTTTTCCGTAGATATGGAGAAAACAAAGCCACGAAAACTTTATTAAGCGGTTTTATGCTAAGTACAATTAACCAAATAATCCCAAATAAGACTAAAATAGGAGCAAACATCGTAACCACCATTCCTTGATCCATCCCTGGCATTGATTGTGCGGATGGCATAAATGCAGTTGTAGCTTCAGGTGTAAAAATCATAAGCAATACCCCAGAAGAGATAAGTAAACTCCCTGAAATGAAGAGTATTATTCTTTTCCAATAATGTTTTTTCTCCCTTTTAGACTTTTCTTCGATTGGATTTAAGCATTCAATGATAGGTTTACGACTTGCTTTCCAACTAGGGTAAAGTGAAGCAAAAATACTAGAAACTAACCCAACTATAAATGTTGTAATTAGAGTTGCAGGATATAAAACAATTTCAAAATTTGAAATTGAAAGCCCTCCAAATTGTGCTGTAATACTTTGGATTGTTTGTAATGTAACTGAAAAAATTACATACGATATGAAATAGGAAGATATTGTTCCTAATGTTGTTCCAATTATTCCCATTACTGTACCTTGGGTTAAAAACAGTTTAAAAGTTTCAGATTTAGATGCTCCTATTGCTTGGAACATACCTGTCTCATATTCTTGTTCTTTTTTAATAATATTAAAAATATTCATCATTAGGATAATTGAGAGGATTAATGCGACTAAACCAAAAATTAGAAAGACAGTCTCTAATATACTCATTGTAGTATTTATCATTTCTAAATTACTTGATTTTAAGTCATTAACTTTCCAATTTCTTCCATCATTAAGATCTTCTAAATTATTTTCAATATTCTCGACTACGGAAGATACACTGTATATATTATCAACTCCTACAACACCTAGATTATATTCACCAGTATGATTTTCTGTACCATCCACTAGTTCATGAGCATTATTGATATTTACAAATATACCTGGTCCTCCTCCACCAACTCCAATCATAGTCATTGCAGACTCTGAAGGGTTTTCTGGATCGAAATCTTTCCCTTCACCGATATCCCGTATTATAGCAACAACAGAATATTCAAGCCATGTTCCTGTATTTAGAGGGTCATAACCCAGAAACTCTCCGTCATTTGGAAGAACCCAAACACTATCATTTGCTTTAAGATTTTTTCCTAATTGAATTTTTAGTGATTCTGAAATAACTATTACTTTATCTCCAGTATCCTCGTGGGTATACTCAAGAAGTTTTTCGATTGTATCCTCATTACTCACTGAATCTAATATAAAGGGTTTCCCACCTAATTCTCGTTCATCCACATCTTGATGATCAATACCGTATATCCCTGTTCTTGTGCTATTTTCTACTTGGTTTCCACTATTAGTTGCACTAATATAAACATTGAAACCTGAAATCCGGTAAGCTATTGATTCAACGTGTCTTACATCTTCTAATTCACTATTAATTTCATCAGGTTCAAACCAACCGTCAGTACTATTAGCAGATCTAATTAAAATATCTGCAGTACCTAACTGCTCATCTATAGTTTTTAACATCATTACATTGAATGAATCAGATACGATTAAAACTCCGCCAAACAAAGCGACACTAATGACAAGTGTTATTATTGTTAAAATATAGCGAACTTTACGTCTTTTCATATTACGAAAAGCAAGTTTTAGTATTACACCCATATTCTTATTTACTCATTTTTTTGTTTTATTTTATTAATATAAACGAGGTTGTACCTCTCTAATTTATTTCTATAATAATCTTAATTGCAATTTGGAGAAACTTTATTTTAATTACCTTTAAGTTTTTCTAATTCTTTTTCCATTTCAATTTTATTCTTTCCAATGATTTCTAAGATTAAATTTATAATTTCAATTCGTCTGCTGAGAATGCTAATTTTTTCTTCGCTTGTCTTACCAATTAGAATACGTTCATGATAAGATTGGCTAAAAAAATCCAGAAGATTACTCGGGAGGCTGTTGACATCCAAGACGGTTGAAATCATACTTAATAAAGATAAGTTCATTTCTTGCTGTTTTTCTACCAACATCTTTAAAACTTTTTTACCTTTCATCGTGAGGTAATATTCTTTGCTTTCTCTTTGCCCTGTTTTCCTCTTTTCATATTGAATTAATCCCCTATTTGTAAGATTGGAAAGATAGGGATACATTGTTGAATTAGTTGGTCGCCATTCTCCAAATGTTTCCTCAGAAATCTTTTTCATTAGTTTATAACCATTAGCTGGTTCTTTTTCAAGAGCTAATAAAATAAGCATACTAATATAACCACTCTTCATTGAATGTTCAATAAGTTCAACTAATTTTTCTGTACTCATTATACACTAGGTTTGAGGATTTTTCAATATATGTCGAATATTTACATGTCTAGATATGAAATACTTTTTTATTATTTAAATTTGTTTTTTTAATATGAAGAAATCAAATCTTGAATATATATTGAAATAAATGAAAAAAATTATAATTAAAAAAATTCTTTAAAATTTCTGAGGTATTTATTGATACCCTTTCCATTTTTGCTCAAGATTAGGATCTTGGAGTGTCTCCATTATATATTTTGCATATTCTTCTCCAGTTGCCCCAGTATCTCGACCAGTTAAAACCACCTTCTTTTCATAAGTAGCACAAATATCAAGAGCCATTTCAAGTTTATTAGCCTTTTCTGTGAAACCTATATGGTTCATGAGTAGTGCTGCTGCTTTAATTATGCTTGAAGGATCAGCATATTGTGCACGACCTTCCTCAACCATTCGCGGAGCTGATCCATGAATAGCTTCAAACATAGAGTATTGTTTTCCAATATTTGCACTTCCAGCAGTTCCAACACCCCCTTGGATTTGAGCAGCTTCATCTGTAATAATATCTCCATATAAGTTAGGAGCAACAAACACTCTAAACTGGCTTTGACGAGCGGGATCAACTAATTTTGCTGTCATTATATCAATATACCAATCATCCCATTCAACTTGAGGGTATTCTTTTGCAACTTCTTCTGCCATAGCTAAAAATTTACCATCCGAAGCTTTTACTACATTAGCTTTAGTGACCACAGTGACTCTATTAATATTGTTCTTTTTTGCGTAATCAAATGCTAATCTAATTATCCTCTCCGCTCCTTGTGTAGTTATAACTTTAAAATCAATGGCAAGATCATCTGAAACATTTATTCCCCTCGAACCTAAAACATATGCCCCTTCTGTGTTCTCTCTGAAAAACATCCAATCAATATTTTTCTCGGGAACTTTCACAGGTCGAACATTTGCGAATAAATCCAATTCACGACGCATTGTTACGTTTGCACTTTCGATATTAGGCCATTTATCTCCCTTTCTTGGTGTTGTTGTTGGACCTTTTAATAATACATGGCACTTTTTAATCTCTTCTAACACGTCATCGGGGATTGCTTTCATTACTTTTGCTCTATTTTCTATTGTTAATCCCTCAATTACACGAAATTCTACTTTACCACTTTCAAGTTCATCTTTTAATAAGAATTCCGTAATTGCTTGGGCATGTTTAGCAATATAAGGACCAATACCGTCACCACCTACAAATCCAATGATAATAGGTTTTAGTGCAGAGTAATCGGTCCAATCACCCGCTTTTTTCATGCGTTCTACTCTTTCCAATTGTTCTTCTACGAGTTTAGCAAAATGATCCTTTGCTTTATCAATCATTTCATTCAATTTTATATGCCTCCAATTTGTTATTATTTCTAATTGATTTTTTATTTATTTTTAATTACTTTTTATTTAATTTTGAATTTTTTATTCTGTAAATAATATTTCATCCCAAGGTTGCCTAAAGAGACCAGCTCGTTGACGTTTTTGATCAAAAACGTGTCCCATCATTCCTATTGAACGACCAAGCACAAATATACCATTTAAAGCTTCACTATAAATGACATCTTCTATTTCTTCTTTCGTGAAATCTAAATTTTCCAAGAGATCCAAGAAGGTTATGCCAATACATCCGTCAACGTTCAAAATCAGATTATTTCTTTTAGACGTTGTAAGTTTCTCAACTTCGAGCGCATAATCTAGATGTGGATGTTTCTTAAAATTTTTAAATACAAATTCTTTTAATAATTGGACTCGTACGTCAGGATTTTGAACTGATTTAATTCTATGGCCAATTCCTGGGATGTTAATTTTCATGACAGTTTTCATATAATTCATAAATTCAACAGGTTTCATTCCTTTTTGCAAAGCTTCTCTAAAATATTTAGCTGCATCCGAGATTGCTCCACCGAATCGTGGACCAATTGTGAGAATACCTGAAGCAACCGATGACATTAAATCTTTGCCTGCTCGTGCTGTAATAATCGCATTATGAGCTCCACTTACAGCAGGTCCATGATCTGCCGTTAGTTTAATTACCATTTCAATAAATTGTTGGGCAAACTCTGGTAATTCTTTTTTAAACCATAAAAGACCAATAACATACCCTATAGATTTTTTATCTCTGATTATTGTATCTAATCCAATACCCGCAAATGTGGGAACATCACCCCTATCATCTGATATTGTGACAACTACATCAGTAGGTCTTCGTACTTTCCCTAAACGAATAGCAGTATTATAATCTAATGGAACCTCTGGTGGTTCAAATTCTTCGATTGGATCTATTTTACCTTCCTTTTTTAAATTTTCAAATGTTTTTCTAATTTCTTTATCTAAATCTTCATATGAATCTGGGACAATAGCACCAGCTTCTCGTAAGGCACGATTTTTAGCATCTGCAGTTTCTTTTGCACTATCTGCCATAGCACCGGCGTGACCGAATTGCAGGCCTTGAGGTAATATCTTTGCGGCTGTTCCTGTAACCCAAATAACAATTGGTTTCTTTATTTTCCCACTTTTTAAAGCATCCACAATAGCATATTCATCAACACCACCAATTTCTCCTAGAACTACTAACATTTTGATTTTGGGGTTCGCTTCATATCGTAAAAGATGATCGATTAACCGAGATCCAGGATATCGATCTCCACCTATCGCAATCCCTTCAAAAATTCCGTCTGTTGTTTGTGAAATCATGAAATTCATTTCATTACTTAAACCACCTGATTTCGATACAAATCCAACTGACCCAGGACGGTATAGTTTAGATAATTTGATATTCTCTAAGGTTCCTGCCGTATTTCCAATCTTAAAGGCACCGGCTCTAATTCCCCCGACTGTTGCCGGACCAATTATGTTTTTATTACTCTCATCTGCAATTTTAATTAGTTCACGACTTTGTCTTTCAGGAATCCCTTCTGCAATAATAACTACTGTACGTATTGTATCAGATTCAAGAGCTTCTTTACTAGTTTCATAAGACGATCTAAAAGAAGCAAAGTTAATCATAACTTCAGCATTAATATGATTTTTCATTGCCAAGCTAAGTGTTTTATAGATGGGTATGACAATTTCTTTATTTCCCCAAAAAACTTTATGGTAACTAATTGCTGCTGTTTGAGTAGGTCTAATAATTGCAGCAACAGAGGGTTTTTCTCTTCTACTTACAAAGTCAAAATCAAGCATCCTCTGAATGGGGTTTCTTTGAAAACCATAAATAATTGCTTGAGTATTTCTATTAAATAGTTCATAATCTTCCATTTTTAATTCCCTCCAACGATTTCAGCTTTTTTTATTAATTCTACAACTCTAGTCATATGAGTATATCTATCATATACTTCTATTGGAACTCCTGTCTCTTTTCCAACTTGTTTCATAAGTTCTAAACCTTGTTTTTCGTTAGGTCCCCCTCTCCTTACATATATTTGTACATTTGCTTTCTTCAATTTATCAACAGAATTTCTAATTGCGCTTACAATTCCTGTAAATGTTGCTTTTACATCAGTAAAATTAGCAATACCTCCTCCAATTATCAAATATTTTGGTTTTCCTTCTGGATCTGGATTTTCAGTAATGAGATTAATAATAGTTTGGGCATAAATTTCAGTATGTTCTTTTGATGGGTTTCCGGAGTATTCACCATAATTCCCTAATTCGCTCCCATAACCTAAATCTACTATAGTATCAGTATAAATTACAGATGCACCTCCTCCAGCAACCATTGTCCAAACTCTTCCATCTTTATTTAAAACTTTCAACTTTAGAGATGCGCCAGTTTTCTCATCCAATTCTCTTATATAAGCTTCTTCACTAGACATTTTTTGTCCAAATGCTGCTGGAAATTCGATTGGATTTTCTGGATTTCCCCACGTATCTTGGTGAAGAAAAGCCGCTGTGTCATCTAACCGAGCTTTTACATCTAAAGGAACAATTTTCTTATCTTCTGTGATAGCAAATGGATTGATTTCAAGAAATGCAAAATCTTGATCAACATAAACTTGAAATAAGCTTTTAATAAAAGGTATCAAAACATCCTTTAGTTCACCTAAACCCGGTAAATTATTTGCTAAATCAAACGTATTAATATCAGTTCCAAGAGGGACCGGGATATGATGTACTTTGTCCCAATTTTCCTCGATAAATATACCTCCTTCGAAGCTAAAGTGGATAATATCATTTTCTCTGTCAGAAGTAATAGAAATATAATATTCTTTCTCATGAGGAATAAAAGGTTCAATAAGTAGGCGTTTTAATTGTCCTCTAATATTACCAATTTCAAAAACTCGATCTAAATTAGTCATACAAAACTGTTTCATTTTATCAAGATTAGCATCGAGTAAAAGTAAATTAGCTTTTCCTCTTTTTCCAAATAGTTGATCGGGCTTGATAACAACTCTTTCTGTTTCAATCCAGGGATTTTCCTTAATTAATTGCTCTAAATCAGTACCACTTTCGGCGATGGCTAATTTATCATGATAGTTAAAATTTGGATAATATTTAGGCAATTCACTTGCTAGAAGCTTTTTTGCGTCATATTCATAAATATTTTTCTGAGCCAAAATTTTCTAACTCTTTTATTTTTTTTTACAAAAATTTCATTAAAACTGATAATTTAGGTAGAATCGTTTTTCTAATAAATTTTTCGCACCTTAGTAATATGGGAAAACCTTCCCAGTTATAAAACTTTTCAATGAATAATTTGAACAAAATTATGATTTGGAAAATAAAACACCAATAGAAAGAGAAAGAATCTTACTCCTAGACAATTATTATAGTTATGATCATTTCTTTGTTATTTGATTGAACAAATTTTGGAATTTTTTAATTAATTCTGTTTTTCATTCAATAGATTATATAATTCTTCTAGATCTTTTTTTAAATAATATAATTGGCTTTTTGGATTACTTTAATTAACTTAGGAACATCCCAAGGGGTTTCAGCAATATTAACACCAACATCCATTAAAGCTTTAATTTTACTTTGAGCTGTCCCAAAATTACCAGAGATTATTGCAAAAGATATTATGAACTCTTAGTAATTAAAGATCTTCTTGAAAAAAATGCTTCTTTCTATTAAAAAAAAAAAAAAATTATAGGTTTTTTAATCTTGGATCTAACGCATCTCTTAACCCATCACCGAGGAGCATGAAACCCAAAACCGTAATTAATATCATAAATCCAGGCCACAGAGAAGCCCATGGTGCTGAGTAGAGATTTGCTCTCGCAAAATTGATGTCATTTCCCCACTCTATCATGGTGGGATCGCTAAAACCCAAATATGAAAGAGCCGCTAACCCTAAAACCCAAGAGCCAACATCAAACGTAAATGAAATAATGATTGGTTGAATAACATTTGGTAATATATGTCGAAACATTATTCTTCCATTTCCTGCTCCAGACACTTTCGCTGCGTGAATATAGGGTAATTCTCTAGCTTGCAATACATTTCCTCTAATTAATCGTGAATAATATGGAATCCCTAAAACCCCCCAGACAAGCATTATAATGTGAATTTGTTGCCCAACAATTGAAATCACTACTAACGCAAGAATCAGGCCTGGAAAGGCTAATAAGATATCACAGATTCTCATCAGAACTGAATCAATCCATCCTCTA
>Ga0114922_10003910_pt1 | contig 13860 bp, 15 predicted proteins | sample AartaG_FD_100975 | JGI IMG/M metagenome (GOLD analysis project Ga0114922, IMG submission 100975) | Deep subsurface microbial communities from Aarhus Bay to uncover new lineages of life (NeLLi) - Aarhus_00045 metaG | ecosystem: Environmental > Aquatic > Marine > Oceanic > Sediment | place...
GACGATTCCGTCACCAAATCCATGACACAGGGTAAACCTCTTGTTGAATACATCGATAATCCCACAACAAGGGCTATAAAGGATTCCTGGAAAAAGCTCAAACATTCTGTGTGAAAGAAGGAGAAAATCATGAAAAAAACGGACTGGCAATATCTGGTGAATACCCTTTTATTCGTTTGCATAGTCGGGATCATTATCATCGGTATTTTTATGGGACTCTTCCTTCCCAAGGGGCCTTCTGCCCTGGAAAGCTCCAAGTATTTCCTAAACCTCCACCGACACCAGTGGGGAAATATCCATTTTTATTTATCCATAGCATTTACCGCATTACTCATCATCCACCTTACGCTGGATTGGAAGTGGATAAAAGCACGGGCAAATAAAATCTTCAACACAGGGTGGAAAACAGCTTTAATTGCTACAGCAGGGGTTTCCATCCTCCTGCTCTTTGTCATTTGGTTGTTTTATCCAAAGGAACCCGGAGCCTACGAAGACTATGGGATCGGGAGAGGAAGAAATGAAACAGTCCAAATAGCGGATGACCAGGAATACCTCACCGTCACCGGACAGATGACGCTCCAAGATCTGGAAAAAGCTACAAACATTCCTGCCCATAAGATCATTGAAGTCTTAGAACTTCCTGCAAAAGTTTCACAAAAGGAAACCATCGGAAGGCTGAGCAAAAAATACGGAATCTCCCTGGTGGAGACAAGGGATGTTCTCACAAAGCTTTTGAACGAAGAAACGGATGCACAAAATCGAATATCATCCGCCCAAGATTATCAAGATATGATCCCGGAAAAAGAAAGGAAATCGGAGGCGGACGTTCCCGACATTCAGGCCAATCATGACAAAACAGAAGGAGAACACAAGGAAGAAGAAAAAATGACCCGCGGTCGACTGGCCGAAGACCAATCAAGCATCCTGATCACCGGACAGATGAGTTTTCATGATATTCAAAGACAAACGGGCATTCCGGCCCGCCAGATCATGAGCAAATTGGGCCTTCCTGCAAACATATCCGCAAACGAGAATATCGGACGATTGAGAAGGAGATACAGTTTTACCCTGCAAGAAGTCAGGGACATTGTTGAGTCTTCTATCAAAAAAAAATAAAACAGAGGAAAAAAAATGACTCATTTCAATCCTAATGAATCCCCACTTTTAAGCCTCACACGAAAATATGTGCCCGAAGGAATACGGCAGACCTTGTCTTCCGATCCGATCATCCCTGCCATAGCAGCCAAAGCTAAACGGATTGTGCCGGAAAACCCTGAATTTATCCGCAGCGATCAAGGCCAGATTATCGGAGTATATCCAGATAAAGAAATATATTATGGTCCTTCTTCAGGATTTGAAGAACTGCGAGAACTGGTGGGACAGTTCTGGACTTTCGCCTACAACCTGAAAGGAAAACCAGGAATCCCTTCACAAGGCCTGGACCATAAAAACGTAGCCATTGTCTCGGGAGCGACCGAAGGGCTGTCTATAGTCATGCATCTTGTCGCCTCCGGACAAAACGTGGGGCTTTTGCCTTTATACTGGAGCAACTACAAGGGAATCATCAGGAATGCCGGGGGCAATCCTGTCGTTATCAAGGTTTTTAATGAAGATTACCATGTCGACTTCAATCAAATCAAACGAACAATCTTAGAAAAAAATATCACCTCTATTTTGATCAACTTTCCTAACAATCCGTCTGGAGACATCCTCACGGAAGAAGAATTTACGAAGCTGGCTGAACTCGCCGAAGAGACAAATCTCATCATCATCTCGGATGAAGTCTACAATTTCATCCGCTACAAGGGCACTCCTCAATCCATGCTTGGTTTTGCTCCCGGGAGAACCGTTGTGGTCAGTTCTGCATCCAAAGAATATTTGATACCCGGGGCCCGAGTCGGATATGTGATCTCTGCCGATAAGACATTCACAAACGACTGGATGCCCAAAGTGATCCGGTCCTTTTCTTCTTCCCCAAACGTCCTTGGCCAACAGCTGTTGATTTCTCTTTTAAAAGGGGAAGTGGAAGATTTGAAAAACGGTCGCCATCCACAACTCATCACAGAAATAAAAAAAGAACTCAAGGCGCGTTGTGAACTCATGCTTGCTGTCCTCAGGGAAAAAGGATTTTCCCTGGCAGGGCGAGACACGGACTTTCCCTCCGGCGCTATCAGTGTTTTAGTCAGATTGCCTGAGGATATCAAAATCGGCGATACGGAGTTCATCAATAAAGCTATAGAGCTTAAGAAATTCAGTGCTGTCCCCGGCTCCGTGTTCGGAGCGCCTCGCTGCATCAGGTTTGGTTACGCCGGCATGACCCAAGAAACCATCAAACGGTTTGCGCAGAATCTGCAAGATGTCTTGGATCACCTCCGGTCTTAAGACAGATCATTCTTTTGCGACAAAATGATTAAATTCCTCGATGTTTTTGTTATAATGGGGATTCTCTAAGGAAGATTGGAACGGAAAATGAATAAGGATGAAGATCTGGAAAAATACGCCAAAGAGCTTCAAAAACAAATCATGGAGCAGGTCAAAAAGCGGTATTCAGAAAATGTGATCGCCCATTGGCAGAACCCGAGAAACTTCCAAAAAATGAACAACCCGGATGGCTACGCCCGAGAAACAGGTTCCTGTGGGGACACGATGGATATGTTCTTAAAAATGAAAGATGACCAAATCATTCGATGCACCTTCCAAACCGATGGCTGCGGCTCAAGCATTGTCTGCGGGAGCATGGCCACCGAGCTTGCGCAGAACAAATCATTCATCCATGCACTCGGAACTGTCTCTACAGATGAGATCTTAAAAGAGCTGGGAGGGCTGCCGGAAGAAGATGTTCATTGTGCTCAACTTGCAGCGGAAACTTTACGACGCGCTCTGGCAGATTATTTGTATCAGAAGAAGGCCCCCTGGAAAAAACACTACCGGAATACTTAAACATCGAAACAACAATCCTTCGACGGAGTAAATCATGAAAGAATGTCAAGAAAACAACAATCTCCAGAATTGCAACTGCACGTATGAACCTTGCCATCGCAAGGGTATTTGCTGCGATTGCATCCAGTATCACTGGCAAATGAGAGAGCTTCCAGCTTGCCTATTCCCCGATGACGTGGAAATGACTTATGACCGGTCTTTGAGACGATTCATCGAAATCTACCGAGACAAGGTATAATGCACATTTATGGTCCTGTCCCATCCAGACGCTTGGGCTATTCCCTGGGAGTCGACATCCTGCCCTTTAAAACATGTTCTTTGGATTGTATTTACTGTCAACTGGGAACCACAAAATACAAAATTGTCCGGCGGAAAAAATTTTTTGTTTGTAAAACAATATTAGACCAAATAAAAGAAGTGATCGACTCGGGGCAACACATCGATTATATCACTTTCTCCGGCTCTGGAGAACCCACTCTTAATACAGCCATCGGAAATCTCATCCGGAAAATAAAAAAAAGCACTCCAATTCCTGTCGCTGTTCTTACCAATGGCACTCTTCTTTTCCGAAAAAGCGTGCGGGATGCTCTTTCCCTTGCTGACTTGGTCGTTCCCTCGCTTGACGCTGTGACTCAAAAAATATTCGACCGGATAAATCGACCCCATCCATCGCTCAAGATCGAAAAAATCATCGATGGCCTGATGAAGTTTCGCCAAAAATTCAACGGAAAGATTTGGCTCGAGATTCTTTTGGTCAAAGGCGTGAATGATTCCCCTGCCCATATCCAAAAACTCAAAAAGGTCATAGCCGAAATAAACCCGGACAGGATCCATCTCAATACGGTTGTCCGCCCTCCGGCAGACAAATCCGCCTGCCCTTTGAGTCCTCAGGAACTGGAAAGAATAAGATCCATTTTTGGGAAAAAGGCTGAGGTTGTCGCGGAATTTAAAAAAACCCGACATATGCCCGGCTTCCACGATATCAAAGATGCAATCCTATCGATGGTGGCGAGAAGACCCGTCACTCTTTCGGACATGAGCAAATCCTTGGGAAAACACAAAAATGAACTGATAAAATATTGCGATTTCCTCCTCAAAGAGGGCAAAATCAAACTTATCATCCACGAAGGCAAAAAGTTCTACGAATTAAAAAAATAAAAAAATCTCTGTAAAAGATAAAAAATGAAAGACATCCGTGATTTTGATAAGCAGGAGCTAATGGCCGTTCTTACCGATGCTGCGAAAAACTGGCTCGCCCATGATGGTCTCTGGTTCAGAGCCGTCGAGGCAAAATTTGGGATGGAAGCAGCCATGGAATTGGACAAAAAAGCCTGGGAAAAGTTCACCGTGATCGAGGCCAAAAGGATCATGAAAAGACTCAACATGCCAACGGGAGGAGGCATTCCTGCCCTCATTCAGGCCCTCAAATTCAGACTTTATGCCTTTATCAATGTGCAAGAGATCCTGGAGGAGAGTGAAACCAGGTGTCTCTTCCGGATGAACCGTTGCCGTGTGCAAGAAGCAAGACAGAGGCAGGGATTACCGGACTTTCCGTGCAAACCCATCGGCATCGTGGAATACAGCGGTTTTGCCAGTACCATCGACGCCAGGATCCAAACGCGGTGCCTTACTTGCCCGCCCGATCCTCATCCCCCCAATGTCTGGTGTGCCTGGGAATTTTTCATCCCAAAGTAAATTTTAATATATTTATCCTCGGGAAAGGATTCTGCAATAAGGCCCTAAAGGAGTCATAATGTTTGATAATACACACTTCCCAAGAGCAAAGAAATTTTGGCATATGGGAAAATTCCACGATTGGACGGAATCCAATGTCCATGCCATGAGCCATGCTCTCCATTACGGAACCTCCGTTTTCGAGGGCATTCGGGCATATCAAACAGCTAATGGTCCGGCTATTTTTCGTCTGCCTGACCATATCGATCGGTTCTTCTACTCCGCATCCTTGTTGCGAATGGACATTCCTTACACCAAGCAAGAAATTATCGAAGCTTTAAAACTGGTCATAAAAGAAAATCAATTGGACTCGGCGTACATCCGCCCCCTCCTCTATTATTCCTACGGGAACTTGGGCCTTGTTCCCAAGCATTCTCCTGTCGAACTCATGATTGCTGCCTGGGAGTGGGGCGCTTACCTCGGAGATAAAGCCGAAAAAGGCATCCATGCCTACCTTCTTCCCTGGCGACGGATCCATTACACCCAGTTCGATATGAAGGCCAAACTCGGCGGATTGTACATCCTGTCGACCATTTATGGTGTTTTGGCCCGGGAAAAAGGATATGACGAGGCGATATTCCTGAATCTCGAAGGGAATGTCGCAGAAGGCCCAGGCGAAAACATCCTTATCGTCAAAGATGGCGTGGTGAAAACCAATGATATGAACGAATCGGTTCTTGAGGGAATAACCCGAACAAGCATCCTCAAAATCGCAGAGGACATGGGTATCCCCACATCTATAGGTCCGATCACCAAACAAGATTTTTTCACGGCGGATGAAGCCTTTTTCTCAGGGACAGCCGTGGAAATCGCGCCGATCACACGCATCCTGGACGATTCCGAACAAGACGAATCTCCCAAAGAATACACGATCGGATCGGGGACAGCCGGCGAAATCACCACCAAGATAATTAGGGTTTTTAAAAATATCGTTGCGGGCGAGAATAATAACTACAAAACGTGGCTGACATATATGAATGATTAAGACCTCATTTTATTACATACTCCCTGCATGAAATCTCTCGGGGAAAAAGACGTGAGCGGGAAAGAGCAAGATAAAGGCACTTACATTTTGCTCACCAAATTGGCTAAAACTCAAAAAATAAAACCAGGAAAGCTTCCAGAGACCGATTATAAAAAGGGGACTTATCTGTATGTCGGAAGGGCGCGGACCGGACTTAGAGCTAGGATCAACCGCCACATCAGCAGACAAAAAAAGTTGTTTTGGCACATCGATTACCTGTTACAAAAGGCAAAAATCGTGGAAATATGGATCCGCCAAGATTATTGCGCCGAATGCAACACCGCTGATAAGATACGAGATTTCAAGCCCACTGCTGCAAAAGCCATCCAGGGATTTGGCTCATCCGATTGCAGATGCCTGAGTCATCTTTTTTATTTACTCCCTGGCACAAAAGGGCTAGAATCCTTGAGAAATGAAATCGGATTTGAAAAGGTGAAGATCGATGGGAATAATCTTTAAACCAATCGGGACAGTCCATTCTCCTTTCCAAAAAAAGGAAGACATCAAAAAAGTTCGCTGTGTTGATCCCAAAGAATTTGTCAGTATCCAGGGAGAACTGGAGATTTTCGGAGAATTCGCCGAAGGCTTGCAGGATCTCGACGGATTCTCCCATATCATCCTCATCTTCGCTTTCCACAAATCAACAGAGAAAAAACTTTACGCCCATCCCCCGTACGATAACAAGCGGAGGGGTGTCTTTTCCACCAGAAGCCCAAGCCGGCCCAATCCCATCGGCTTTACGGTGCTTCGGTTCATCAAAAGGGACAACAATAAATTGCAGGTCCAAGGGGTGGATATGATTGATGGAACACCTATCCTGGATATCAAGCCTTACACACCTAGAGACCAAAAACCTGAGGCCCGATTCGGCTGGCTTGAGGATTGGTTAGGCTAGGTTTTTCCCTTGTTTTATGGGGAGGTTTTTGGTATAAAAAACTCTCTCAAAAAGGAGGACAAATAAAATGCACAAATATCTTTCTTCTTTTTTATGTCTGCTACTGATTCTCTTTGCCCCGATGATTCTGCAAGCCTCTAAAATATTTCCATACGATTACAAGGTCGTAGAACTGGAGAACGGCTTCAAAGTTGTCTCCATCCCTCTTCCCAACCCAAACATAATTTCTTATTATACCATCGTTCGATCAGGATCACGAAACGAGGTCGAGCCGGGAAAATCCGGTTTTGCCCACTTTTTCGAGCACATGATGTTCAAGGGCACGGAAAACATGTCTCCTGAGGAGTACGATAATTTCCTCAGTAAGATCGGTGCGGGAACTAATGCTTACACCACGGATGATTACACCTGTTATTATGTTGTGTTTGCCGGTAGGGAAAACTTGGAAAGCGTGGTCAAAGCCGAAGCGGACCGGTTCATCAACCTGTACTGGGATGAGGAAATGATTAAAACCGAAGCAACGGTTATCGAGGGTGAGTATTACGCCAGCGTTTCCAGCCCATCCAGAAGGCTATTCGAACTTCTCAGGAATACAGCTTACGAAAAACACTCCTACAAACACACCACTCTTGGGTATCTGGAAGACATCCTGGACATGCCGAACCAATTTTCTTACAGCCAGTTGTACAAGAAACGCTTTTACGCGCCGGACAACGCAATACTCCTGGTAGCCGGAGACTTCGACCACGGTCAATTGATGACCTACGTGAACCAATATTACGGCGGCTGGGAAAAGTCCGGCTACAATCTGGTCACTCCGGAAGAACCAACTCAAACCAAATCCAAAAGAGCCCATTACGATTGGCCGACTCAAACCCTTCCCCTGCTGGCCATCGGATTCCATGGACTGGCCTATTCGGATGAAAACATCGACAAAGCCGCACTCGATCTGATGGCAGAAATCGCTTTTTCCCGCTCATCTGAGCTCTACCAGAGACTTGTCATCGAGGAACAAAAATGCCAGTCCTTGGGTGCCAGTTTTGCGGACAGGCGAGATCCCTATCTCCTGATTTTTAATTCCGTGGTCAAAAATGAAAAGGACCTTGCCTATGTGGAAGAGGAGATATTCAATGCGCTGGAAAGGCTAAAAACAGAGCCGGTCTCTGAGGAAAAACTAACCGATATAAAGTCTAATCTCAAATACTCGTTTGCTAATTCTTTGGGAACCACGGACGGTGTCGCGGGATCTCTTGCCTTTTACATCAACCTGACAACAGACCCTGGATCTGTGAATAAAATGTTCGATCTCTTCGAGAGAGTCACCCCTCAGGATATCATAGCTATGGCTAAAAAGTATTTCAAAAAATCAAACAGCACGGTGGTAACTCTGACAGGAGGGGAAGCCCAATGAAAAAAACAAAAATACTTTTGCTTATCGTATTTTTAACCGTGGCTCTTTTCGTAACCACATCTTGCACCAAAGAGACAGCAGGAAAAATAGGATCAGAGCTTCTTCCCGTCGAGGGAAGTCCCTTGGTCAGTTTCCGGATCTTGCTCAACATTGGGTCTGCCTATGATCCGGCAGGAAAAGAGGGTCTCTGCCAGCTCACCTTTAGCATGCTGACCAACGGGGGTACTAAAACTCTGACTATCAAAGAAATCCAGAAAAAATTCTACCCGATGTCTGCTAGTGTGGGTCTCCGGGTCGAAAAAGAGATGTCTGTTTTCACAGGAACCATTCATATCGATAATCTTGATGAATTTTATGCTGTCTTCAAGGATATGCTGCTCGAGCCTGGGTTTCGCGAAGATGATTTTATCCGGTTGAAGACCAACCAGCTCAACTTCTTGGAAAAAACCCTGGTCGGCAACATGGACGAACAATTCGGCAAAGAAATTATGAACCTGATGATGTACGCTGACCATCCCTACGGCCACCACAATGCAGGAACTGTAGAAAGCGTGAGAAGCTTGAGCTTAGATGATGTCAACACCTTCTACCAGGAGCATTTCAAACAGGGTAACATCACCATCGGATTGGCAGGCGGTTACCCAGCCGACTTCCCCACAAAAGTCGCGAATGATTTTTCCGCTCTTCCGGAAGGATTCGATCATCAACTGGCACTTCCAGCCCAACGGATGCCTGAAGGGCTGGAAATTGTGATCGCCGATAAACAAACCCCTGCCACGAATATCTCGATGGGTTTCCCCCATACCATAGGAAAGTCATCCGACGACTTCTTTGCTCTCTGGATTGCCTGCTCCCACTTCGGCGAACACCGGCAGAGCCTTTCCCTTCTCTACCAGAAAATCCGGGAAGAACGCGGACAAAACTATGGAGACTATGCGTATGCAGACCATTTTATTCAAGGCCGTCGCAAATTTCCTGCAACCAATTATTGCCGTCAGCAACAGTATTTTTCGATCTGGATACGAGCACTTGCTAATTCTAACCGCCACTTTGTTTTGCGCCAGGCTCTCCGGGAGCTGAAAAAACTAGTGGAAGAGGGAATTCCTGAAGAACGATTCGAGCTCGTTCGCACCTACCTTCTGAACTACACCAAACTTTATTCACAAACACTCGGGGAACGGCTTGGCTGGCAGATGGACTCTCGTTACTACGGTTACCAAGATTTTTTGGCGGAAGTCCAGGACCGCCTACCCAAAATTACACGCAAGGATGTGAACAACGCCATCAAAACTTATCTGAATTCCGACAATGTCTATATCGCCATCATCACACAAGATGCCCAGGCTTTTATGGATGCCCTGGTTGCCAACACGCCATCACCGATAAGCTATGCCAATCCGAACATGCCCCAGAGCATCCTGGATGAGGATTTGGTTATTCAATCTTTTCCACTGGATATCCTGCCGGCAAAAATCCGCATCGCCAAGGCTTCGGACTTTTTCCAAAAAACAGGAATTCCAAAAACAGAGTGAAGGGCTGGAAATCCCATCTCCACGCCGACGCCACTCCCTGGCTCAGAGAGGATAAGAATCCTTCCGTCCAATACCTGACATTAACAGAAATTTTGGAAATCCAAGAGTCCCAACCTGAAGTCCAAGCATCTCGTAAAAACATCATGAAAACCGGAGTGGTCCCAAAAATTCTTGCTAAACAATCTCCTGGAGGATACTGGGAAAAAGCAGAAGACTTCTATATCCGCACAAAATACAAGGGATCGGTCTGGACATTTATTATCCTTGCGGAGCTGATGGCTGATCCCGAAGACCCGCGAATACAAAAAGCTTGCGAATTTATTCTGGATTGGTCTCAAGACAGGAAAAGCGGCGGTTTTTCCTACCAAGGCAGCCCAAAAGTTGGAGGGTACCATAGCGGGGTTTTTCCCTGCCTAACGGGCAACATGACTTGGGGGCTGATCCGGTTTGGGCGTCTGGATGATCCTCGAGTGCGTCAGGCCATCGACTGGATAACCAAATACCAGAGATTCGATGACGGCGTGGCTAAAGCCCCCGAGGGGTGGCCTTATGACCGGTATGAACAGTGCTGGGGAAAACACACATGTATATTGGGCATCTTGAAGGGGCTGAAAACCCTCTCAGAAATTCCACCACAAAAAAGGTCAAAAAACGTTAAGATCTTTATCCAAAATGCGGCAGAATTCCTCCTGAAACATTACGTGTACAAAAAAAGCCACAATCCTGATCGAGTGGCCAAGCCCAAGTGGACCAAGCTCTGGTTTCCCTGGATGTGGGACACTGATGTTTTGGAGATATTGCTCATCCTAACGGGACTGGGGATTAGAGACAAAAGAATGCAAGATGCCGTGGATTTGGTCCTGTCCAAACAAGGAGAACAGGGAATGTGGCCTCTTGAAGACACCTATAACGGCCGTTTTCAGGTCAACATCGAACAAAAAGGCAAGCCCAGCAAGTGGATCACGTTAAATGCGCTTAGAGTTTTGAAGAGGTATTATGGATAAAACCCGACTGAAAATTGCCTTTATCGGAGACAGCTTGACAGAGGGGATTGTCGGGGTTTCATATTTCGACATACTCCAAAACAAATTGTCTCAACATGAGCTGTTAAACTACGGTAAAGGCGGAGACACTTTGATAAGCCTTTTTCGCCGTTTACAAAAGATAAACATCAAATCCCCTCTGGACGTCGGATTCCTCTGGATCGGCGTGAATGACATTTTTGTTAAAACCCACTGGTCATTCCCGCTCGTCAAACGCCTGCGAGGACAACCCTGGGCAAAAAGTCATATGAAATTCCAAGATTACTACCGTTCTATTTTGGAACTACTGCAGGATAATATCACCCAAATTTTCACTCTTCCGCCTCTCCTTATAGGAGAGGATATCTACAATGACTGGAACAAAGAATTAATTGTCCTCTCAAAAATTATCCAGGACCTATCCATTTCATACCCGAATGTTGAATTTATCGACTTGAGGAAGCACTTCATCCCACAGCTTGAATCAAAAAATATCTCTCCTTACGTTCCCAAGAGCATTTTTCGAGTGATTTTGGATGCTTTAGTCGTTAAAAAACCAGAAAAGTTAGAAAAAGAAGCACTAGAGAGAGGTCTGCATTTCACGATAGATGGGCTACACCTTAACAAGGCAGGAGCCGAGAAGGTTGCGGATGTTCTATTAGAAAAAATCCATTCAAACTTTCGATTCGTTGTTGACAACACCTAAAACATCAACTTCTATTTCACCACCGCAGTATTCCTGTACCATGCGGCTCAAATCGGTAACAACGTGTTCGATTTCTTCTGCTGTTACAGGAGGAAGGCCCTCTGATACCAATAGCACTTCTTGTGTTTCCTCTGTCATCTTTGTTTTTTCACTCTCCCGCCAGTTCCATCTCCGGCAAAGGACCTCCCTTTCGTCCACATAGACAACCTCCCCCTTCCGGGCTGTTTGCAATTCATCAGAACCTAGAGGAAAAAAAGGCTCATCTCCCTTTGCAAATCTGAGAAGGATATCCCCTTCCACATTCGCCAAATCATCCCCGCCGACAGGAACCATGTAACAAAGAGACGCACAATTGTAGATATCCACCAGCCTGTTGATCGGATGCAGATCTTTTCCCTCCAAGGTCAAGCGGTATAGATTTTCCACAGAACTTCGATGTTTTTTTGGTTTGGCACCAAAAAGAGTGTATGCATTCCTCCAGTTTTGGATTTTTGGGTGATTAGAAAGTGTCCCCATATCAAAATTACCCCTGATTTCCCCCTGGATCTTTTTGATTTTTTCCAGGATTTCGGAGCAATCCCCGTGATTGTCCACTCCTTTGGCACTCACGATTCCAATATGAAGCCCTGGAAAAGTTGCGAAAACCGCAGGATCAATCCTGAATTTCACTGCAAAAGCTCTTTTGCCGTCGTCTGGACCAGTTCCCAGGCTTCACGGACATGATTCTCCCCGGTCAACCTGGCGGCTATGGACATCCTCAACACATATTTTCCTTTCAGCGATGTATGGGTTAGAAGCAATTTTCCTGTCTGGTTCAATCTTTCGAGAAATTCTTTATTCAGCTCATTCAGTTGGTTTTCATCGCGGCCGTCGTTCAGACGAAAACAAACCAAACTCACGGGCACAGGCGCCATGAGTTCAAACCGTTCGTCCTTCTCCACCCAATCCTTGACCATCTCAGCCAGCCGGATATGCTCCCGGACGATTTTCTGCAGTCCTTTCACCCCGTATGAACGGATCACGAACCAAAGCTTGAGCGCCCGAAAACGCCGCCCTAATTGAATGCCCCAGTCTCTATAATTCTTCACCTCGGCATCCACACTTGTTTTGAGGTATTCGGGATGAATCTCGAAAGTTCTTATCAGGGCTCTTTCATCCTTGACAAAATAGGCAGAACAATCAAAATTGGTCAGCATCCACTTATGGGGATTGAACACAAAAGAATCCACATATTCCACTCCCTTCAGCATCCATCTTTTCTCTGGAAGAATGGCGGCTGTTCCGGAAAAAGCGGCATCAACATGGAACCACACGTCATGGCGACCGCATATTTTACCGATTGGAGCCAACGGATCCACCGCAGTGGAAGAGGTGGTCCCTACGGTTCCGATCACACAGGCAGGCTGCAATCCCTTTTTTTTATCCTCTACGAGGATCTTCTCGAGTTTTTCCGGTATCATAGCAAATTTATCATCCGTCGGAATATACCTAAGATTTTCCAAGCCATACCCGGCAATTTTCACACCTTTTTCGATACTGGAATGTGTTTCTTCCGAAGCATAGACAGTCAAAGGTTTCTGGATTCCTCTTAAGTTTGCTGTAAAATTCGTCCCTCTTTCCCTAGCGGATAGAAGAGCGACCAGGGCGGCTGTGGATGCAGTATCCTGAATAACGCCGCCCATCCCCTCAGGCAATCCCAGCATCTGGCGCAACCACTCCATAACAACTTCTTCCAATTCTGCAGCTGCAGGGGAGGTCTGCCAGACCATGCATTGCGCACCTATTCCGGCTGTAAGCATTTCCGCCAGGATTGATGGAGGGCTGTTATTAGCAGGAAAGTAGGCAAACCAGGAGGGGTGCTGCCAGTGTGTGATACCCGGAAGGACGATGTCTTGAAAATCTTGAAAAACACTGTCCATAGACTCACCCTGGACCGGGGGTTTTTCCGGAAGTTTTTTCCGAACATCCCCAGGTTTTAAACTAGGTTTCACCGGAAGTGTCTCGATTTTTTCAAAATAATCCACCAGCCAATCTACAAATTGATACCCATACTTCCGAAAGGATTCCTTATCCATAACGATTCTCCTTTGGCTTTCTCGCCTCATTCTAAATAAATTCACCCTTATTAGTCAAAGATGCGTTTTTTATTCCTGTTAAAAATAGGGGGAAACCAGCGATTTTCAGGCGTAATGCGTGTCATTATTCCTTCAAACTTTGCATTTTAAAAATATTTAAAAAAAATCGTTGAATATTGCTAATTTTTTGTGGTATAATAATAGAAAGGTTTCAAAAAGGGGAAAACCAAATTCGAACCAAGCGATGCTTTTTGTATAAATTTTTTCTTTTCAAATAATTACACACAATTCCATCCTTGAAGTCTTTATCTTGTCCGGCTCTATTTTTGTCAAAACGTGTTTTATTTTGCCCCATCCATTCTTGTTTTTTTGCCTTTCGGCAAAATATTTAAAATCCGGGACAATTTTTTACGAATTCAGCAACTTTTTGTCCAAAACAAGCGTATATATATATGGAATGACTAAAACGATGAGAAAAAAGAAAAAACAGGAAACAATAAACTCCCTCCTTTTTTTCCCTC
>Ga0114922_10003911_pt1 | contig 13859 bp, 16 predicted proteins | sample AartaG_FD_100975 | JGI IMG/M metagenome (GOLD analysis project Ga0114922, IMG submission 100975) | Deep subsurface microbial communities from Aarhus Bay to uncover new lineages of life (NeLLi) - Aarhus_00045 metaG | ecosystem: Environmental > Aquatic > Marine > Oceanic > Sediment | place...
CAAACGTGCGAACAGGAGCCGCAGGCTATGCAGTCGTCGGACCGCTCATTGTAGGCCGTGGTGACGATAAGATCGGATCCTCGGTTGGCCATCACAAGGGCCTGCGCATTAACCACCTCGTCGCAAACGACCACGCACCTACCACAGCGGATGCAGGCGTCTTCTTCCATCTCGGCGTTGTCCAGGATAACCGGCGGCGGCTCCACCTGGAGCTGCTCCGCAAGTTCCTTGAGAACCGGGACGTTGGGCCAGCGCGAGAGCAGCAGCTGCAACACGTACTTACGCGTGGTGAGGGCCCAGTCGGAATCAGTGGTGACACTCATACCTTCCTCAACCATTTGGCTGCAAGAAGTCACAATTTTCGACTTGCCTCTGTGTTCGAGTTCCACAACGCAGAGACGGCAGTCGGCGAAGGGTTTAAGAATCTCGTGATAGCACAGGGTGGGGATCTCGATGTTGAGCTTCTGTGCAACCTGGAGGATGGTCGTTCCCTCCTCCGCCTCTACTCGTCGTTCGTTAATTGTCAGGTTGACCATAGCGCCTCTCCTTATTCGACCATCACGGCATTGAAGTTACAGACGTCATGGCAAACGCCGCATTTAATGCACTTATCCTCGATAATCCGGTGGGCCTTACCCTTGTCGCCGGTAATCGCGGCCTCCGGGCAGCTGCGAGCGCACTGATGGCAACCATGCCCCGCTTCGACGCACTGTTCGGGGTTGATGGTGAACGTGAGCAGGGCCTTGCACACTTTGGCAGGGCATTTCTTTTCGTTGATGTGCGCCTCGTATTCATTGCGGAAGTATTTGATAGTCGTCAGAACCGGATTCGGAGCCGTCTGCCCCAGACCGCACAGGGAGGCGTCCTTGACAACGTTCGCTATGTGCTCAAGGGTGCTGAGGTCCTCAGGCGTGCCTTTGCCTTCACAAATCTTCGTGAGGATGTCGAGCAACCACTTGGTTCCGTCGCGACAAGAGACGCATTTTCCGCATGACTCGATCTGGGTGAAGCTGAGGAAGTAGCGCGCAATATCGACCATGCAGGTTGTTTCGTCCATCACCACAAGGCCGCCGCTGCCCATCATCGAGCCGGCCTCCCAGAGGCTCTCGAAGTCGATCGGCAGATCCAGGAGCTCTTGCGGAATACAGCCCCCCGAGGGCCCCCCGGTTTGAACCGCCTTGAATTTCTTGCCGCCGGGAATACCCCCACCGATGTCGTAGATGATCTCTCGCAGCGTGATCCCCATCGGGACTTCCACAAGGCCTGTGTTGTTAATCTGGCCGACAAGAGAGAAGACCTTCGTTCCCTTGCTCGATTCCGTGCCGATGCTCGAGAACCACTCGGCGCCGTGCTGGATAATCATGGGTATATTGGACCATGTTTCGACGTTGTTGATGTTTGTCGGCTTGTCCCAGAGCCCAGAGTGAACCGGGTAGGGGGGACGCTGGCGGGGGTTGCCGAGTTTCCCTTCAATCGACGCGATCAGGGCCGTCTCTTCTCCGCAGACAAAAGCTCCCGCTCCGCGGTGAACGTGGATGTCGAAGCTGAAGTCTGTGCCGAATATATTCTCGCCCAGCAGTCCGTAGTCCTTTGCCTGCTCAATTGCCAACTGCAGGCGCTCGAGGGCAAGAGGATATTCGTTGCGGATGTAAACAAAACCCTCGCGCGCGCCGACAGCGTAAGCGCCGATCGTCAGTCCCTCAATAACAGTGTGGGGATCGGACTCGACGATACTTCTGTCCATAAAGGCGCCGGGGTCACCCTCGTCGGCGTTGCACACGACGTATTTCTCAGCCCCTTCCGATTTTCTCGCCAGGCGCCATTTTTCTCCCGTAAGGAATCCCGCGCCGCCGCGCCCCCGCAATCCGGATTTGACAACCAGCTGGATAACTTCCTCCGGAGTCATCTCCGTGACCACCTTGGCAAGGGCTCGATAGCCGTCCCTACCGATGTACTCATCAATGACTTCCGGATCGATGACTCCGCGGTTACGCAGGGCTATCAACCTCTGTTTCTTAAAGAAGCCGATGTCTCTCATCCTTGGAACAGGAGATTCCTCTTCCGGTGGGACATACATGAGGTTCTCGACCGGCCGCCCTTTGAGAAAGTGTTCTTCGACCAGATGCGGGACCACCTTTTCATCCAGCAACTGGTAGAAGATGCCGTCGGGTTGGACGACCACAATTGGCCCTTGCGCGCAAAACCCGTTACAACCTGTGGTTACAATGGCAACCTCGTGCTCCAGGCCATGCTTGGCAATTTCACGTTCAAGGGCGGTTTTCACATCGTACGCGCCGTTGGATACGCATCCTGTTCCGGCGCATATCATTAAATGTGTTCTGTGTTCCGCCAATTCCGCACCTCCCAGAACCTGGGATCCTGTGAGACGCCTTCAATGATGCGGCGCCAGGATCTCTAACCGGGTGATTTAGTGCATCTGTTCACTTCCGATCGCCAGAGCGAATTCTTCGACGATCGTGCCTCCAACGACATGTTCATTGAGGATCCTGCGGATCTTCTCGTCGTTGAGGTCGACATACTTGACTGGAGGCTGCCCTTTGCGCTCGACCGTGGCCATGGGCTCGCGGCTACAGAGGCCGGCGCATCCCGCCGTCGTCAAAATCACATCGGTCAGGCCTTTCTTTTCGACCTCGTCCATCAGCGCGCTTATGACGTCTCGCGCACCGGCGGCGATACCACAAGTCCCCATATGCACAATGACCCGGGCATTGCCCTGGCCGTCGCGCAGGGTGGTGGTTCGCCTCACTCTTTCCTTGATCTTCTCAAGGTCAGAAACCTTTAGCTTGCCCAAGATTTCCTCCTTTCGCGCTCCGGTCTCGGCCGCTATTGATACTTCTTAAGTATCGACTTGACGCGTCCAATTTTTATTTTCCCGTAGAGATCGCTGCCGACAGTGATCACCGGCGCCAAGCCGCAGCATCCCAAACAGCGAACTTCATCGAGACTGAACTTGCCATCGGGCGTAGTGTGCCCCTTACTGATACCCAGCTCACGCTCCAGCTGATCAACTATCCTGGGCGCTCCGCGTACGTGGCAGGCGGTGCCCAAGCAGACACTGATCGGGTAGTCACCTCTGGGTTCCAGGCTGAATGCCGAGTAGAAAGTGGCCAGGGCATATGCCCGGCTCAGCGGCATCTCGAGTTTGCTGCTGACCTCAATCAGCACGTCCTTGGGAATGTAGTTAAACTCTTCTTGGACGTCCTGAAGAATCGAGATGATCTCCCGCTTCCCCCCCGGGTATCTTGAGATAATCTCATCGACTTTACTTTCTACATCGACGTCGGTCGTTGCCATAACCGCTTCTCCCTTGCCAATGTTTGACCTTCTGTCCACCTATCGATCCAGCCAAGGCTTCGGACCGGAGGACCAATTCCATTCGAATTACCTCTAACTCTTGTTACTCACCTCAAGCTTTGCAGGCGTCGCCACCCCGATCTGATCCAGGCCTTTCCGGATCATTGAACGCAATGCACCGATAACCTCCGGGTGGGAAGGGTTGATCCCCTCGAGTTGTTCTCGTATCAAGTTGGTATCTATGCAGAAATCCCCGCCATCCTTTTCATATGAGATATAGAAGTGAACATCGGGGTGGCAAATGACCAATGTCATGATGGTTTCGCAGATGTTGCCGATCGGCATTCTGTCTATGTGACTCAGCCTGAGAGTGGCGGTAACGCGTGTTCCTATGCCGGGATCGGATTTGATCTGAAACTCCCCGCCAGCGGTCTCGGCTGTTTGCGCCAGAAACGACAAGCCCATGCCGATCTTGCGAGTGGTCCTGGTCGTGGCGAACGGCGAGGTGACTTTCCTGAGCAGATCCTCTTCCATCCCCGAGCCGTTGTCGATTATTTCCAGCGTAAGAGTGTCCGAAGCCTTGTCCTCTTGCAGCCAGATCTGGATTCTGGACGCACCTGCATTGAGAGAATTCTCAACGACATCAAGGACGTGCATGGAAAAGTCTTCCAACTTCAAACCCTCTCAATCTCTACTCTGCGGCCCTCAGCGCCTCTCAGCGCCAATCCCACTTCGTTGAAAGTCGGCTCAGCCGCGTAAATCGTAGTTCGCTTACTGCCTATCTCCTCGAGGCGGTGAGCATCGGAGGAGGTCAGAACAGCCCACTGTTTCGTGCCCTGGTCGACGAAGTCGCCGTAATCCGCTGTCGAGGCAACTTCGACGCCGTCGAGCTCGAGACCCTCCGGGATGAATCCCAACTGGCTGATCAGGCTGAAGCTGGCTCTATCGATATGAGCAGCGATCGCCAGCCCCCCCTTTTTGTGAATCAGATCAATAACCTCCTGCAGGCTCAGCGCGGTGGCACCAATGAGCAGCCTGGAATTGAAGCCTTCCACCTCGTCGTCTCCGTTGGCCACTACCTGGATGCCGAAGACGTCTTCGTCGTTCTTGCCAGGAAGGTTTTCATAGACAACCTCCTGGACCGCCAAAGCGGCACTCACGTCGGGGAAAAGGCCGACGATGTGAATTTCCTCGCTCGTCGTGATTTCCATCCCGGCGATAACAGACAGATTCCTCTTTGAGCACGCTTCCAGCACAGCCTCAGCGTTTTCGGCGCTGTTGTGGTCACAGATAGCGATCAGATCGAGGCCGACATCCTTTGCCCGCTCGGCGATGCGGAGGGGGGACATCTCCAACTCTCCACAAGGCGAGAGACAAGAGTGGATGTGGAGATCAGCGCTATGGTGACTCAGGTTCATTCAGCATCACCCCTGATTCCCGCATCATGCATTCTGCCCACAACTTCAAAGGCAGAGCGCTCTGTGCTGAGAAAAACGACTTTTTCTTCCTCAGCTTTCTTCGCGACATCCGGCTGTAACCGGCGGCCTCCGATAAGCAAGACGGCCGCAAGCGAGCGAAGAATTGCCACGGCCACTACGTTTTCGTGCGTCTGCAGTGTGACCCAGACGGCGCCCTCCGGAGCATTGCCCATCACGTCGCTCAACAGGTCGCTGACGTAACCGGCGGCGATCTCTCGATCGAGCTGATCTCCGCCGGAGATCACCTCCAGCTTCAGCAGTTTCACAAGCTCTTCCAAAGTCATCGTTGCACCTAAAATTCCCAACGACTTCGTTCAATAAAATCCAACGATTGGCGCAGCATCTTTTCCAGCTCCTCGCGTTGGACTGCAAAGCACTGAGTAAACTCGGCGTGACCGAGCACCACATCCTCCGCAAAGGTTTCGCACGTGGGTGCTCCGCAGACACCGCAGTTGATTCCGGGCAGCTGAGCCAACATCTCCTCGCGGCGGTTCATCATTTCAATCGCTGTGCTTAAATCCTCATCCAGAGGCCTCAATGGCCTGGTCGTGAGCTTTTGTTCCACGTTGAAGTAACCCTTATTGAATTTTGCAGCAATCTCATCCCTGTCGAGAGTGGCTCGCCGGCCGATTTTTGCCTGAATCTCACGCAAACGGTGGCGGGAGACATATGGATTCTCTGCATTGAGGATTCCGCCCGCACAGCCGATTCTGCAGGCATAACACTCGACCAGCGCTATATCTCTGAGTTTGCCGGATTCGATCTCTTCAAACGTGCGAATGATGAAATCCATCACGGAAACCACCAGCGTTTCGTGACTAATGCTTCTGGTCAAACCATCAAGCCTGGACCAGCCGACACCAATGCCCGAGATGCCTTTAACTCTGCCCTCGATCTCGTCTCTCCGGTCCGCCAGCTTGCCGAGCGCAGAATGAACGGGACCATAGATATCCGAGATGGCGATGGCACCATCGAGGTTTGATTTCGTTTTGCGGGGATGGTTGTGGATTGCCAACATCTTAACCGGGCATGGCGTCAGGTAGATAGCACCGATTTCATCGACTTTAAGGCCGGTTTCTTTGGAAACTTTCTCCTTCGCCTCTCGCGCTGCAATCTCCATTGGCGAATCAATCGGGAGCAGGTGATCAGCAAGATCGGGGAACCGCCTCTGCAAGAGCCTGACTACGGCCGGGCAGTAAGGTGTAATCAGAGGTGCAGGCCCGGAATAATCCTTGAGGAACAGATCGACGGCCATCGATGTCGCCTCGCACGTCTCCGAGACGTCGTAGTAGCTGTCGAATCCGATTTCGAGCAATGCCTCAAGCAGCATGCCGGGGCTGGCGCGCTTACCGAACTGTGTATAGAAAACCGGGGACGGCAAGGCAATGTTGTGCTTGAACTTGGAGAATTCAACGAATGAATTCGTAAGGGGAATGATGGCGTTTTGGGTGCAAACCTTCAAGCATTCGCCACAGTCCACACAGTGTTCGGACAGCATAACCGCTTTCCCGTCGCGGATGCGTATGGCTTGCGTGGGGCAGACATGGAGGCAGGCCCGCCGGCCGTCGCAGCGGCTGCTCTCGAAGCGTATGGAGTGCTTGATCCTGCCCACGCTAGTTTTCTTTCCTCTTCATGTCGATAGCGAAACGAAGCAGCGTTCCCTTGCCTACTTCTGAGGATATTTCCATTTCGCTGGAGTTCCTCGCGATGTTGGGAAGCCCCATTCCCGCGCCAAAGCCGAGTTCTCTTTGTTCGTGCGTCGCAGTTGAATATCCCTCTTGCATGGCCTTTTCGATGTCGCTTATCCCCTGTCCTCTGTCTTTCACTTCAACTTCGATTCTGTCCGGCTCGACAACTATGCGTAGCGCCCCATTCTCTGCATACATCACCACATTCATCTCCGCCTCGTAACAGCAGATCGCGGTCCGGCGGATAATGGGGGAGGGAATCCCCAGTGTCTTGAGAATGGTCTTGACATGGATCGAAATGTTGCCTGCTTTAATAAGGTTCCCACCTTGTATCTCAAACTCCTGTTCCAAACGGGCGCTACTGCCCATAATTAACTTTTTCCTCCGGCAGACCTTTTAACTTCCTGGAATGGAGCAGGCCGCAAGCGTCATACATGAACAATTTCGTGCAAAACAGAGGAATACCATTCTCTTTAGCTAACTCTATAGCAGCCTGGTCAGGGCGTTTTCCCCGAACGAACACGATGGCCTCGACTTCTGCGATCAAAGCCGTTCTCACGGCCTGGGCGTTTATCAGACCGGTTATCAACAGAGAACCGGACGAGCTGAACGCCAACACATCGCTCATCAAGTCCGCAGCGCAACCTCGTTCCACGGAAATCTCGTCGATAAGCCCGTCGCCTGTAATCACTTCGCAATCCAAGATTTCCACAACCTCACGAAGCGTCAACGTCACTGAAGCCTCCTAATTAGCTGCGATGCATACCCTTATTGAGTTGAGGAGGTATTAACCAATTGTTCTCCCAACATGATTTTTCTGTCGACCGGCACAATAGTGGCCGGGCAGGCATTCCAGCAGGCGGTGCATGCGGTGCATTTTTCGATGTCGACGTAGCGCGGTTGCTTACGGACCTTAACGGTAAAGCTCCCGATGTAGCCGGAAACGTCCTCGACGTTGGAGCTCGCGAGAATCGTGATGTTCTCCCGGTGGGCAACGCTGACCATCTTCGGCGTGAGAATACATGCAGCGCAGTCGAGGGTGGGGAAGGTCTTGTCGAAACGCGCCATATTGCCACCGATCGTCGAATCGCGCTCTACGAGGTAGACCTTGAAGCCGGCCTCGGCGAGATCCAGGGCAGCCTGTATACCGGCAATGCCGGCGCCAACAACGAGGGAGGCCGGGTTGATTTCGACCTTGCGCGTCTGAAGCGGCTCGAGATAAGTGGCTTTGTTGACCGCTCCGTGGATAAGCGCCTTGGCCTTAGCCGTGGCGGAATCCTTCGCTTTGGTGACCCAAGCCACCTGCTCACGGATGTTGGCTATCTGCACAAGGTACTGGTTCAGATCGGCAGCTTCGGCGGCCTTGCGGAAAGTGATTTCATGCATCAGCGGGCTGCACGCGGCCACCACCACGCGGGTCAGCCCCAACTCCTTGATGTCCTTCTTGATGATTTCCTGTCCGGGCTCGGAGCACATGAACTTGTATTCGCGTGCCACCTCGACGTTAGGCAACGTACCCGCATATTCCACGGCGCCAAACACATCAACCTGCTTGGCGATGTTGGAGCCGCAATGGCAAACGTAAACTCCGATTTTGGGAACGCTGACGTCCTTTGCTTCCTCAGCCATTCTCCCCTCCTTAAGCCGTTACGGCGGCCAGCTTGCCGGCGATGGGCACTATGTGCTTCTTGGCCTGGATTGTGTTTTCGGGCAACCCGAAGGCTGCGGCGGTCAGCTGCGTGAAATAGACGACGGGCATCGAGATATCCAAGCCGAACCGTTTGTTTACATCTTTTTGGAATGCCTCGAGGTTCATCTGGCAGAGCGGGCAGGTGGTGCAGATGAGATCGGCGCCGCCGGCCGCTGCACAAGAGAGCAGCATCATCACCATGCGCAATGCGAGATCCTGATTGGTCCCCATCTGGGCTCCGCCGCAGCAGCGGGTTTTGAACTCATAGGGAATGACTGTCGCGCCGAGCGTCTCGATCAGCTTGTCCATCAACTGCGGATCGTCAGGATCATCGAACTCGGTGAACGGGCGCACGATCTGGCAGCCGTAATATGGAGCAACCTTCAGCCCCTTCAGCGGCTTCTGGACTTTGGCGGCGATCGCTTCGAAACCTATGTCGTTAACCAGTGGATCGAGTACATGCCGCACGCCTTGCTTGCCTTTGTAATGCAGCCCAACGGAATCAAGCACCTCGTTGAGTTTGTCCCTCAGCTCGGGGTACTCGTTGTAGTAGGTGTAGGTCTTGTTGAGGGTCACGTAGCAGCCGCTGCAGGGAGTGATCAGATCCCGCCCTTCCTTTTCCGCGAGCGCCAGGTTTCTCCCGCTGATGGCGAAACTCAGGACCTCCTCCACGCTCATGTAGGCGGTGGCGCCGCAGCAGTTCCAGTCGTCGAGCTCGATCAATTCCGCACCGAGAGCTTTATAGACGGCGCGCGTGCTGGTGTCGTACATCGACGCAGAGTGCTCACAGCTGCAGCCGGGATAGTATGTGTATTTCATCTTCCCCCTCCGTTGCGAGACATCGATCCGACTTTCTTGACGATCTGCCTCACCTGCTTAATCCCCTTGATCTTGTGTGCTCTCAGGGGCAGCCGTCCCTTGAAGAACAGCTTCATCGCCAACGGCACTTTGCCTATCCAGCCCCAGAAGTCCGCCTTCAGGAAGTAAGATGCCATCAGCCGCACCTCGCTGTTGCGGCCGTAGCGGTTCACCAACTTCGCGAAACTGCTACTGAGAACCGCTGCCTTGTTTTTCCTGGAGGTTTTTCCTTCCCGCATCGCCACTCTCTTCAATGCGTAGAAGACGTCTGCGATTTTGATCTCCTTGGGGCAGCGCACGGGGCAGGTGTAACACGATGCGCAGTACCACATCGTGTCGCTCGCCAGAACCTCGTCCCGCATTCCAGCGCGGATCATGGAGAAGATCTCTCTTGGAGTCTTCTCCATCTTGAAGCTCGCCGGGCAGCTTCCGCTGCAGGTTCCGCACTGAATGCAGTCCTTCACCTTGTCGCCTCCTGGCAAGGAATACACCTCGTCCAGGAAATCGAGCTTCATGCTTTTTTCGAGTTTAATATCTTTGAGGGTAGCCACTCGAGCCTCCTCTCGCCTTAAAATGGTTAGCCCCTATGAACCATTTTTATTCCATGGCCGGAGGTTGCCGAGTGCCCGCGAGGAAGAAAAAATCGTCCCAGTGGCTCTCGCCTGTATCATGTTACCAAGCCTCCGGCTCATGCTTTCCAAAGCGGGCGGCAGCATGCTCGCCTTGTTAGCGCACTTAAGATCGGATCATGGCTGCAAATTGATGCTATACGATCAATATGAATCTTGCTTTCAGATCCCACCCTTTTGGATGTTCACCTATAACTTCCATCAACCATTAAGGATAGACATAATATAAGACCTTTCATTGCAGCCACTTAGCGGTCCAAAGGCTCGGTATTTCAAAGATCGGAGCGATAATTGAAAAAACGTAGTTGAACAATCCCCCTTCACAACAGAGAAGATGCGTTTGCCTAACTTTGATATATCGCCACTCTATGACCAATTTATTCTAACATATTGGCCTTGTCAACCGTTATTTTTATTATGCACTACAATCAAAAACAGGCAGACCGAGATATGTCGCATAATCTATACACAAGGCAGGTTTCAACGCCAGCCAAGGACTAGTTCCTACAATTACGCGTGACAAAGAAGTGCAGGCGGAACAACAAAAACTGGACCTTCCTGCAGGCACCAGGTTGTGTAAACCAATGATAAATGAAAAGACAATTCATCACTCTGCGAGGAATATCTGACGGGTAATCGCGACGTTTCGTATGTTATGCTCCATTTGTCAGATGGGAAGGGAAGTAACGATGGGCGCAGCCGCTGAGAAGAGAGGACATTTCGGCCCGGGATTTGTGATTACTGCGGCATTCATCGGACCCGGGACAGTAATCACCTGCACCGCCAGCGGCGCAAACTTCGGCACCGCCTTGCTCTGGGCCCTGCTATTCGCTGGTCTGACGACATTAGTCTTGCAGGAGATGGCGATAAGGCTGAGCCTGGCGACGGGCAAAGATCTGGCTGAAAATCTCCGCGAAGTGTTCGCCAATCCCTGGGGGCGGGGGATCATTTGCTTGCTTTCAGCCGGCGCGATAGCGATAGGGTGCGCAGCCTACCAGGCCGGCAACCTTGTCGGCGGAGCAGCCGGAGTGTCAGTGCTTCTCGGCGGCGATTTAACGTTGTGGGTGATGATTCAGACGGCCATTGCGGTGGTTCTGCTGTGGACCGGCAAATACAAGTATATAGAGAGATTCCTGACTGTCCTGGTCGCGATCATGAGTTTTTGCTTCGTGGTAACCGCTGTGGTCTTCGCTCCTAGTCTTCCGGATATCCTAGCGGGGTTGTTTCTACCATCGTTACCCGAGGGTTCGGTATTGACCATTCTGGCGCTAATTGGAACAACCGTGGTGCCTTACAACCTTTTCCTCCACTCGAGGATCATCGGCGAGAAGTGGGCGGGGGAACGCCACCTTGGCTATGCGCGGAAGGATCTGATTATTGCCGTCGCAATAGGAGTTGCGGCTTCTGTGGCAATTTCCGTAACGGCCGCCGGAGCGTTGCGTGGCGTAGAAATCAATAGTATCCAGGCTCTGTCCGGACCGCTGCACTCGCTGCTCGGCAACATCGGGTCCGCGGTGTTCGGCATCGGGCTTTGGGCAGCGGGGATGACCTCGGCCATCACAGCACCTCTAGCCGCCGCGTACACCGTCGCCGGGGCGGCCGGATGGAGTCGCGACTCGACAGATCCCCGCTTCCGTGCCGTGTGGATAGTCGTGATAGCTTTCGGTCTGTTTTTTGTGATGGTCAGCGCCCGGCCCATTCCTCTAATCGTCACCGCCCAGGCACTGAACGGCATCATCCTGCCGATCGCTGCGCTATTCCTGCTGTTCACGATGAACAGTAAAAATCGTCTCGGCAAACTCCGAAACCGACTAGCCGCGAATATCGTGGCAGCGCTTTTTCTTTTGATTGTGGCCGTTCTCAGCGCGCGTTATATCCTCCGCGCCGTGGGTTGGTTGTAGTCGACAGTTCCGACGAAAAAGCGGGCTAATCGCCAGCCTGTGAACGATCCATGGGGAACACCGGATATCAAGAAAATTCGCCGTTCCTGGAGTCGATCTCCAAAAACCCTTGACAGGATTAGGATTCTCATTAAATTGTTATACAGAAATAAAATCTTGACAACCGCTCATAACCGCTCATAGAATGCTATTGTGAATTTTGGGACAAATAGCTTGCTGTAACCAAATCCTCGGACGAGGTCTATTTATGAAACGTAAGGGATTCAAAAGGAAGGTATCGGTTCAAACGATCCAGCGCCTTCCGAGATACTACCAGTATATTTCATACCTGAGGAAGCAGGGCATTCGCTTCGTATCCTCGCTAAAACTGTCGCTGCAGACGTACGTCGAAGCCACCCAGGTGCGCAAGGACCTCACGTCGATTGGTCACACCGGAAAGCCGAAGGTCGGCTATGAGATCGACCAGTTGATGAACACGATCGAGGAATTCCTAGGTTTGCGCACGATAGAGGACGCAGTGCTGATCGGCGTCGGCCATCTGGGAACGGCAATAGTGCAGTACGCGGGATTTGCCAATTACGGGTTGCGGATCAAAGCTGTCTTCGACGCCGATCCGATGAAAATAGGCACTCACATTCAAGGTAGAGTTATTCAGGACGTGAGCACCGTGGGACAGTATGTCAGGGACCACAAGATCCCGATCGGCATCATGACGCTTCCGGCGCCTGGCGCGCAAGAGGTTACCGACATGCTGGTCAAGAGCGGTGTCAATGCCATCTGGAATTTCGCGCCGATAAACCTGTTCGTCCCCGATCACGTGATCATCAAGAACGAGAACCTCGCTTTCGGCTTGGCCATCCTGAAGCACCGGCTGAAGAGCCTGGCTGAGCGTGACTCGTCATAAGGACGTCCCAGCCGGGACGATTGATAAATGATCGAGAAGATAGATCATCTCGGGATAGCCGTCCGCAATCTGGACGAATCGCTGAAATTCTACGGTGAAATCCTCGGCCTCGAACTCGTCGGCAAGGAAGAGGTTGCCAGCCAGAAGGTCCGTGTGGCTATGCTGAGGATTGGGGAAACCAAGATCGAGCTGCTGGAATCAACCAACGACGACGGACCGATCGCCAAATTCATCGAATCGAAGGGAGAGGGGATACATCACCTGGCCCTGAGAGTCGACGATATCAAGGCAACCCTGGCTTCTCTCAGGGAGAGGGGCACTGTTCTGATCAACGAGGAAGCGGTACCCGGTGCTCACGGCACGCTGGTAGCGTTCGTTCATCCGAAGGCTACCGGCAAGGTGCTGCTCGAGCTTTGTCAACACCCGAAAGGTTGAGCACAAATGCCCCAATGCCCGAAGTGCGGCGCCGAGATCAATCGTTTCCGCAATCCAGTGCCCACCGTCGACATCATTATCGAAGTCGAAAGCGGCGAAGGAGAGAAGGGGATAGTCCTGATCAAGCGGAAAAATCCGCCTTTCGGATGGGCCATACCCGGCGGTTTCGTAGATTATGGGGAGAGAGTTGAGGATGCGGCGGTGAGAGAAGCCGCCGAGGAAACAAATCTCGAGGTGACTCTGACCGGATTGCTAGGGGTATATTCCGATCCCGATCGCGACCCGCGCCACCACACGATCTCCACCGTTTTCACCGCGACGGCTCAGGGGAAACCCCGTGCAATGGACGACGCCGCGGAGGCGGCGATTTTTCTGCCGGACGGGCTTCCCGAGGACATTGCCTTCGACCACCACAAAATACTGCAGGACTACTTTGAAAAACATGTGGTTGATGAAGCTCTGTGACCCCACCTCACACACGCTGGAAAGAACCGACTTTTTGCATTATCTTGACAGTAAAGTAACCCGGGGTTACGATCTTGGGCGGGGGAAACTGCCGATGTTGCGGGCATAGCTCAGTTGGTAGAGCGCGAGCTTCCCAAGCTTGAGGTCGCGGGTTCGAGCCCCGTTGCCCGCTCCAGGCCATATTCTTTAACACTTGATAATCGGAGATCAAAGTGGGCATCTTTGGCAAGCCGAAGAAGTCTTCCGAGAATCGGCCCCAGCCTGTCGGGGAGACTTCGCCGCCGGTGAGTACGCGGCGTACTGAAATCAGCCAGGGTACCGTCATCAAGGGAGACATTATGTCTAACGACGCCCTTTTCAACGAGGGGCGGATCGAGGGCAACTTGACGGTCAAGAATTCCGTGACGGTAGGCAGGAACGGAATTATCAAGGCTGATGTGACTGCCACATCGCTTCAGATTCACGGGAGAATAATCGGTGATGTCGTTGCATCGGA
>Ga0114922_10003912_pt1 | contig 13859 bp, 11 predicted proteins | sample AartaG_FD_100975 | JGI IMG/M metagenome (GOLD analysis project Ga0114922, IMG submission 100975) | Deep subsurface microbial communities from Aarhus Bay to uncover new lineages of life (NeLLi) - Aarhus_00045 metaG | ecosystem: Environmental > Aquatic > Marine > Oceanic > Sediment | place...
CCCATGCGGCATACAAGCGGTTGGCGTACTCGTTGTAATCTTCACCGCGAATGTCTGGCATAAGGACCACGACCACGGGCACATCCGTCTTTCTCAAAAGCTCATCAGTCACTTGTGCCAGCTTTTGTTCATACTGGGGCGAAATGACATTGGCAAAATCATTGATAAGCCCCCGTCGCTTTGGGAATGCATCGGTGGCATAATTTGCGACCGGGCATGCGAGTGTCAAGAAAAGGAGAATTAGAAGGGCAAGCCCATTCTTCACATTCGAATATTGTCGATTAGTGATCATAATCATATGAGATTAGGGGACTGGTACCGCATTTTTTCTTGAGTCATTCATATAACACATAAAATCTTCAAAAAAAACCTTTAAGAGGCTGCAGATCAGGGCCCCGTCAAAGTCGGAACTCAAAGGGGACAAGAAATCCCCCTAAATCCCCCTTCCCGCCTGCCAACGCCACGTAGGGCATGTAGCCTACATGCTATCTGTACCTGGCAATGGCGGGCAGGTAATAAAGGGGGACTTTGAAGTACCCCCCTTTGGAAAAGGGGGGATAGGGGGGATTTTAGAAAAGAGTAAATTCTCATTGTAAAGCATTATGTTAAGGCTGACTTTTACGTTACCGTGGCGTGCCGATATCTGGATGGGGTGGTCTTTAGGCGACTCACGAGAGTCGAGTTCAAGATTGTGGCGAGATTTCCGATAAACATTTTTGTGGGATGAAAAAAGGAAATCCCTAAACGCTCAAGTTTTGGGCAAACTTTTCCGATAGAGTAAACAGGTAACAAATAGGTCTTGCCTGTCACATTCAAGGAAGCTTCTCATTAGGAGCTAAGTACAGGACAAAAAAATTAGACGGGATAGACAGGATGAACTAAATTATTTTTTTTAACGTCTCGGAATTTCTACAACTTATTGAAATTCCAGCGACTTTGGTTGAGTAGTTAAATAGTCGAGTTGTCGAGTTGTCGAGTCGTAAGGCCCTTAAACCCCTGGCCCAGACCGAGTTTTTCTTTCGCAAGCATTGTCCAGCTTCTGTCGCGCCAGGGCGGGCACTCGACTAATCAACCACTTGACCACTCGACCAATTGCGGAACGAAGTGAAGCTAAGTTCATTGCTGAACTGGATTCATTTAAAATTTATCCAGTTAATCCAGTTAATCCTGTCAAAAAAATGTCCTGTACTTATCAATAGGAGGCAGGAGAAGTGGAAAAATGGAAATGCAAGACCGACATATCCGGACTGTGATCGTAGATGACGACAGAACGATCGGCGACATCCTGAAGGATTTGATCTCTAAGGAACATATTTCGGTCGAGGTCTTCAACGATAGTCTTGAGGCCGTAAAGTCTATCACGAGAGAGCCTGTTGATGTCGTAATTACTGACCTGATGATGCCCAGAATTAGCGGCCTGGAGGTGTTACGCCAGGCCAAGGTGATGAATCCTCAGGTCGTTGTTATCATCATAACAGGGCATGGGTCACTTGAAACCGCTATTGAGGCCATAAGGGAAGGAGCCTATGACTATATCAAAAAACCATTCAAACTCCAGGAGATGGAAATTGTATTCAAGAATGCCGTTGAGAAGGTCAATCTGATCCGGGAAAAGACCCAGTTGCTCAAAGAGCTGAAGGAAGCCTATGATCAGTTGGTTGCCATCAAGAAAGAAAGGGACGAAGGCGATCTGGGGCAGAAAGCGGAACAAGACAGGATAGCCAGGCTCAATTTTTTTTCCACCGATCGGCCTGGTCTTCATCTTATGCGCAGTGTCCCGATGGGTGAACCCAACTACTTTGAACAACTGGAAAATATTTCTATGCTGAAAAGAGACGGATTATTGACCGAAAGGGAATTCAAAACCTTGAAAGCCCACCTGATGAAAGGCTTAAAGACCCATGAGTGAACCCCTGAACATATTGGTTGTTGATGATGATGAAATGATCCTTCAGGTTTTCGAGGATTTTTTTCACAGAACAGGAACCCATTCGATTCTGAGTGCAGGAGATGGGACGGAAGCCCTTAAGATTTTTGGGCACAGGAATGTCGATTTTTGTTTTACAGACCTTCATATGCCAGGAATGGACGGAGTAGAGTTCACCAGAAGGATTCATGAGCTCGACAATACCATACCGGTCGTTGTCATGACCGGGTATCCATCTTCAGATAACGCGATAGCTACCCTGAAACACGGGGTGGTAGACTTCCTGGTGAAACCGTTTAATATTGGTGAGATAGAGCTGACGATTAAGAGGGCTCTGGAACAAAAGGCCCTCTTTGTTGAAAATATGCTCTTAAAGGAAGAAATCAAAAAGAAGGAACATATTGCCCGGCTAAATGAAGAGCTGTCCAACAAAGTCGGGGATCTCGGGATATTGAACATGATTCTACAGGAGGTAGACTGGGTAACAAGCAGCTCAGACCTTTTTGATCTGATCGTCAGGCTCTCAGCGGATATAACCAATTGCGACGAAGTCCATTTCTATGTGATAGACGAGACTTTGGGAAGGCCAATTCCTATCACCTATTTTCGTAAAGAACCCAAATCTAACTCCAGTGCTGGCCTGTCCGCGCCTGCCCGCCTGCCAGGACTTCGTCCGGGCGAAGTCGGGCAGGCCTGCCCGCCATCGCGAGCAGGCTCGCTCAGGCGAGGCGGGCGGGAAACCTGCCCGGCCAGGGAAAGCGACAGTTGTGTTGCAGAACTCCTTGCGAAGAAAATCTCAGAAGGAATCCCGCTTCTTGTTGACGGCGGTCATGACAAAACGCTTTCGGACGCAAATATCCGTTCGCTGATTGCCATCCCGTTCAAGATTCGGAAAAAGCTATTTGGTATGCTGGCCGCCATTGTCAGAAATGGACCTGTCTGCCATCCCGGGACAGGCAGGTCAATGCCCTTCACTGAAAGAGATGTGTACTTTCTGAATTTTTTGGCTGAGAGGGCCACGTTTGTCATAGAGAATGTCGCTCTGTACGAAAACATCTACGAGAATCTTTTCGCTACCCTCTATGCCTTTGTGGAAGCAATCGAGGCCAGAGACCCTTACACGAAGCAGCACTCCAGTCGGGTGACCGAACTTGCGCTGAGCATAGGAAAAGAGATGGCATGTTCTGACGAGCAACTCGATCTATTAAATTTTTCGGGGCACCTACATGATATCGGAAAGCTCGGCATTCCGGATAGTATCCTGCTGAAACCCGGCCCCTTGACCAAGGAAGAATATGAAGCGATTAAAAAGCATCCCGTCATTGGCGCGAACATTGTCGGCCACTTGGGCCTTTTGACAGGGGAGCAGAAAATTATTTTGCATCATCACGAAAGATGGGACGGGAAAGGATATCCTGATGGTCTCAAGGGCGAATATATCCCCTTTCTGTCCCGGATCCTCGCCGTAGCTGATGTTTATGATGCTATGGCCTCCGACCGTGCCTACCGGAAAAAGCTTGCTGATGAGGTTGTGCTCGATACGATCCGGCAAAATGCTGGCACTCAATTTGATAGAAATGTTGTTGAGGCATTTCTGGCACTCTGCGAAAGGGGCGAGTTGGGGCGCAAGCATGACGCGGTCTCCTCAGGTACTTCCCATAATGAATCGAGACTTGACCTAAAAATCCCCCACAGGTTATGCCACACCCGTTGAGCCGGTTTGGCCGGTAAAATATGGTATAATTGTTGCATCTTGCCTTCGCACATACCCATGTCATGTGCCTTCAAGACCCTGGCCGGGCGGGATAAACCCCGGCCCAGACCCTGGCCCAGACCGGGATTTATCCCTGGCCCAGACCTGGTTACCTGGCTGTGTGGTTGTGCACAATGAAATATGCGCCAGGGCGGGCAGCTTGTAGCCTATAGTAAGCATGAGCGCCAGGGCGGGCCGGGTTTTGATATAGCACAGTTTATTGCCCTAGTGTCGCGCCAGGGCAGGCTCAATAAACACAATAAACCGTGTAGACCCAATAAACCCGAACACGGAGGAAAATATGCAGGGGTTTCCAAGCCAGGAGAGAAGGGAGTATATACGGGCACCCTTATGGGTTAATGTTGAGTTTACAGTTGTGGATGGAGATGACTACGAAGCTGTCATGCGACCTGAACAGCATCCCTCCTGCCGGTTTATTAGCCAACCGGCCTTATCCCTTGATGAAGGAAGGCAATATGAGGCTGATAGCCCTTTTCGTTCAAACCTGATTGATTTTTTGATTCACATAGATGACAAACTGGATCGCGTGTTAAATCTGCTATCCAAGGTCTCCGGGCTCGAGGCGTCGACATGCAAGGATGACGAGGATGAGGACCTTTTTGTGGGACAGGGCTCAGATATAAGCGGCGCCGGGATAAGTGTGATATGCGATAAGGCTTTAGAGCCCGGCCGGATCCTCAAGGCAAGTTTCATGATCTCGAGATTCCCTATCATACCTTTAGTTCTATTTGGAGAAGTTGTGCGTGTGACACCGGTCCAGGAGGATGACAAGCAGCGCTACCAGGTGGTTGTAAAGTTTATTGATCTGGATGAAGAGGATAGAGAGAAAATCATTGCTTACACATTTCAAGTGCAAAGGGATGCGATCAGGAAAGAAAAAAAAGAAAAAGAGAGTAACAATGGATAATCGCGGAGAAACTTCAGGAGAATTCATGTACGAGCCGGCATCGTCAAGGGAGCGGACACTGCTGAGAAAGATTGCTGACAACTATTATGGTGTCTGTCTGGTTCGAGTCATCGAAGGAATAATCCACAACCTCAATGGCCCGCTTCAAATCCTCTATATTCGATCCGAACAATTGGAGCAGAGCGTGGACCAATTACGGGGTGCCCTGCAATCGGAAGCTTTGACCGAAGTCGAGGGATTAACAGACCGCATGGAAGAAAGAGTCAAATCGATCTCAGGGAGTCTTGATGATTTGAATGCCCAGTTGGGGCATCTTACAAGTGATTTAGTCGTTGAAAGGTGCTCTGAGATCGGGGACGTTAAGATCAATCAAGTCATAGAAGACTGTCTTTTTCTTCTCAATGCCAACATGTTTTTCAAGCACAACGTGAAAAAGACCGTTAAGTTGAATGATGCCCTTCCACTGTTAAAGGGGCGAAAAACGGACTTCTGCATTATTGTTTTGAACCTTATCCAGAATGCGCTGGAGGCAATGGTCGATGCTCAAGACAAAGACCTTACCGTTGAAACATTCAGCCAGGAGGACAAGGTGATCATCAGGATTCAGGATACTGGTTGCGGCATTTCCGAAGAAGACCGTGAACACATATACGAGGCCTTCTTCACGACCAAGAAAGGAACCGGATATGAGGCCAAGCTTGATGAACATGCAGGCCTCGGTCTTTCACTTGTATCCCTTTTGCTTGAGGATTACAACGGAACCATTGCATGTGAAAGCACTCCTGGAAAGACTACCTTTACTGTACAGTTCCCCTGCAAGGTCAAGTAGTCAAGTCGTCGAGCGCCTACCTGTTTTTTTTAGAGCACCTGTCCATTTTGGTGCAATTAATGCATAAAAATCATTTGTAATAGTTCATCGCAGAGCGCGCAGACCCGCCTGCCATCGCGATGCATAGTATGTACTGGGCCTGCCAGATCCGTGGCAATTGCGGGCAGGGAACGCAAAGAGAATATAGATATAGGAAAAATCTTTGTTTTTGTACTCAGCGATCCCTGCCCGCCATTGCCAGAGATGCCCGCACATGAGATCAATGCTGTCTCAGGCGTTGGCAGGCGGGTCAGCGTTCTCAGCGGTAAATAGAATGGCCTGAACGGTTACGATCACTTTTAGCCGGTTTAGATAGCTTTGAAACGGGCCAAACGGGCTCAACTATTGATTTTCCCGTTTAGCACTCATTCCGAGAAGGGGCTTAAAGATTTGGTGCTATTCTGCCGATACATGGGAGCATCAGGATATTTTGGATCTTCAGGAGTAGGGCAATGGAGAAAATCCTCTTTTCCACGCCAGAGTTAGCCCGTTTTCTGGGTGTATTTCATACCACTATCAGGCGATGGATCGAGCAGGGCAAGATAAGGGGTATCAGGGTGGGAAGAAATTACAAGATTCCGGCTGATGAAGTGGTCCGAATATTGGATGATCATAACCTGCCCCTGCCTGAATCGTCACGCAAATATAAGCTTGGGTCAATAAACGAGGGTGAGGGCTCATCCACAGTACGCCATCGTGGTTCTGTCCTGGAAAAGCTATTAATCGTTGAGGAGATAGAAGATCCGGCGATTATATGCCGCAAGGAGGCTATCATATGTGCCAACCAGGCCTTTTCAAATCTGGTGGGATGTTGCCAGGCGGATCTAATTGGCCAGGATGTTGTAAAAGTTATAGACGGGACTTTTCACGAAAGATTACTTGATTTGGCGCAAAAGCGCTGGGAGGATTCTGATCAGGGCCCCCCACACTATGAAGCCCACTTGAAGACAGATAAGATGGGGAAAAAGAGGGTTGAGATTTCAGCTAGTTCCCTGAAGCACCTACCGGATGCTTTGCTATTGATTATAAAGGGTACTTAGGGCTCCATGAGCTTTTTGAGTTTGAGCCTGCGCATCCATGACAAACTCCAATATGCCTTCTACAGAGTTATCAGATCGGGATTTCAGACGGTTCAGCGACCTGGTTTATGAAAAATGCGGTATCAATTTGCATCAGGGCAAAAAGGAACTGGTCCGCGCCCGGCTGGGCAAGCGGCTGCGTGAGACAGGTTTTAAAGATTTCAATGCCTACTACAGGTTCGTGACCCAAAAGGACAGCGCGGACGAGTTGGTGAGGATGCTGGATGCGATCTCCACCAACCTGACCAGATTTTTTCGGGAAGAAAAGCACTTTGATTTTCTGAAGCAGGTGGTTTTCCCGGCTTATGTGGGGGACAAAAATCGAGCAGGCTTCCACAGGCTGCGATTCTGGAGCGCAGGATGTTCAAGCGGGGAGGAGCCCTATTCTCTGGGCATATGGGTGTTGGAATGTCTTGGGAAAAGCCCACGCTCTGATGTGAAGATCCTGGCGACTGACATATCCACAAAGGTCCTGGCGCACGCCAACAAAGGCGTCTATCCGGCAGTGAGACTCGAAAAGATACAGACAGCTGTGGTCAGGAAGTATTTTCAACGGGGCTACGGCAGGCAGAAGGGTTATTTCAGGGTTAAGCCGTCATTAAGAGAAATGATTGAATTCAAGAGGTTTAACCTTATGGATTCGTTTCCTTTCAAAGAGGCATTTAATCTCATACTCTGCCGAAACGTGATGATCTACTTTGACAAAAGGACTCAGCAGGCCCTGGCGGAGAGATTCTACGACGCTCTACTTGACGGGGGTTATCTCTTCATCGGACACGCAGAAACCCTGACCGGCATTAACCATCGGTTCAAATACATCAGGCCAAGCGTCTATCAAAAGCCGGGCGGGGTAAACCCGCCCCTACATAGTACTTGACCGAAAACCCCAGGTTTTCGGTCAAAAATCCGAAATCCGAAATCCGTGATGTTCTCAAGGCGTCAGTCGCAAACAATGACAGAAATAAAAATGTTCCAATGACAAAAACAATGAAATTTCAAAAAGTTCGTTTTGGTCATTTTGTCATTTGGTATTCGAATTTGTTTCGGATTTGCGGCTCACGCCTTGAAAACAGTATGAGTTTCGATATTCGGATTTTGCCTGAACATGACTTTTCGTTCAGGCACTACATAAGCCTCGACCAATAGGCTACGTAAGCGTAGGGTCGGCTTTATGCCGACCGATAGGCTGGTCGAGTAGTTGAGTCGTCGAGTAGTTCCGCCTTCGGTGGATTAACCACCCGCCCGCCTCGCCTGAGCCCGTCCGTCTCGGCTGAGGCTCGCGATGGTGGGCGTGGCGAGAGCGATGGCGGGCAGGCTTGACCATTTTCCCACTCGACCAGTTAACTACTCGACTAATTTTCGTTCCAAGGAGGGCAAACATGGATATAAAATATGTTAATCCTTTCATCAATGCTACGCTCAACGTCCTTGAGACTATGGCATTTACCAAGGCCGAAGCCGGAAAGCCATACGTAAAGAAAGACCAGGTTGCCCCGGGCGATGTTTCAGGGGTGATTGGCCTGACAGGGAATGTGAGCGGGACTATTTCGGTCAGCTTTGCCGAAAAGAGCATTCTGTCCATTGTCTCCAACATGTTTGGAGAGGAAATGAAGGAACTGAACGAAGAAATAAAGGATGCGGTCGGTGAGATTACCAACATGATCTCCGGGCAGGCAAGGCAGGAGCTGGAGAACCTGGGCAGGTCCCTGCAGGCGGCCATACCCACGGTGATTATGGGCAAGAACCATAGCATAACCCATGTAACCAGCCACCCCATCATAGCCATCCCCTTCAGTACCGCCAATGGGGGTTTTACGATCGAGGTATGTTTTGAACAGTGAAAGGAATCGTAGCTAAGGAGGACTGAATTATGGACCTAAATATGAAAATATTGGTGGTTGATGATTTTGCGACAATGCGTCGCATTGTCAAAAATATCCTTAAACAAATCGGCTTCACAAAGATCGTAGAGGCCGACGACGGATCAACCGCCCTTGCGGTGCTTAAGAAGGACAAAATTGACCTGATTGTATCCGACTGGAATATGCCCAAGGTAACAGGGCTGGAGCTGTTGAAAACTGTAAGGAGCGATGAGTCCATGAAGGCTATACCATTTTTGATGGTCACTGCAGAGGCCCAGAAAGACTATGTGATACAAGCGGTTCAGGCCGGTGTAAGCAATTATGTCGTAAAGCCTTTCACAGCAGAGGTCCTCAAGGAAAAATTGGAGAAGATATTCGCGTAGGCGTTCACAGGTTCAGAGTTCACCCCCGCCTGCCAACGCCTGGCTCGCACCCGAACTGCATGCTGGCATCTCTGGCAATGGCGGGCAGGGTTCAGGGTTACCTTTCTTGATTGTCGATTTACGCCCGCCCTGCCCGCCCTGGCGCGACAGCCTTAGACAGATCTGTCGTTCGTGTCATCCCGGTCTGGGCCAGGGGTGCGACTTGATTGGAAGAGGCTACTGCCTCCGTAAGTCAGGTCTGGGCCAGGGGTTGTCGATTGTTTTTTCAATCATCAATCATCAATCATCAATCGGTCGGTGACAAGGGGTCAGCTCTCAACATTTGTTCGGTGAACCCTGAACCTCTGAACCGTGAACCCGTGAACGGTTACAGCTATATGCCATTGGCCATACATGGAATAATGGAATATTGGGGGTCCCCCAGCCCATTCCCCTGGATAATCACACTTCTTGATAATCCACTTGAATTATAATCAAATCTGATTTATAAATAAGCCGTGGCCTATCCGGTCATTGCGCTTGAGCTGGACCAGATTCGTTATGACAAAACCGATCGAAAAACTCTTGATAGTGGATGATGATCCCGAGATTCTGGAGATCATCGCAGATATACTAAGAGAAGAAGGCTATGCCGTCGATACAGCCCCAGACGGCGTAAAGGCCATAAAATATATTGATGCTGAGTTCTACGACCTGGTTATCACCGATCTTAATCTCCCCGAGATTGACGGGATGATGGTCCTAAAACATATTGTTGATCAATCACCTGACACGATGTGCATTATCTTAACCGGTTATGGCACCATTAAGGGCGCCGTTGAAGCTATCAAGACAGGGGCCTTTGATTATATAACCAAACCGATCAGGTCGGGCGAGATACTGATGGTAGTGGAAAAGGCTTTAAGATACAAACAGCTGGAGAGAGAGAACATCCTTTTGAGGCAGCAGCTCAGGAAAAAATATCGATTTGAAAACTTCGTTGGTGACAGCAAGCCAATTCAAAAGGTGTTTGAACTCATAGAAAAGGTAGCCGATACAGACAGCACAGTATTGATCACCGGGGAGAGTGGCACGGGAAAAGAATTAATAGCCAAGGCCATCCATTACAACAGCTGCCGAAGAGACAACCACATGGTTGTCATTAATTGTGGGGCAATACCTGAGGAGCTTTTGGAAAGCGAGTTGTTCGGGCATGAAAAAGGGGCCTTTACAGGCGCGCACAAGACCCGCATTGGCCGCTTTGAACTCGCCAATGAAGGAACAATTTTCTTAGATGAAATCGGGGATATGAGTCCCAACCTTCAGGTTAAATTGTTAAGGGTGCTTCAGGAACAGAAATTTGAACGGGTTGGAAGCACAAGGACTATCAAGGTGGATATACGCACTATTGCCGCAACTAACAAGAACCTCATCAGCGCGGTGAACAAGGGCGCATTTAGAGAAGACCTTTATTACCGACTCAATGTTATTCCAATAAAGGTCCCTCCTTTAAGGCACAGAAAATCGGATATTCCCTTACTTGTGGATTTTTTTCTCAAGAAATTCAACAAAGAGAAGCGAAAAAACGTAAGGGGATTTTCATCTGAAGCGATTGATGCCCTCCTCCAGTATACCTGGCGTGGGAATGTGCGGGAACTTGAGAACCTGGTGGAAAGGGTTATTATCCTTGCAAATGGTGATGAGATTGGGTTAGAGGATATCCCCGAATCTATTAGTACTATAGGGCAAGCCAGAACGATTAAGTCTCTTGAAGTCACCATCCCCCCCGAAGGCGGGATTCCTTTTGACCATGCTGTTGAAGAATATGAGAAGAAATTGATTTTGCAGGCCCTGAGTGAGACAGACTGGGTCACGACAAAGGCAGCAAAATTGCTCAATATGAATCGAACCACCCTCATCGAAAAGATGAAAAAGAAAAAACTTCACAGACCCGCCGTTGCTTCGTAAGCTACATCCTTAACATCCTGTAATAGTTAGTCATAGCATTATAATCGTCAAAAATCTGACAGGCCTCTCTTTTGAACCATTCCCCATTTGATCGTTGCGTTTTCTCCGCCTGACGCGGATTAGCCGGTTTTCACGTGGTATGTGGAAGCACTTCGCCGGCTTAACGGGTCAACGGGTTAAGAGGCAACCCCCCAGTATTGACGGACATTTCCTTGGCACAGTAATTGCTGAACAACCCGCCAGAGAGGTATCCTGCCCTTTTTGATCACTTACTGCAATTACGTAATTTGATCAGAAGATCGGCAGGCTCCTCTGACATCACCCTGAATTTGATACCCGTGAATTTTTCCCATAAGAGATGCCTTCTCATAGCATGGCTGAGCATTGTGTTGAGTCTTGTAGTGGCTCAGCATGGAAAGCCCCACACCCTTGCCATGATTCATGAGGTGTTGACGAAATTGGAGGAAGGGAGGTCCAGCATAGTTGTCAAACTAAGTGGTGATCCTGCCTACAAGGTGATCGGGTTGGGGAGAAGTGAGATTTTGATTGCATTAAAGGATACTGATCTCTCCAAGGGGCTTTACAATAAGAAGATCACAGGTGATGGGCTGATACAGAGGGTAGAAATCAACAAGAGGCCTAACAATGTGAGCTGCTTGCTTGTCAAGCTCCGCAAACCGTATATCGAGATTGATCACGAGATAGAGGCCAGCAAAGGCAGCCTGTATGTCCAAATAACGGGTGAGGGTGGCTCTCCCAAGAGAGCCTTAAAACGATCTAAAATCCGCAATCCCTGCCCGCCAGTCGCCTCCGCCGCGCCCGGCATCGCGAGACCCAGGCGAGGCGGACGGGCTCCAGGCGATGGCAGGCGGGCTCCAGGCGATGGCAGGCGGGCGCAATCCGCAATCCGCAATCCAAAAAGTGTATCAGATTCCTCTCTTTTGCACGCGGAGACGCCGGCCCCTGTAGCTTTGAGCAGGCCGGGGGGTATAGATCGATTATTGAATCCGGACTCCAGGGATACCACACCAGACACAGATCTTTTCCTGGAGGCTGCGGGGCACTTCCAGATGGGCCGGTGGGAGGATGCGATCCGAATTTTTACAGAAATCATTAAAGCTTATCCTAAAAGCCCCTATTTAGAACGGGCCTATTTCCTACTGGCAAAAAGTTATGATTATATGTTCAAAAACAACATTTCAGAGCATTTTGTGGAGGTAAACAGATACTACCAGGATGCGATAAGTAAATTTCCCAATTCTGTTTTTGTGCCCGATGCCATGGTATCTATTGGGAACTGCTACTTTAAGATAAAGAATTACTATGAGGCTTTGGCCTATTACAGCCTTGTGTGTGAGAATTTTAAGGCGTATGCAGCGGCCCCTGAGGCCATGTTTAAGCGAGGGGAAATCCTTGTCATAACCAAAAAACCGCAAGAGGCCATTAAGAGCTTTCAGCAGGTTGAGAGGCTCTACCCCGAAGCGCCATTTGCCGGCAGGGCAAAGATCCAAAGGGCAAAGGCACTTTTTGAGATGAACAACTTTAAGCGCTCCCTCAGGGTGCTTGATGAAATCATAACCGCAGAACCAAATAAGGTTTATGAGAATCCGGATATTCTTCTGTATTCCGGCTATGACTACTATGAACTTGGAAGATTAGAAGAAGCAAGGGACGCCTTGTGCAAGGTTTTGAACTGCTATCCTGATATAGAGTCAAATCATTTGATCTTGACAAGGATTGCCGACACCTACCGCGAGCAGGGTACGGAAACCAAGGCATCAAAATTGTACAACATGGTGTTAAGGAGATACCCTGATGGCGAAGGGAGCTTGATCAGCATGCTTCGTCTTTCTACTGATATACAAAAAGTTGAATCAAAAAAGCTAGTTTTCATAATGCCCATCGAAGAAATAGCCCCCTACACCAGGCCTGCACAGGAGACCTACAAAGACATCATGAAGGTCTACGGAGACAATCCCCTGTCTCACCTTGCCGGGCTGAGGCTTGCACACCAGCAGCAGAAAGACAAGGTCTATGAAGGGAGTGTCAACATTCTCAGGGATATCCTAACTAGATGTCCCGATACCCCTTTGAAGGAGCAAATCAAGTCTTCTCTTCGAGCACCGGTGGAAGCCATTTTTGAAAGGGAGCGGCAAGCAGGAAATTATGGGAAAATCGTAGGTTACTATGAAGAAATGAAGGCCGACCTGGGCACTGAAGATATGCCAAATCTCCTTTTGATACTCGGCAATGCCTACAGGAGGCTTCATCTGTACAACATGGCTATTCCCGCGTTTGAAAAGGCCAAGAAGTCGTACACAGATCAAGATCAACCTGCGACTCTGCTGTTCGGTCTCGGAGAATCCTTTTATAAGGTGCAAAGGCTTGAAGAAGCTCAACGGGCGTTGGAAGCCTTTATTGAAAGATATCCTGAGGACAAACGGGCGTATCAGGCATACTTCCTGATAGGGAATATTATGTTAAGGCAAAAGAAGTACGAAAAGGCGATAGCGGCTTTTAATCTGGCCATGCAGAAAGACCCTAACGAACTTTACAAGATCGATATACTTCTGGCCATGGGCGAGGCCTCAAACTGCCGCAGGGATTATAATAGGGCATCCAGGTTGCTGAACAGGGCTATCGCGTTGATGAATCAGAACAAGACTGATCCGGCTACGGGTACCTACGAGGCCTACCAGGATCTGGGCGAGACGTATCTTAAACTTGGAGACAACGAACAGGCTGTGTCTGCCTTTGAAAATGCCCTAAAGGTCAGTCCCAAGAGCTTGGACGACTACAGACTCCAATTCAGGCTTGCTGAATGTTATCAAAAGCTCCGGGAAAGAGACAAAACAGAGGGAATATTGAATCAGATTATAGCCTCTGGGAACCCATTCTGGACCAGGATGGCTGAGACAAAGATCAATGAGATTGAGATAGATATGCGCCTGAAAGCCGGTTGAGCCCTAAAGTGATCGGTTCCAGGTTCAGGCCCGCCCTGGCGCTTCAGCTTAGTCTAAGCTACCAAGCCGGTAGTCCCGGTCTGGGCCAGGGGTTCAAGCCTGCCCTGGCGCGACTTGATATGCATTCTTGGCACGATCTCATTGAATGC
>Ga0114922_10003913_pt1 | contig 13858 bp, 13 predicted proteins | sample AartaG_FD_100975 | JGI IMG/M metagenome (GOLD analysis project Ga0114922, IMG submission 100975) | Deep subsurface microbial communities from Aarhus Bay to uncover new lineages of life (NeLLi) - Aarhus_00045 metaG | ecosystem: Environmental > Aquatic > Marine > Oceanic > Sediment | place...
CAACATCTCAACTCCAGCCTTGGCCACACAGTATATCCCCATGCCCCTGCTTGCCTTCCGGGCTGCAATGGAAGATATGTTAACTATCTTTCCGCCTCTTGAACCTTTCATGAGCGTGACTGCGTGAGTACTGACAAGAAAAGTGGTCTTTAAATTTGACTCAAGAATCTTATCCCATAATCCCTCATCAGTCTCTACCACAGAAGGAGTTAAGATATTCATACCCACATTATTTATAAGGACATCGAGCCTTCCAAACTGCTCATCTACAGCTTGCATGAGTGCCTTTACCTGGTCTGATTTGCCTATGTTGGCACATTCGGCCATCAGATCTAGACCACGTCTGTGGAATTCTTCTACAGTCGTATCCAGATTTTCCTTTTTTCTCCCGCAAATGGCAACCTCTGCACCCCCTTGGGCCATTGCTAAAGCAATATCTCTGCCGAGACCCCGACTTCCTCCCGTGACCAACGCCACCTTTCCTGATAAATCAATGCCTTCTTCTGACATCTTCTACTCCTTATTTCTTCAAAAAGGCTAAATTCAATACCTGTTCCCCTGCTCAACAAATAACCAAAAAAAGCCATTCCCGCAAGCAAAAGTTCAACGTAACATCAAATTCCAGAAAGAATACGGGTGTCTTTTCTCAGGCACCCAACTGGGAAGCCTGCCCGGCGTATTTCCTTTAGCCCCGCCCGACTCGCCTGAGTCCTGCAGAGCGGGACGATGAAGGGCAAGTGATCCCAGCCATTCCACAAAATGCGGAACTTCATCTCCACTATCGACCGGCAAGAACGCACGCGCTCCTTTGTGCCTGAAAAAAAATACCCATACCCAACGGGAAGCTAAAAACCAATAGGTTACCTTTGCTATTGCACGCCCATAATAAAAACTTCACTTTCCCAATTGTTCCTTTTTCAGACGTACCATATTTCTGCTGGCTTTTCTCATGTATAAGTAACTCCGCCTCATTCAGTTCTAGGAGAAGGATTTCCTTATTGTTTTTCCTTGACATAAATGCGGACCTAGCCTATATTTCCCTGCACAAAAAGGGGAATGTTACTTGTGAAGACATCACTCCGTTGATAAAAACACAGCCTGATCTGATCAACAGCTTTTCCCTTCAAAAGAGTCTAACCGAATAGAACCTCACGCTTTTTCTTTGTAAGGCCTGAGTATTCTTTCCATACATGTATGCGTAACATTTGTTGGCGTGCCATCGGCATCTCAATGGACCATCAAACGGCAGGAAGTCAAAACACAGTACCGAGTACAGGGAATTACACAGAAGTGGTACCTCTTCGGGCGGATTCGACTCGTTGACTTATAAATATTAGGAGGTGATTGCTATGAGTAAAGAAGGAATGGTGAGGCTGGCCCTTATTGGTATAGGAGGCTGGGCACCAGTCCTTGCCAATGCAATGCAAAGAAGCAAAAAAGCAGAGCTGGCCACCTGTTTTACTAGGAAACCAAAACAGAGAACACTATTTAGCGAGAAATATGGCTGTGATAAGGAAAAAAGCTACGAGGATGTTCTCAAAAGAGATGATATTGACGGCGTGCTTCTGGCGACTCCAAATGCAATACATGCTGAGCAAGCAATACTGGCAGCCCAGCATGAGAAGCACGTTTATGTGGAAAAGCCTATCGCCAATACCATTGCAGATGCGAAGAGGATAATCGAGGCATGCAAAGAAGCTGGTGTGGTTTTGATGGTTGGGCATGACATTCGTCGATTAGCAGGAAACCGAAAGGCAAAAGAGCTTATCGACGGAGGTTCAATTGGCAACCCTATTATGGTTGAAGCCAATTTTTCACACGATTTAGGATTTCAATTGACACCAGATAAATTTCGGTGGCGTGGAGATGATTCTGGATGCCCTGCTGGCGCGCTCATGACCATGGGTATCCATCACGCCGATACCCTGAACTACTTTTTTGGCCCTATGAAAACAGCTTTTTCATATTTCAACAAGCTCTACATTCCAGCTGATGTCGAAGACGTGACAGTGACGGTTTTTCAATTCGAGTCGGGTATCCTGGGCTACCTGGGCTCCAACTATGCCTCTCCAAAGGCCCACTGGATATTTATCTATGGCACCGAAGCCAATCTCTCGTGCAAGGTCACGCTGCCTGAAGTCTCTTTTGAGGACTATCTCAATATCTGGCCGGTGGTAGATCGATATACTGAACTGCTGTTGTATGAAAAGGGGAAAGACGGGGCACAAAGTATCCCCCTCACGGAGGGAGATCCCATCCTAGAAGAAATTGATGAATTTGCCGATTGCATTCAGACAGGAGCTAAACCGGAAACGGACGGAGAGGCAGGTTTAGAGGCCCTTGCCTTAATTCGAGCGGCCATCGAGTCGAATCGAACGTGCAAAAGGGCAACGATAGGGGCCCAGTGAGGTACACCAGACCCATGGATTTAATGTTTGTCAGGCTGCTGCGGAAGTTTGAAAAATCTGCCCTTTCAATAATACCAGAGAATTTCCGGAATGGGCCGGGGTTTTCTTAAAAATTCCTTTTTCGCCTTTTTCAAACTTGGACATCAAATATGGAAGAAAAGATGCGGGCAATGGTTCTTCATGAATTCGGAGGGCAAGTCACGCCTGAAGAAGTCGAGTGGCCCCGTATCGGTCCATCCGATGCACTTATACGAGTGAGGGCAACTGGCGTGGGACTGACTGTTATTATTATGAAAAACACCCCGGGTTTAGTGACCGATTATCCCAGAATCTTGGGCCATGAGGTAGCAGGTGAGATCGTTGAGGTAGGCAGTGAGGTGCGAAATGTGAACAAGGGAGATCGAGTTGTCTGTCATTTCTACCTGACATGCCATGTCTGTAGATTCTGCAGAAGCGGGAGGGAAACCCTCTGTGAGAATTTCGGCGGCTACATCGGCATGGCCTGCGATGGGGGTTATGCAGAATACATGAAAGCTCCTGCCCTTAACCTCTGCCCCGTCCCTAAAGGAATTCCCTTTGTCTATGCTTCCATTATCTCAGATGCGGTAGCCACACCCTTGCACGCATGCACAGAAGAGGCACGGATCGCACCCGGCGATGACGTCCTGGTCGTTGGTGCCGGAGGGGGTGTGGGAATACACGCCGTACAAATGGCAAAACTCTGTGGAGGTCGAGTACTGGCAGCGGATCTTTCCCAGGAGAAACTGGAACTCGTTAAAAAGCTTGGAGTTGACGAAATCATTGACTGCAGACAGGATAATTTGTCGAAAAAGGTAAAAAGGTTAACAGACGGGAAGGGGGTAGATGCAGTCCTAGATTTCGTTGCCTCTTCTGAAACGCTTGAGGCCGGTTTTACAAGTCTGGCAACTGGAGGCAGACTGGTTATCCTGGGATACCGACCTCCAGAAGTCTTTAAAGGGCAACCCACATTTAGAGTCGACCCTCTCGTCGTCTTGGCCAAAGGAATCGAAATCCATGGATCCCGATATGTATCCATGGCAGAACTTATCAAGGCAGTAGATATCCTAAGACAAGGAAAGATCAAACCTATCGTTACTCAAACCTTTCCTTTGGAAGAGGCGGAAAAGGCCCACCAATTGTTACAAGAGAACCGAATTACCGGAAGGGCAGCCTTGCTTCCTTAAAACTCTTACGCAAAAAATGGGCAACTCCAGACCCGATGCCCAAACAAGTTACTCAATAGCATTCGCAACGATTTCGGTGATATCCATCACCTTGATCTTGGGCCGCTCATCCTTGTGAATGGCCTTGACCCCTTTCCTGAGGTTATCCTTGCAGGTGGAGCAGCCAGAGACTATGATCTCCGCATCTACTTCCACAGCGTCTTTTACCCTGACTGCTGCCATATCTGCTGCTAGCCCCGGGTCCAGGGCCATGACATTTCCACCACCTCCGCAGCACCTGGCCATCAAACGGTTTCTGTTCATCTCAACGAAATCAATATTAGGGATGGCTTTAAGTATTTCCCGGGGCTCATCAAATATTTCAAAAGTCCTGCCCAGGTCACACGGATCATGGTAGGTAACTGTTTTTTCAAGGTTGATGGTCAGCTCTATCCTTCTTTGCTCTATCAGTCTCTGAATATAGTGAACAGAATGGAGCACCTCCACCCCCAGGTCCTCCAACTCCGGATAGTATTTTCTGAATGTCTTATAACAACCAGCACAGGGGGTTAAAAGCTCCTTAGCTCCCGTTTTCTTAAGGCGATCCATTAGGCTTTTGGCATTTTGTTTAAATCTTTCCTCATCCCCCATCAGGTATAATGGATATCCACAGCAGACCTCCTCTTCTCCTAACAGGGTATAATCAACACCAGCGGCATCCAAAATCTTGAAAAGGCCTGGGACTATTTTCATATCTAAATAACTTGAAACACAACCCATAAACAGTACGGTCTGTGCCCTGCCCTTTAGCTCACCGGCTTTCATCCTCTTTTTTATGGATGATGGGTAAATAGCTATTCTGTCTTCTCTCTTGCCAGCATATACATTATCTGCCGTAAGGATACTCTCTCTGAGTGCCATGACAGGTTCAGGCGCGGCACCAAAGGCAAAGAGCTTTCCGCGGACTTCTTGAATAATCTCCTCTGCCCTGATCTGGGAAGGGCAGGCATAGGTACAGGCATTACAGGCAGTGCACGTATAGAATGATTCCGCCAGTTCTTTAGTAAAGCCATCTGTTTCATCTTCTTTCCCATCCATGAAGTGTTTGGCCAGTTGGATCCTCCCCCTGGGGCTCGCCCATTCCAGCAGAATCTTTTGATAGCTCGGGCATGTAGGTAAACATAGTGCACACTTTATACAGCGAGAGGCCATATCATTCATTTCCTGGGAAACCATCACGCAACTCCGTAACGTTCTAGTTCATTTTGACGATCTTGTCTGGGTTTAAGATATTGAGTGGATCAAATGCCCTCTTTATTTTCTTGGTTATGTCTATGGCAACTTGCCCAAGCTCAAAGGGAAGGATTTCTCTCTTAGCAATCCCTATGCCATGTTCCCCTGTGAGAGTACCGCCTAATTCAACAGCCTTGAAGGAAATCTCGTCAATAGCCTTCTCGACACGCTTCATCTCTTCCCTATCTCGGATATCAGTCAGTATCTGAGGGTGCAGGTTGCCATCGCCTGCATGGGCTAGCACAGGAATCAAGAGGTTATACTTTTTGGCGATCTCTGCCACCTCACGGAACATATGGGCCAACTGCCCAACCGGAACCGTACAATCCTCCGCAATTGCTGTCGGCCTCAGCCTTGCTTCTGCACCATAGGCAGAACGCCGAGCTTGCCATATTTCGTCATTCTCCTCAACGCTTCTCGCAACCTTAACCTCAAGGGCTCCTAACTCATTGCAAAGCTTACCAATCCGGTCGATTTGCTCATCTAGGCCAGCTTCCGGTCCGTCAATTTCAATAAGGAGCAAGGCCTCGGCCTCTCTTGGGAGCCCGATATTGGCATAATCCTCGATGATATTGATAAACACGTTGTCCAGGACTTCGAGGGCAACCGGCAGGATTCCGTGCTCGGTAATTTTAAGAACTGTCTTGCTTGCATCATTAAGGTCTTTATAGGCAACCTGTAAAGTCCTAATTGCCTCAGGTAACGGGAGGAGCTTGAGGGTAATTTCAGTAATTAAGCCCAGGGTCCCCTCTGAACCACAGAATAGCTGGGTCAGGTTATAACCAGTAACGTTTTTCATGGTTTTACCGCCAGTGCGAAGGATTTCACCAGAGGCCAGAACCACCACCAAGCCCAGGAGGTAGTCCTTTGTTACCCCATATTTGACAGCCCTTGGCCCACCGGCGTTCTCTGCAACGTTTCCGCCCAGGGTAGAGATATCCATGCTCGCAGGATCGGGCGGGTAGAAAAGTCCATGCCTGGTGACCTCCTTTTGAAATTCCGTGTTGATCACGCCCGGCTGGACCACAGCGATTCGATTTTCTTTATCGATCTTCAGAATCTTATTCATCCTGCTAAATACCATGACAATTCCTCCTCGAGTTGGCACCGATCCGCCTGTGAGGTTGGTTCCGTTTCCCCGTGCGGTCACAGGAATTCCTTCCCGCGAGGCCACGGCCATGATCCTTGAAACCTCCTCTGTTGTGGTGGGAACAAGCACTGCCTCTGGTTCCCCTTCGGCCATAAATGCGTCATAGGAGTAGCTGACTAGGGCGCCTCTGTTGTCAAGATACCTGCCTTCTCCAACAAGCGTATTTAGTTCATCCTTGATGACTTTACTCAGCATCTTTCATCCTCCAGTTTGACCAGTACTCTCGGAAAATCCTAAACATAAAAAAAGTCCGCCCTGAAATAGAATTTCCTCTACTACCTACGAGGCTATTTTTTGAGCGGTATTTAATAAAATGATGTGCAAGAATCAATTATAAGATTGCCAAAATGAACGTAAGAGACAATTAGAGCAACGTTCAAAATAACCAGCTACCAGCCCTCTTTTCCAGGATACTCAAACATGACTCCAGTAAAAACACTATGCTCTGTCGATTGATCCAGGGCAGATCCATTGAAGGCTATAGTATGGTGGAAATTATCATACCCCCAGCCATCCAGCCTTGAAATGAAACACAACCTATCATGAGTTTATTTCATAACCTCACTGATTGAGCTTTCAGCCCCACTCAAAACACATATCTTGTCTTGATTACAAAATTAGCGAGGTTCTTCCGTAAACCTCCAGAGAAAACCACTAACATTAGTCACAATAAAGACCAGGAGTCTTACTAAAGATAATCTACCTCATGGCCTCTTCCATGTGTTCAACCCGCGTGAAAACGACCGGCCCCTCGGCCGTCACAAGAACATCCTCCTCCAGGCGGGTAGTCTGAGGCAGGCCAGGATGCCCTGCAAACGTCTCAACGGCGAAGTACATATTTTCCTTAATCTCCGCTGGGTAGTCGAGTGAGTAAGCCCGGGACATCCACATGCCCTCATAGAGAGTAAGACCTATGCTGTGGGCAAACTGCTGCAGTGTAACAGTTCCATACTTATCGTCATCGTATTCTGGAAAGGCAGCAGCCACGTCTGCAGTCGTATTGCCAGGGTGCAGCTTCTCAATGCCGGCGTACACCGAGTCGTAAACCTCTCTATATAGGTCGATTTCTGTCTGTGTCATTTTGGCGGCACACTTAAAGCAACGGACGAAATCGACGAAATAGCCAGAAGGCCCAACGGCATTAATATCCACAATAATCAGATCTCCCTGACGAATCATTTTATCGGTAGCCCAACGACGGTAGGGGCTTGTATTGCCCCCTGAGGCAACGATAATATCGTAGATAATCTCGCATCCCCGCTCCAACATAAAATGGTGCACATTCGCTTCGATCTCCCGTTCCCGCACACCTGGTTTCAACCACTCATATTTGATCTTCCACATGGCAGCATCACCGATAGAGGATGCCTGCTTTAATAACTCAATCTCATCGCGGGTCTTGATTACCCGGGCAGCCGACATGGCCGGCCAACCATTCACAATATTGAGTCCTTTTTCCTGAAAGGCCTGCAGAGCTGGCATATCCAGATTATCAATGCCAATCCTTTCTTTTCGAAGGCCATGTCTCTCCAAAACCTCAATGACGCTATCAACCATCTTGCCCGCCATATGGGGCACAGCCCCCTCGGCCCACTGCCAGGTCATCGCAGGGTGAATGCGATCCTCCATCCATGGTAGGTCAATCTTTGCGCATTGCAGATCCGAGCCAGCAGTCTCAAAAAGCACCGGCTCACCGTCCCTGGGCAAAACAACATAACGGATGTTGATGTTATACTTCCAATTGCCCTGGTATGATCCGGTTACATAGCGAATATTGGCCCCTGCAAATAGAACTAATGCACCTAAATCGTGCGCATCCATTTGCTCGCGGGTGCGCTGCAGCCGCTCTTTACGCAATCGCTCAAAATCCACACGGTACTGCCAATCAGCACCAGTCTGGCTGTAAAGACGCTGTGGGCTCCATTCGTGTGGTTTACCTAAGAAACTCGTGTCTAGTTTGTAACCCATGTGTTCCTCCTTTCTTAATTGGAAATATTAGGGAAGGTTAAATTTGAATTATGTTCTCCTTATGTTGACTTACTCTTTATCCTTATCATCTTGGTGCTTGACATATCTGCGTATCGTTTCTGAATTTAACTTTACATTATCAACACAGTAACCTTTTGTCCATAAATGATTACACCAATAGGGCTTTTTTTCAGATACCGAAATTTAATAATAATACGAATTGCAGTTCTACCTTTGACCGTTCCCACAAAATCCGATATTGATACCTTTGGGAGAACCATTACAACAACATTAATATGATCAATCTGAACATTCAATTCAAGAATTTCACAACCCTACTGCTCTGGCAAGGCTCTGATACAGTTTTCTATCGCCTTAGCAACTTTACCTGTGAGAATCTTGAAACGGTATTTGGGAACCCAAACGATATAATATTGGCAGTGCCATATCGTTTGTGATAATTTCCTAAATCGACTCATTTGTTACCTCCTTGGTTGAAGTTGTTGGGCAAATCATCCTTGGATGTAACATTGATTCTTTCATACGGAAAAGCCTATGAACTCTGACCTTGTTCAGAGAGCAAGGTTTTCTCCGTTAGAAATAATGCTAATTGGGGCCTTTGTATCCCTTAGAATTCAGGGCATGCCGTTGTGTTGTAGATTAACCTTATTTTTTCCGCCCTTAGAAGTTGGCGAATCAAAGAACACATATATTCTTATTTCTTACCGCTTTTATTTGCTCCAGCTAATTGCTCATAGATTTTCATGACTACTGTTGCATCGTACTGATCCCAGCCGGAATAATGGGCAGTGAGCAAAAGCTGCTGGTACAGTCCTGCCATTGGTAGTGCAACACCGAGCTCCTTTGCGCTCTCCAGAGCGAGTCCGAGATCCTTAATTGCCAGCCATACAGGGCCTTTCGGTTCGAAATTACCCATAAGCATGTCCCTACCACGGGACTCTATTAAATCGCTTCCAGCTGACCCAGATATCAAGACATCGAGCATCACATGCGGATCAATACCGGCCTTGAGCCCAAGCACTAATCCTTCAATAGCAGCAGCCTGATTTAGAAAGAGCGTTTGGTTAACCACAAGCTTCAGCATGGCGGCATCACCGTTTTTGCCTACATAGACTGTTTTCTTGCCTATTTTATCGAGCACAGATTTAACCTTTCCAAATACTGCCTTTTTGCCTCCAGCCATGAAAACCATGTTCCCCACCCGAGCCTGGGCAGAAGAGCCCGAGATGGGAACATCCATCCACTCAATGCCTTTTTCCGAAATCCTCTCTGCCATGGCCTTTGCCTCCCAAGGCGGCACAGTACTGGTGTCAATAATAATCTGACCCCTTCCAGCACCTGCTAAGATGCCCTCTTTCCCTTCAACAGCCTCGAGCACTGCGACCCAGTTTGGCAGCGATAACATGATGAGGTCTGCTCCCCTTACAGCTTCTTTAGGAGATTTCACCGGTCTTAGGCCAATCGGCGCTAAATTGGACATCTGTTTTTCAAGGATGTCAAAACCTGCCACGTGGTAACCTACCTTTAAGAGTAAGGTGGCTATGGAAGCCCCCATCGCCCCAAGACCTATGACCGATATATTCTTTATACTCATCTGGTTTGTTCCTCCAATCTTCGAATTCTCCTTTATTTCACCTCCACAAAGTCTGCCGAGAGTGGTGGACAGGTGAAGAATTCAATATAGCGAAAATCCTTATCTGATCTATTCAGTGTCATGTGTTTTTCTCTTGCAGGGATGTACATAATGTCGCCGCTTTTAATAGGGACCTCTTTGCCCTCAATGATTTCTATTGCCTCTCCGCTTAGTACGAAAATAATGGACTCACGTTTTTCATGGTAATGGTAAGGTACCTTACTGCCGGCAACAAGCAAGCCAAACATCCCACCGAGATTTTTGGCCTTTTGCTCGCTGTTTAGAATTTCAGGCCTATAAGGCTTCCCAGGGTTTGGATTGTCCATATTGATATATTCGTCCGATTTGAACATTTTCATGTCATGCCTCCCTGATGCAAGATTATGATGATTGAATACCTGCCAGAAAACTCATTTAGAACAGGCGACTTGATATAGTATGGCAGATTCTCAAGAAGATATTTCTAGAAGGATGCCCGACAATTCAAGGCATACCTTCCCACCTCTATTTATCTTATCTTCTTGAAAACCTTTAATACTTATCTCTTGAGAGACTATTTAAAAGCCCATGAATTTTATTCAGCTTTGGCTGGATTCATTCATTGATTAACTTACCGAGGTTTTGATTGTTTAGATGTGCATAGATTACAAAACTGCTCATTTGTGCGATCTATGCTCATCTGCCATTAATCTGCATAATATATAATAAGGTTTTTGTCAAGTGGTAAACTCTCCGGTAAACTCTCAATTTATTTTCTTGACAAAGTGTTCTTTTATATATATTCTTAATACACAGATGTGCATGAATTGCACAAATGAGCATACCTATTGGCATGAAGCCCAAATTCTGAAAATCCTATTGCACAGGCATCAAATGTCTCCTGTTTTCCATTAGGTTTTTGAATTCTCTAAAAAAATATTTTAGAGATTAAACATTTCTAACCCAAAAGGAGGAAAAATATGGCTGCACCATTTAAAAAAGCATCAGAGTTAAAATGGGAACCCCATTTCATGGCAGAACATGGCAAGATTAAATGGATTTATACCCCATAAAAGGATGACTCACTTATAACTGTAATGTTAATATCCTTCAAGGAAGGGGTGACTTTGCCTGATCATGTACATAAGTACAAGCCGGATTTGATTTATGTCCTTAAAGGCAAGGCTACTTTTTTTATGGATGGTGTAGGTGAATTTCCTATGGAACCAGGTAACATTATCCTCGTTCCCCCGAATACGCTCCATGCTATGCGGAGGGTACAAAAGGAAGGTCTCCTTGTTTATAATGTCTTCTCGCCTGCTACTAAATATACCAAGCGCGCAGAGGGGAAGTGACAAAGGTTGTGTTTTCAAGGTTTTCAATTAATTAAAATCACTGGTTTTAATTGAAGTCTCAGTAAAGACAGTTAAGACCATGGGAGCAAATTGCTATAAATTATCACTGCTGTCCCAACGTTGGGAAAAAACAGACTTTTAATAGCCTAACTTGCTGATTTTACTAAACCATGTTTTTCAAATGAGTTTCAAGTCGATAACATCTAAAAGAGCTAGTAAACCTTTATCTGGTAAAGCTTTAAGGAATTATTATTGTTCAATATTGGGACACTACTGATAAATTATATTTACTGAAATGGCTAATAGGATGTCGATTCCGGCTACACTTCATCTTGACCACTATCTGGTCTCCAGGGATATTCACAGTAGATGATTTGGAGAAAATATTTATATTTTAAGGAAGAGTAGTAATGGCATTGAAAAGTGTTGTGGAAAAATTGTGGGAAGTAAATCCAAAAGCTGAAATTTGGTGGGATTCTTCGCCTCTTATCTATGAGAACTGGCGGTCGAAAATGATCCAGAAAACTCAAAACAAGGAAGAGATGGTCTCTTGGTTGGATCGTTTGTACAACAAAAACAACAGACCCGAAGAAAACATCTTTAAAGGTGTTACTACTAATCCACCCCTGTCTTATAAGGCAATCATGGACAATCCTGACTATTGGACCAGGTGGGTTGATGAACTAATCGATCGAGAAGGTTATACAGATCCTGAGGTGGTTTTTTGGAGGACATACAAAGAGATCGTCAAGAGGGGTGCTGAGTTCTACATGCCCATCTTTGAGGCAACCAATTATAAATGTGGATATCTTTCAGGGCAGGTAGATCCCCGGATACGTGATGACGTGGAGAAGATGTTTGCCCAGGCGCTTGAAATTCACTCCCTTTCTCCCAATGTGATGATCAAATCGCCTGGTACAGCTGAAGGCTATGAGGTAATCAAGAGATTAACAGCCAAAGGAATCCCAACAAATAATACGCTGGCGTTTATCATCCCTCAGTTTATCGCTGCCATGAATGCAGTGGTAGATGGTTTAAAGGAAGCCAAGGCCAACGGTGTAGATCTGACCAAATGGCGCTCGGTAATTACATGCATGAGTGCCCGGTATGGCACCCTGGGAGATCTACAAAAGGAGGCGGAGGAACGTAACATCATCTTAAGTGAGGCGGATGTACGGTGGGCCGAGATCGCCATTTTCAAAAAGGCCTGCCGCTTAGTTGAGGAGAAAAATGAATATCCAGGGAAAATGCTCCTCTGCTCAATGCGGATGAGTCCTCCCCAGGTGGACGGCCAGGTGCGCTCCTGGCACATAGAGAAGATAGCCGGTGCCAACGTGGTATACACATGTCCACCGCCCTATTTGGAGGCTCTATTAGAAAAGGGTGGGCACCTGGATTTTCAAGATCAAATCAACGATCCAGTGCCCAAGGAAGTGATGGACAAGCTTATGAGAATCCCCTATTTCGAACGTGGCTATGCCGAGGATGGATATGCCCACAAGGAGTTCAACAACCATGCGGCTTTGCTTGCCACGGCCAAGGACTTCAGTGGGGCAACGCAGAACATGGTGGACTTCGTAGCCAAAAGGGCGGCTAAAAAAATCAGCTAAGGATGAAAAGATGAAGGCCAGAAGGTACAAGTCATGGTTTTTAGTCTCTTTGTGTAAGTTTATACATTATAATGAAAGGAGTGAACTTTGACATCTTTTAAACGTGTATTACTCCCTGAGCCTATTCAGCCAGAAGCGGTTGAAATACTGGAGAAAGCTGGCTGTGAAATTGTGCATTCTCCTGATAAAAGCCCTGAAACCGTAATTCCTCTGATGAAAGGGGTTCATGGGATCGTTTTAAGAACAGGAATAAAAATGACTCGGGAGCTGTTCTCCCACGCCGATGAATTAGGCATCATTTCCCGAACAGGTGCTGGATTTGATAACGTAGACGTGGAGGCGGCTTCAGAAAAGCAAATCATTGTTGCATCTACTGTTGGTGTAAACACTAGAAGCGTGGTAGAGCATATTCTTTGCCTGATGCTCGCCCTCTTTAAACAGATTTTTTTCTTAGACAGCGAAGTGCGCAAGGGTAATTTTGCAATCCGCCGTAAGAACCTGCCCAGAGACATGAATGGAAAAATCATGGGGATAATGGGATTCGGAGGGATCGGCCTTGAATGTGCTCGCATTTGCCATCAGGTGTTTCAAATGAAGGTTCTTGCCACTACAGGCTCCTCAGCCCGTTCTATAAAAATTAGAGAGGGAAACAAAGATTGGGTGGAATTTGTCGATACCAAGGAATTGTTCTCAAAATCGGATGCGGTATCCATTAATATCCCATTAAGGGCCAATACCCGTCATGCAGTGGGTGAGCTCGAGCTTTCCTGGATGAAACCGGATGCATTTTTGATCAATACCTCGCGTGGTCCTGTGGTCGATGAATCGGCATTGGTCAAAGCCTTGCAGGAAAGGAAAATAGCGGGAGCAGGTCTGGATGTTTTTAGTGAAGAGCCCCCTCCAGATGATAGCCCACTTCTCAGCTTGGACAATGTTATTCTTACTCCGCACTCGGCCGCACTGACAAAGGAATGTGTGGTAGAAATTGCCATTGCGGCAGCCCAAGCTGTGGTCGATCTCTTCAATGGGATAGAACCCGTGACCATAGCAAATCCTCAGGTGTTGGCCTCTGACAGATGGGAGCATCTCAGTACACGGGAAAATGATTAGTTCAGTAAAAATAATGTACTACGCTAATAAAGGAGCCGACCATGACATCTGAAAATAAGAGAAAGTCAAATGAGTTTATGGGTTCATTTGAAGAAAAGTGCATCAACACGATTCGTTTTTTAGCGGTAGATGCCGTGCAGAAGGCTC
>Ga0114922_10003914_pt1 | contig 13857 bp, 11 predicted proteins | sample AartaG_FD_100975 | JGI IMG/M metagenome (GOLD analysis project Ga0114922, IMG submission 100975) | Deep subsurface microbial communities from Aarhus Bay to uncover new lineages of life (NeLLi) - Aarhus_00045 metaG | ecosystem: Environmental > Aquatic > Marine > Oceanic > Sediment | place...
GATTTGCCCCGGCGGCGGCTATGGGCACCTGGCTATGGACCACGAAGGACATCAAATCGCACGGTGGCTGAACTCATTCGGCGTGGCTGGCTTTATCCTCAAGTACCGTCACCGCAACAGCGGGGCCGGTTATGGTCATCCGGCACCGTTACAAGACGCACAACGGGCAATCAGTATGGTCCGCAGTCGTGCTGAGGAATGGAACATCAATCCCGGTCGTATCGGCATCCTCGGCTTTTCCGCGGGCGGACACCTGGCCTCGACCGCAGGCACCCACTTTCACAAGGGAAGGGCTGATGCAAAACACCCAATCGACCGAGTCAGTTGCAGGCCCGACTTCATGGTCCTCATCTACCCGGTCATTTCATTGGTCGAATGGTGCGCGCACTCCGGCTCCAGGTGGAACTTGCTCGGTGACAAACCGGATGAGAATTTGGTTGAAAACCTGTCCAATGAAAGGCAGGTCACGTCTGAAACGCCGCCCACGTTCCTGGTCCACGCTGACGAGGACAAGGGCGTGCCGGCCGAAAACAGTATCTATTTTTACCTTGCCCTGCGGAAGGCAAGGGTACCCGCCGAGATGCACATTTACCAAAAAGGCCGCCACGGATTTGGCCTTGGCAAAAAGCAAGGCCCCGTTTCAAGCTGGCCGCTTCGCTGCGCCGATTGGATGCGAGGGCTGGGACTGTTGAATAAGGAAAGCAGCAAAAGCAAAAAGAAATAGAATTGTTGTATTAGTGGCTGGAGAAATGGCAGTATGAATCGAAAGGGTATTATTATGTATCTCAAAGCAACTATTATGATTCTTATTATTTCTTTTTTAGCGTGTGGGCCTGTTTATTCCGATGTTGTGTGGTCAGATGAATTTAACGGTGACAGTATCGATTCAGCCACCTGGACCTATGATGTTGGCGGAAAGGGTTTTGGCAACGGCCAACTCGAATATGACACCGCCCGTCAGGAAAATTCTTATATAGAGAAAGGCAATCTTGTCATTGAAGCTCGTCGTGAAAACTATTTCGGAAATTCATTCACGTCTGCACGAATGCTTACACAGGGACGATTCGCTTTCAAATACGGTAGTCTTGAAGCCAGGATAAAAGTCCCTGACACCGCCGATGGTGTGTGGCCGGCCTTCTGGATGCTTGGTAACAATTTTCCTGCAATTGACTGGCCGAAGTCCGGCGAGGTAGACATCCTCGAAATAGGTTCAAAAGCAGGCATCGCTGAAGGCCTTCAGCGCAGGAAAATCAATTGCGCTATGCACTTCTCGGATGCCGGCGGACAAAAAGGTATTAATGATGCGTGGCTTGATGCTCCTGTTGACCTTAACCTCGATTACCATCTCTATAAAATTTCATGGACACCTAAGTATATGAAGTTTTACCTTGACGGTGTCGAATACGGCTCATGGGATATCACCCCTGACCATCTCAGGGAGTTTCATCAGCCGTTTTTTCTCGTTCTCAACATTGCCGTCGGCGGCTGGAACCCCTCCTATACGGGAGTATATAGTCCCGGCGCGGTAACTGCCTCGTTCCCTGCAAAGATGTATGTTGATTGGGTTCGACTTTCCAGCAATCAGCATACGCAGCTCTACTTCGGCAAGGAGATCGAGGAAGCCGGCAACTTCGGAGTTTATACTGAAAAAACGCCGGTAAACAAGTCACTTACCTTTGAAGACGGCTCGGACCCGGAGTTTAATTATGGAACCACGGCAGCACTGTACAGATGGAACAATATGACCGAGGCAAAACCACCGACTGCTCCCGAGGGAAGCGAGTGCTGGTCGTTCGATATTGCCGCGGGCAACTGGTTTGGAATGGGAGTCTTTCTTCCAAATCATCGAAATATGAAAAACTACTCTGACGGGTATCTCCACTTTGATATAAAGACGACCTCAACCGCAGCTATGAAAATTGGAATTAAAAGTTCCAGAGGCGGCGAATTCTTTCTTCCATTGGGAAACGAAAAATCCGAGTTCGGATTTGCCCGGGACGGCAAATGGCATAAGGTTAGTATTCCCCTCAATAGATATGCAAACATCGATTTCCATACGGTACATCAAATGTTCATGATCGCTGGCGTCCCACCTTCTTCTGCACTTAACTTATCAATAGACAATGTATGGTGGCAGCCAGGCGTAGCAAGGCCAACACCGAAACAGGGTAATTTCGGCGTATACACCGAGACTGCATCAAACAAGGAGGCGGGAGAATTTGCTCTTGGCCTTGACGGCGACTTTTTCATCTGGGAAAAAACGCTCGTTGACGGCACACAAAAACAATATGAAGGCAGGAAGAGCATAACTCTGAAATCAGCACCCGGTTTGAGCTGGTTTGGTGCAGCCTTTACGCCGAATGTAAAACACAACCTTACCGCCTTTAGACACCCGAAAAGCAAACTGCATTTTGCTATGAAGACCAGCTCTTCCGCGACGTTTATGATTGGAGCCAAAAGCGGAAACGTCGATGGGATCGGCCAGAAATGGATAACATTCGAGTCGGGCAGCGACCCGTACGGATTTGTTCGGGACGGAAAGTGGCATCTCATCGATATACCGATGTCCGATATTGCCACAGAAGTTGATCTTTCCCAGGTATCCCAACTCTTTCAGGTTTTGGGCATAACCGGCTCTATCTCCGACATCGAATTTGACGATATTTGCTTTACCGGAGGCGGCGCACCCCAAGTTATAACCGGTGGAGGCAACATCCCTCGTAAGGTGCAAAAGTGATCCGGCGCTAAACTCGGTTATTTCAAGGTGTTGGGGGGCAAATCCTCATAGGAAATGGGCGGCAACAGTACAGGTTCTGTGGGTAGCCAACCATTGGATAAAGGTCGTGTTGGTGTTGGAATGTCCCCCCGAAAACTGGTCCACGTGCCGCGACAGGATTCGGGACTGTATATGTTTAATTGAGTTGAAATAACAACCTTCAACTAAGGTTGGCTTTGCTCTGGGTCCGGCGGTGTCGTTTGAGTTAACTCCGAGGGGGGAATTTGTGAATCTGGCTGTGGGATCGACCTGATTTCGATGGGAGGCTGTTCCTGGTCGTGTTCGGCGCCGGTATCAGGTCTTTGGTTTGTATCTGCCGGAGCGGGTATATCCTGTTCCTGGGCCGCTTCAGCAGCAGATGGTTCTTCCTCTTCCGTCTGTTCTAAAGTTTGTACATTTTGGTCTTCAGCAGCTTTAGCAGCATCGGGTTGTGTATCGAGCTGGGGCGCCGGCTGAAATGGTTCGACAGGCTCACCATCCCCAGCGAACCTGTCCTGAGTTATACCGAAGGAGTCGAGGGATTGAGTGTGTATGAACTCGGCTACTTTTGCGTAATCCTCAGCGCCATGACAATTCCGCTCGTATTCAAAGATTGTTTTACCGTAGCTTGGCGCTTCGGCGAGCTTGATATTTCTTCGGATATAAGTGGGCAAAATCTGTGCTTGTGCCCAGGCACAGTTGGTTCCGCGTGCATTTTCGAGGAATCGCTCGATATCGGCCTTGACTTCATTTGGAAGTGAGGCCCTGCTGTCGAACATGCACAGCAAAACCCCCTGAACTTTCAGCCCCGGATTAATTCTTTTGTTGACAAGGTCGATGGTCTGCAGAAGTTTCCCGAATCCCTGCAGGGCCAGGAAATGCGGCTGAAGCGGTATCAAAACCTCTTTGGCAGCCGCGAGGGCATTCAGGGTCAGCAATCCGAGCGAAGGGGGACAGTCAATCATCATATAATCGAATTCGTCTTCAACCGGCTTGACCGCTTCTCGAAGAATAGTTTCCCTGCCGACCACACTTACCAGCTCACTTTCGGCGCCAACCAGGTCTATATTTGCCGGCAGCAGCCAAAGATTTGGACGCACGAGCAGAATTTCTTCTTCAAATTTGGCTTCCTGAGTCAGGACCTGATATGAGCCGGCCTTAATGGCTTGTGGCTCGAGCCCGAGGTGTATTGTCAGATGCGCCTGAGGGTCCAGGTCGACAGCGACCACCTTCGAGCCCATGCCGGCAAGGGCCGCTGCGATATTGACCACCGTTGTGGTTTTTCCAACTCCCCCCTTTTGGTTTAATACTACGATCGTCCTCATATTAGTCGCTCGTCACCCATCGTTCACTAATTGGCAGCCACCTAATTCTAACCTCTCATCACAAGTCACGGGGCACATGTTTTTTCAAGATGGCGTCAAGAACACCATTAACAAACGCGGATGACTTATCGGCACTGTACTTTTTGGCAAGCTCAATGGCCTCATTTATCACAACTTTAGGCGGAATATCAGGACAGAATTTCAACTGATAAACCGCCAATCTCAAGATGCTTTTGTCAACAGGTGCAAATCTTTTCAATTGCCACCTTATTGCTGAATCAGCTATCAATTCGTCGCACTGTACCAAATTTTCCCACGTTCCTGTAGTCCAATCCGAGGCGAGTTTCCGTACAAAATCGTCGCAGTCTGCTTCTTTGAAGAACTCACCTAAATGCTCAAGCAAGTCCGGGCCCTGCACATCGAGTTGATATAATCCCTGTATTGCCAGCTCTCTGGCCCTTGTTCTTTTATCGGTCTGCATTCCGTCTCTCACGGCTCGCATTGGGCACTGCATTGGGTGCATCGGGCTGCAGTCGGATTCAGCGCCAGCTCAAATCTGCTCCATGACGTTGGCTGCTTCCATAGCTGTCAGTGCTGCGTCGGCGCCGGCATTACCCATTTTCGTCCCGGCTCTTTCGACGGCGTGCTCAAGGGTCTCGCAGGTCAGGACACCGAATATGGCCGGTACGGACAAATCATAGTTGATTTGTCCAATACCTCGAACCACCTGCTGACAGACATAATCGTAATGGCCGGTTTGACCGCGTATGACCGCACCGAGACAGATGACTGCGACATATTTGCCGCTCTTTGCGAGCCTTTTCGCGGCTTGCGTAATTTCACAGGCACCCGGCACCCACACCACGGTTATCTGCTCATCAGCAGCGCCATGGCGCTGGAGACAATCTATGGCGCCGGCAAGCAGCTTAGAGGTTATAAATTCATTGAACCTGCTGACTACAATAGCGTAAGCGCCCTTGCCGGCTGCTACGCTTCCTTTTATCTCTTTAATCATACTTTTACTTCTCCCAACAATATTCGGCGGTTCCCATTTTGCAAAAATTAGGGGACTGACAATGCTTTCCTGGCTGTCCCTAATTTTCAATACATTACGGGCTTGCCTCGATTAGTTTACGCACTGCCTGGCACCCGACGATTATAAGACTATCGGCGGCTACTTTCCAGAAAAACACCAATCCTGCACCAATCAGGCGCGAGCATAAGCTCAATTGACGCGGGCTAACCTACGAGATTGTAAGAGCTTATAACTCAAATTTCCAGCAAAATTTTTGATGAAGGTAAAAAGCTCTTCTGCCGGAAAAAAAACGCTAAATTCACAACTATTAACAGACGAGAAATGTCTGGGGAGGAGGTTAAATCTTGTGAAAAATATCAGGTGAGCAGATATATGGAATTCGATTACATGCCATTCGGGTACTATGATAAAGCTGAAAATAAGGCTAACAGGGCTTTTGAGCTATACGAAAACGGCAAGGAAAATGAAGCGCTGCAGGAAATCGATGAGGCACTCCAGATAAACCCCGCGAACTGCTCATGGCATTTCAACAAGGCACTCGTGCTCGATACTAAAGGACTGTTCGAGGAAGCTACAACCGAATACGAAATTGCGATGCAGATAAATCCTTATGATTTGGAGATATTAAATTCGCTCGCGGTCGATTACACACGAACGGGCCAATATGATTTGGCCATAAATACTTTCGAGAAGATACAATCCCTTGACCCCAATTTTGAACCCTGCTATTGCAATCGGATTATTACTTATACCGAGATGGGTCAGCACGATTTGGCCGAGCAGATGTTTTATCTTGCCCAGCAGATAAATCCGGATTGTGCCTTGTGTTACTATAATATCGGCAATAGTCTTTTTGCTCGGAGTCAATACAAAAAAGCCACCCACTGCTGGCTAAAAACGGCCGAGCTTGAGCCCAGCCACCCGCAAATCAACTATCGAATCGCTCAAGCCTGCTGGTCAGAGGGTGACAGGCAGCGCGGACGCGAGCATTTCCTCGCAGAGCTTCGAGTCAACCCGGGCCAGATTGATGTTATTCTGGACTTTGGCTTGTTTTTGCTCGAAGACGGCGATGTCGAATCAGCAAAAGAAAAATTCAACAGAATACTGGAGCTTAAGCCTGATTTTGCGCCCGCTTTGTTTTATCTGGGAGAAATTGCTTTTGACAACGCTCAGTTTGAGCAGGCAGTAAAATTATTCAACCAGGCACTCAAGCAGGACGACACGCTCACAGGACCGCGCTTCAGGCTGGCCCAGTACGCGTTAATAAGAGGAGAAAGGCAAAAAGCAAGAAATTATCTGGTTTCGGAGGTAAAGTTGGCCCCTGACGATGTAGATACATGGGTCTCTATGGGGTCGATGTTTTTGAGAATTGGTGATACCGATTATGCAACACATTGTCTGATGAGGGCTGTGGATATCGATTGTGCTAATACAGATGCCTACTACTATCTGGGCCTTGTCAGCGCTATCAGGGGCCGGTTTGAGAATGCGGTGGATTTTTTCGACCAATCACTCGAGTACAACAGTGAGCAGATTGGCGCCTTACGGGATTCTGCTCTTGTTTGCCTGACAATGGGCAGATTGGACGAGGCTGCGAAGAGAACCAAAAAGGCACTGGCTCTTGACAGGGACAATTCACAGTTAAAGGTGCTTAATCGCAGAGTTCGGCTGGCACAATTAGCAGAGCGAATCAGGGATTGTCTTTGCCGGTTCAAGTCCTGATTTATCTTGTATTGCGCTTCACACACCACGCCTGGCATGTCTAACATTCACTTCCGAAGCCGCCTCGACGTCTGCGACCGACAATGTGGGTCCGCCTCTATCAGGATTTCTGCCGGGTCCAACGGAGAAAGAAGCCCTGGAAAACAGCTTGCAAATTTCCGCCGAATACAGTAAACTATTGCTCCGGGCCGAGTGGCGGAATGGCAGACGCTGGGGACTTAAAATCCCCTGCCCGTTATGGGCGTGTGGGTTCGAATCCCACCTCGGCTATAATTCTTGTCTCGTGAATTGTCAAGAGTATCTCGCGTAAGTTATGCAAAGTGCACGACACTGAACGAAAACGTACCGGAGATGATTAATGACGGTCAAAAAACCTAAACTTGTGGATGTAGAAAAACCCAACTTGTATCGCCGGATATTTCCATATACTGAATTTCCCAGGGTAATATTTGATGACCAAACAGTTGAATATGACATCCCGGAGAAAATATGGATAACCGATACGACCTTCCGTGACGGTCAGCAGGCCAGGCCGCCTTATACACCGGAGCAAATCCTTAAGGTTTACGATTTACTGCACAAAATAGACGGTGGAACCGGTTTGATTCGCCAATGTGAGTTCTTTTTATATTCGGAGCGTGATAGAAAAGCGGTGGAGCTGTGCAAAGCACGCGGTTATGAGTTTCCTGAGATTACCGGCTGGATCAGGGCTGTGTCGGCTGATTTTAAGCTCGTAACACAAATGGGACTCAGCGAAACCGGTATCCTGACCTCGGCAAGTGACTATCATATTTTCCTTAAGCTGCGAAAGACACGGGCCCAGGCGATGAAGATTTATCTTGATGTTATCAAAGCAGCTCTGGATAACGGAGTTATTCCGCGATGTCACTTTGAGGACATAACGCGGGCCGATTATGAAGGATTTGTGCTGCCTTTCGCTGCCGAGCTAATGAAGCTTGCTGAAAGCTATAACAAGCCGGTCAAAATTCGCCTTTGCGATACGCTCGGATTTGGTCTGCCGTGGCCGGCAGTTTCTTTACCGCGGAGCGTTCCAAAACTTATCCACGGGCTTCGTCGAATCGGGGTCCCGTCCGAATGCCTCGAATGGCACGGCCATAACGATTTACACAAGGTTCAGGTAAACGCCACAACGGCGTGGTTATACGGCTGCAGCGCCGCTAACGCTTCGATATTCGGCATCGGCGAGCGAACTGGCAATCCGCCCTTAGAGGCCCTTGTCGTCGAACATGCACAACTTAAGGGCCGGACTGCAGGTGTCGACTATGCCGCAATAACAGAACTGTGCCAGTACGCCAGAGCCGAATTGGGCTTTGAAATACCCCACAACTATCCGCTGGCTGGAAAGGATTTCAACGTCACACGGGCCGGCATTCACGCAGACGGATTGTTAAAGGATGAGGAAATATACAATTGCTTCGATACACAAAAGCTGCTCAATCGGCCCGTCAGTGTAGCAATTACCGATAAGGCCGGGGCGGCAGGTATCAAACATTGGATAGAGGCCAGGTACCGGACTGAAATCCCCAAGCACGACCCCCGTGTAAGCAAAGTAAAAGACACAATCGAAGCTGAGTATTCAGCCAACAGGGTATCGGCGATATCAGATGAGGAAATGTTCAAGTGGGTCAGGGAAGCTTTTGGCGATAGTTTGCCGCCATTGAGGTAAAAGGAATTGCCGGATAAGAAAATCAAAGCGGTATTGTTCGACCTTGGCGAAACTTTGCTAAACTTCGGCAAATTCAACACGACTCAGCTTTTCCGACAAGGTGCCAGGCTGTCGTACGATTTTCTCAAAAGCTGCGGCCAGCCCGTCGGCAGCTTCAACTACTACTGCTGGCGAAACCTCATAGCCCTGCGTTTACGACACTGGCTTTCCAACATAACCCGAAAGGATTTTAACGCATTGCTTTTGTTAAGGGGTATCGGTACAAAAAAAGGTATCAGGCTCGACAGGCAACAATGGCGGCATTTTGCGTGGCTTTGGTATGAGCCTTTGAGTAAGGTCGCAAAAGCTGAAGACGATACGAAAGAGACTTTAACTAAACTTAAAGAATCAGGTATTAAGCTCGGCATAGTTTCCAATACCTTTGTGCACAGCAGCTCCTTGGAAAAACATCTGGAACAGTTAAGCATATTGGACTTCTTTACAGTCAGGCTTTATTCTTATGAATTTGACTTTCGCAAGCCGGACTCTCGAATCTTCAAAACTGCCGCAGAGAGAATCGGTGAGATGCTGGAAAATATAATGTTTGTAGGCGACCAGATTAACATGGACGTTAAAGCCGCGGCAAGAATCGGTATGCGAGCTGTTCTAAAAGCCGCTTACACCAACGCCGGCAAAAAAACTCCCAAAGGAGCCTGGAAAATAAATAACCTCGCCGAGCTGCCCGAACTCATAAAAAAAATCAACGCAGATACTTCACACTGACCGAGACGAAATTCCCGTCAGAGCCCATGGCATTGTTCTGTGTTTTTGACTCTTCTACATCTTCCTGGCCACAACTGCAAATTCATTGGCTTTTGAATCGAATGGTGCCCCTGCAACATCACAAAATTTCTTCTCAATTGCAAACCCGCACTCCGTAAACTCTCTCTCCAGCGTTTCAGGGCTGAAATGCTGAAACCAGTTATAAATGGTTCGTGTGCGCCCAGCGTCGATAATTGTATATTTGTCAAGTACCACCTTCTCTATTTCGTACTTGAACGTATTCGCAAATCCATAGTACTTATTGGCAGACCAGAACCCTTCGAGAAGGTTGGCTTCGTACAAAGCTTTCTCTTCTCGTTGTTCAAAGGCATTCAGCGAAGACACATCAAGCAGAACAAAACCGCCGGGCTCCAGGAACGTATGGAACTTGCCCAGCATCTTTTTTCTCTGGGCCGGGCTTAGGACACAGAAATCACACATGATCATCAGGATCAGACCAAAGCGATCATCTGTTTCATACTCCAGGTAGTTCTGATTTACATAATTGATGGAAAGCCCCTCCCTGGTTGCTACTTCCCGTGCGTACTGAATCGACCTCTTCGAAAAGTCTATCCCGGTCACATCCGCCTGCATTCGGGCCAGCCTCGTCGCATACAATCCCGGCCCGCAGCCGAAATCGGCAATCTTTGTCCCCGCTGCGATGTTGAAATAGGTAGCAATCCATTCAACCGAGCGCTCGATAAATGCCGAATTCCGGGAAGAAAGTTCAACATCATCGTTCAGGTGATACTTAAGCATTTGCTCTGATGTATGCTCATCCGTCCACAAATCACTTGCTGTGTAAAACTCGAACGGTTCAGGCCGGCTATTGATGTCTTCAACTTTTTCAAACACTTATCGTCTCCGTTTTCTCCGTATCGGTACCAATTATTTTTGCATTACAAAAAACTCATAACCATAAAATTCCGAATATTTCCTGTAAAAATCTATCTCATTCCTGAAACCTTCAAATACACCTAACGCAGTCTCGTTTCCTTCGTATTTCTTATTCAGACGGGGCAATTCTTTTTCAATCGGCAAATAATAGCTGTTTAACCATGCCGATTCCGGCAGTGTAAAGTTCGATATTAACTTAAATCCTTCTTTTTCAATTTCTTGGATTTTGCCTTCGATATTGTCAATGTCAGGATACTCACTCTCAAAGTATTTAATTACGGCATCGGGCGGATTGTCAGCGATATATACAAGTTCTGTCACGGCTAAGTGGCCTTCATCTTTTAAAAGTTGATGGCATCGTCTTAATCCATTTTGAAATCCCATAAAATACAATGCACCTTCCGACCAGATGATATCAAAGGTATTTTCTTCAAAATCCATCTTTAACATTGACATATTCTTGGGGATTATCTTCTCTTCCAGCCCTTCGTTTCTTGCCTGTTCCATTAATTTATCGAGAAATGCCTGATGATTATCCAAGGCAATGACTTTCCCGTTTGAAATCCTTGCCAATTCAATGGTCTGTACTCCCGGCCCGCATCCGATATCCAGAATCAATGGTTGTTTGGCTGCCTTACCAATGGCACTAAAAGCACGCCTGGTAAATTCATTATCGCCCGGCACGCATCGCGGCAGGGCCTCACATAATTCATACAGATATTCAATCCCTTCCATAGAATACCCTTTGTTAATAATTATTGATAACCTTGTATATATGGTCTCCATATAACATCCCATATCTCTCGCTATAATGCAAGAAAGCACACTCACTTCTCACTTCCCGCCTGCCCGAATCCGAATCCCTGCAAGTCGTAGGCAGGGACCCAGAAAAGCTGGCGTTATCTCACTGGGGCGCCAATTCCATTCATTAAATTGTTGACATACACATTCGCTTTGGATACTCTAACCCTCACGGATGCTGAACAAGGCCATTTTGACGCATCTGTCTGGAGAATCCTATGTGAGATACGAAAGGACCTCAGCGAAAGAGAGAAATACCTATTTTCTCGAATTCTCCAGTAAAGTTTGACAACAGCAAGAATATTTATGACAATTGGCATTCAATGTAATGTGTATGCCGAAACCGTAACAGATATCAGTTGGGCAGATATCTATATACTTATTGCGAAGAGCAAGAGAGATGATTAAAACACTGAGAGTGAAGAACTTTAAGGCACTTCGAGACATTGAGATACAATTTACGCCAATCCATGTTTTGATTGGTCCCAATGATTCAGGCAAGACAAGCATACTCGATGTGCTCGCTGCGCTATGCAGAAGCGTTGATCACGCTTTAGCTCAGGCTTTTTTAGGTTCTTGGAAAGGTAAAGAACTTGTCTGGAATGGACATCCGGATTTACCTGTAAGAATCGAGGTGGATTTTGGCGACGATGCAATAGCTGGTTATGGAATAAGTGTTCAGTTTGGAATGCGTGACAGACAAGCGGTGATGATGAAGGAATTTGTCATAAAAGGAGTGGAACGTCTCGAATTGGACAGTAAATTGAAAATAACCCAGGTAAATTACCAACTGGATCATCCAGGGCAGTCTACGCCCCATAGCGATAAACTCAGACGAGTGCAAAAAATGCTGGATGGCGTGCATTACTACTACTGGAACCCCCGATTTTTGGCATTGCCGGTTGCACCTGACTCTAAGCGGCGATTCAGGATGGAGCCTAATGGTTTCGGCTTAGCCTTATGCTTGGACGAGATATGGAGCTTCGACCGTGATCGATTCGTTCAATTAGAGAAACGATTCACTAACTTATTTCCTCATATCAAATCAATTAAGCTCATACAGGAAACGGCTTATCGTGCCCCTGTCGATAATCCTGAACGGGTGACAATGTTAAATAAGGCGGATGGCAAAGGATTGTATTTCGAGTTGAAAGGGAGTGGTCAATTAGTGCCAGCCTCTCAAGCCTCCGATGGAACCCTCTTGGTCTTGGCTTACTTGTCCGTTCTCTACCTTCCTCAGCCTCCAAGATTGCTTCTTATCGAAGAACCGGAAAATGGTATCCATCCTAAGCGCTTACGTGATATCCTTAAAATTCTGCGTAATTTAGTACATGAACAATCGCATACACAGGTAGTCCTTACGACTCATTCGCCTTATGGACTTGATTTGTTCAAACCCCAAGAAGTTACTCTCTGCACCAAGTTGGACACAGGGGAAATAAAGACTACCCGAATGTCCGATAGTCCTGTGGTATTGCAACAGCTCGATGTTTTCACTCTTGGCGAAATTTGGACCTCTGAGGGTGATGAAAAAATTGCTGAATCCCCAGACTCGATGGAGAGGACCAGAGAATGAGGATCCTGGTCGTGTCAGAGGGTAAACATGAGCAGTCGGGCGCCTTGGATAATTTGTTGAAAAGGCTTGGCGGGCACCATCATCTTTTTGAACACGATCGAATAGCGAATACTGACATTCCCCGAGTCCACAAAGGAAAAGGTTATTTCAAAAAGGCATTACGCTGGGTCCTTAAAGCTGAGAACAATGGTTATGATGCATTAATATTTCTCATCGACGAGGACGGTATAAAAAAGAGAGTTCAGGAAATTCGCGAAGCTCAGAACCATAACTTACTGTCATGCCTTCCTCGCGCTATGGGTGTTGCAATAAGAACATTCGATGCTTGGATGCTGGCTGATGAGAAAGCATTGACCGAAGTTCTTGGTTATAACGTCAATAGACCACCAAACCCGGAGGCTATCCCTAATCCAAAAGAGGTGTGCTCAGATTTTCTTGCAGTCAGTGATACTAGGATATCACAGAGCGAAATGTATGCAAGAGTATCACATGAGATTAACATAGACATCTTGTGTGATCGCTGCCAATCAGGATTTAGACCGTTTGCGATGCGCGTTAGAAACATCTTTCAATAGCCGTTAAGATGTAATGAATGGCACCACGATTGAATTCGAACAGTCGTTGTGCACAGCATAATCCGCCAAACTGTAACCCTAACCTGAGCCAATTAAAGGTGGACGAATTAAAGCTGTCCGCCTGCACCCTCAGGCGGTACTTTTTAGCTTCAGGCAGTGGCAAGCTTCGCGGGGATTACCAAAAAAAAGTTCATTTTTGGTCATTTTTTTGTTGACGATTATTTGATAATATGTTAATATGCTTGTAGGTTTACCAGAAGGTAAACTTGAAGTCGCAGATCCGGCTTTAGACGGAACGCCAGTAGGCGATAGATATAGCGGAGAACCGCACGTTTTCGTATCAGCGATACACGCCAAAAATAATCATTCGTAAATAGTCTTGGAGCAAAGCCTGCCCTGAGCGAAGTCGAAGGAAACCATGAACAACGAACTACGAACTATGACAAACTACGCAAACCGCCTAAACGACCCAAAATCCACAGCCTCCCGTCACACCTGTCATTCCCGCGCAGGCGGGAATCCATTACGACATACGCAATACGATATACGATATACGAGAATCGAGAATCCAACTTTAGCTCACTTTAGGCACTTTAGCTCACTTTTCACTAATTTCCCCTCTACAACTGTAGTGAGCGCACTACAAATCGCTCATTTTATGCAAAACAAACCCAATTTCCAA
>Ga0114922_10003915_pt1 | contig 13855 bp, 7 predicted proteins | sample AartaG_FD_100975 | JGI IMG/M metagenome (GOLD analysis project Ga0114922, IMG submission 100975) | Deep subsurface microbial communities from Aarhus Bay to uncover new lineages of life (NeLLi) - Aarhus_00045 metaG | ecosystem: Environmental > Aquatic > Marine > Oceanic > Sediment | place: Aarhus...
TTAGTAAAGATAGAAGACTGCGTTATTCTTATAGATTCCTCAAGATCTATGGTAAGGAAAGATTTCAAACCTAGTCGATTAGTAGTTGCATTAGAAACCACAAAAAAGTTTATTCACGAGAAATTCCTAATAGATCCAAAGGATCGCATCGCAATTTTCTCGTTTGGGGCAAACACAGCTAAACTAAGTCCATTTAGTTTCGAAAAAGATAAATTAATAAAAGCTTTAAGTAGAATTCATATTTCAGGGAAAGGGTCGTTGGACGAAGGTCTCGCCTTTTCGCTTCAATTTTTAGTTGGAGAAATGCGAAAATTAGGAGGTAGAACTAGTAGGATTTTCATTATCTCTGACAACAAACTAGAACATAGCGCCAAAATTCACAAAATTATTGATATAGCGAAAGGTTTGGGAATTTACATTGATGTGTGTCAATTAGGGAAAACTGAAGACCATTCACAGAGTATTTTAAAGGACTTAGCTAAAAATACTGGAGGCCAATATGGTTTTTTTAACAATTCAAAAGCATTATTAAATGCTGGAGCCTCGTATGCTTCAAAAAAAGAACTTAAAGCTTCTACCGATTATTTTGATCCTGCTAAAAAAAGCGAAATAGCCCCTTTAATTAGCGAGATCGCTTTACAACTTAGGAGACCAAGCGTACTCGATATTCGTCTAATGATGAACAATAAAGAACGAGGTCAAGAAAAATGCCAAATTTGCCATTCTGTGAAAGCTCAAATTACAGGAGCCGATTTTTTTAGCGAAGGACGATACTGTCCATCTTGTGAGAGACCAATGCATCTTTCTTGCGTTGCTATGTGGGCAAAGAAGACAGAATATAGGGAAAATGTATTCAGATGTCCATTTTGTTATTTCTTGCTAGAACTTCCTGCCAGTGCGTCAAAATTAGTAGAGGAAAGGGTTGAAGTAGAAGAGCCAAAAATAAAATTGATTGATGAGAGCGGGATAAATGTTACCAACATGATTCAAATTCCTGAGTCTGAAATCCATGAAATTGATGCTTCATGTACCCTTTGTCATAGCATTTTTTTAGGCGATTACGATGTATTTCAATGCGAAAAATGTGGAGCGTATTATCACGAGCCGTGCTTAAATAAAATGCATAACGAAATCAATGCATGTAGAAATTGTGGAGCTCAAATTACTTTAAAATAGTAAACTTCTTATTAACAAAAACTCAACATTATAACTCGTTTTGTTGAAAATATTTAAGCTAACCTTCGTTATAATTATTAACGAGAGTTAATAGGTGATCAATTTAACAAGTAATCCAAAAGGTAAATGGGTTGTAACATCTGCATGGCCTTACGTAAATGCTACACCACATTTGGGCAATTTGATAGGAAGCACACTATCAGCGGATGTGTTTGCAAGGTTTTTGAGGATGAAAGGAGAAGATGTGGTCTTTGTTTCAGGATCTGATTCTCACGGAACACCCATTTCGGTGGAAGCAAAAAGACGTGGAGTTCCTGCCGAAGAATTAGCCGTGAAATATCATACAATTATTAAAGCTTTACACGAGAAATGGCAAATCTCATTTGATAATTACACAATAACTCATAATCCTACTCATATTGAATTTGTAAAAAAGATGTATTTAGATATACAAAAAAATGGATATGTAAAAGAAAAAGAAATGGAATCGCTTTATTGCGAAAACGATAACTTATTCTTGCCCGATAGGTTTGTAGAAGGTACTTGTCCAAACTGTAAAGATGACGGAGCGAGAGGAGATCAGTGCGATAAGTGCCAAAAATTACTCACACCGTTAGAATTGATAAAACCAAGATGCGCAATATGTGGAAATACGCCCGTAATCAAGAAAACAAAACACTGGTACTTGAATTTACCTAAATTACAAGATCGATTGAAAAAATTGATTGATGAAAATAAAATAATCCCCCCTAATGCTCGAAACATGTGTATAAATAGTATTGTAGAAGGATTACCCGAACGAGCAATTACACGAGATCTTGAATGGGGAATTCCAGCGCCTTTCAAAGGTGCTGAACAAAAGACGATTTATGTATGGTTCGAAGCTGTATTGGGCTATATTACAGCTGTGAAAGAATGGGCAGATAAAATTATCAAGAAACCAGATAGATTTGATTCCTTTTGGAAAGATCCTAATACGAAAACAGTCTATTTTATAGGAAAAGATAACATTATATTTCACTTAATAGTTTTTCCCGGTTTGTTGATTGCATATAATGAAGACAAAGTAGATGGTGAAAAACTTGTGTTACCATATAATGTCTCCTCAACAGAATGGTTGCTGTATGAGAATGAAAAACTTTCTAAATCTAGAGGAATTGGGATATGGATTGACGAGGCACTAGAATTAGCACCTCTTGATTACTGGAGATTTAATTTGTTATTCAATCGCCCAGAAACAAGTGACACATCGTTTTTATGGTCTGAATTTGAGAATAATATAAAAACTCTTAATGATAACATTGGCAATTTCATCCATCGTACGTTAACATTTATTGAAAAGCAATTTAATAGTACCATCCCTGCGAAAATAGAATCCGTTGAATCTGATACAAAATTTATTGAGAAAATAAATACGATAAGCCTAACGGTAGGAGATAGTTTACAAAACTTTAAAATAAGAAAAGCTATAAGAGATATCGTCAACTTTGGAAAAGAAGGGAATATATTTTTGAATGAAAGAGCCCCTTGGCATTTGATCAAAGAAAATAAACAAACTGCCGGACACGTTTTTAATATTTGCGCTCAAGCAGTGTATGCATTAGCGATTCTATTAGGTCCATTTATCCCAGACACTTCTGAAAAGATTCTATCTTATTTAAATGTTCCAAAATTAAGCGAATTGTCTTGGGATAGTATCAATGCTGACTCGATAAAAGCAGGACAAAAAATCAAGAAACCCAAACCTCTTTTTCAAAAATTAGAGATGGGAGAAGTTAAAGAAGAATATAAAAAATTAAAAGAAGGAAAACCCAAAAAAGGTGGTAAAGAATTGGTTTCATACGAAGAATTTAAGAAGCTCGATATACGAGTAGCACTCGTTGAGAGTGTAGAAAAGGTTCCTAAAGCAGACAAATTGTATAAACTTTCTATTGCCTTAGGTGATGAAAAGAGGACATTAGTTGCCGGTTTAGCTGAGGAATATAAAGCAGACGAACTAGAAGGTAAAAAAATCGTAATTCTAGCAAACTTAGAACCGAGAAAACTTAGAGGGATCAAAAGCGAAGGGATGCTACTTGCAGCCGTTGATGGGGATATCGTATCCGTTTTAACACCTGATAAAGAAATCCCCTCCGGAGCAAAAATAGAATAGCCTATAGCTTCAAAGAAAATATTGGATTTAATCGAGCGATAATTTCACCAAGTTCCAATTGAAGAGTTTTTAGTATTACGTCTCTTCCTCTATACTCAAATTGTAAATCCTTTACATTTCGGACGATCTTTAATTTATTCCTATCTTTTTGTAATTCACATGCAAAATATCTCTGGTGTTTATACTCTAATACTTTTTGCACTCGGCTTATGTCAGGTAATAAGTATCCCCCTCCGTGGGGCAACAAGTTAGCATTCAATAATAGGTCTTCCAATTCAAATTTTTCTGCTCTTTCTAAGAATTCATTATTTTTCAAAGTCGTTTTAGAAAAACTTTTCTCTCCTCTAAAAAGGTAGCCTGCCAAGTCTGCTCGTAATGCGATTGGGAAGATATTGTTTGAGATAAAATCGCTGCCTACATCAGTACAATTGCTTCCTAGGTACATATTATTGTAATCTTTTAAAAATTGATGTGGCGCATTACAAATTACTTTATAATCAGAATTGAACAGATTCATAGCAATTATCTCTCTTTTTAGATTTGAAAAGTTTATTGCCTTCTTGTTAAATTCGAGATATTCTTTAGCATCTGAGTCAAGTAATATAAATTGATTTCCAAATTCACTAGGTTCCTTAATTGCGCGATCCATCAAAGATTTTGAGCTGTCAATGTATAAACCTAGACCATAACGATCATCGCGAAATTCTGGAGCAGAACCATGTATCATAAAAATATATGGAGGTAAATTTATATCTGAGAGATTTTTTGTTTCGTAACAGTTAATGAAGTGGTTAGATATCCCATAATCCCAATTTATAAGAACCTCTCCACTGTATAACTCCATACTCTTTACAGTATCTATTTTTTTTATGATATCGTACGCATCTGGTAATTCTTCTAACCCTCCTGCTAGTATACCACAGCAATTTGGTTTAATGTTCAAAAAAACAAGTTTATCGTTTCCAGAACCCCAATTTAATCTCCCACCATAACCAAGTCCGGAATTCCATCTGAAATTATTCCTCGAAATTGTTTCATCTGGAGCAGATATAAAGGTAGCCTTAGGTTCAAATCCATATTTTTCTTGAATGAGATGAAACTGAGCAAGACCATATTTCATATTCGCTTTACACAATTTCGAAGCGCCATCGTTCAAACCAGTAGAAAAAATGAAATTATTTGCTCTTTGAAGTAGTTCTATTTTAGACAATTCAGAAGTTTTATTGGATAAACTAATTGAACCCATTCTACTTAATAATTAGATACTATTATATTTATATATACGATAGTATGAATAGTTGTTAGATAAAAGTGATCTTGATTAAAAATTAATTATGAGCAATTCAGATAACAATATCCTATTCGATTCGGTGAAAGGGATACAAATAGAAGGAGTATTTGAAGGTTCAATAATTACTCGGTGTAGAGATGACAACGATTCTATTATTTTCTCCGATAATGTAAAAATCTCGAACTCAGAAGGCATTTTTATAACTGAGGGTTTTAGAGTAGGCTTCGAGTTAAATTACAATAAAAAACATGCTTTCTCTCGTAAGATTGAAGCTCACTGGTACGAGGATTTTGAATCCATTGAATATTCAATATTAATTTCAGAAGATATAATGCAAATTTACGACGAAGGTCAGTTTTCAGACGCTTTCCCTTATACATTAAACAAACTTAATACGGCAGCCCTTTATTTGGAGGATTATGAATATGGAATCAACCATTTAGAGTTTTTTAAAGGAGAGATGCTAAGAAATCCCGTAGCTGTTGTTGGGGACGGAGTTATCGTTGCAGATAGAGTAGTCATCGATGAGAGAATTGATCCTGTCTTTTATGATTGCTTGATCGTTGGACGAGATGAAAATGAAGATATTTCTGTATCGTTTGAGCCCTACATGAACATCAAGAAGTCGTTAACCGATGTGAAATATATCCTTATTTTAGGAATAGAAGAATTGAAGTTATAAGAAATCGCATGATATTGGACGAAAATAGTGAAGCAAGATTACTCAACATTATAAAATGGGGAAATAATCCTTTCAAAAAGTTTGTAAGTACCAGTGAAATCAAAGAAGAATTAGATTTAGAAAAATCAAGAGATAACCTGATTAAAAATATTAAATCTATAGTAAAACAAAATAATAATTTCATCCTCCCTATTATAGGATCCGTTGGTTCCGGGAAGACCCATCTATTTTGGGCTTTAAAGAATAACCTCTATTACTATAATACGTTCTATATTTCGCTGGAATCTGTTTATAAAAAGTTCTTTTACAATATATACTCTGAATTTATTGAAAATTTGGGAAATGGCCCATTAAAATTCGTTGTAAATCAATTATGCGAAATTTGGGGCGCTTTAGAGAGGAAGTATGGATTTTTTCATGTAGTGGATATTGAGAAAGTAAAGCAAACGGCCTTCAAACAACTGTCTACAAAATATAGCGAAATTGAACCCGAAACTATAATCGATGCTATAAACGGAATTACAATTCATCAGTTAGATCCGTATAAGAAAATTGAAGCTGAACGATGGTTATTAGGTAAGTTGATGGACCAAAAAGAACTTTCAACTTTAAGCCTTTCTAACGATCTTCATAAAGGTAAAAATGCGTATATTTTGTTGAGATTGTTTATCGAAAACTCTAAATTAGGAACGATTCTATTTATCGACGATTTCGAAAAAATTATTAAGATAATGAAACCAGAAGTCGAGGAACTAGAAGAAATATTTGACCCAAGTTGGCTGTATGGGTCTAAATTGTCTCCAAACGATATTGCTTCGGAGAAAATATTCACAAAAATAATCCAATTGCAAAAAATCGAAGGATTGCGAGTAATTATTACTTTAAAGTCGATTGAATCCTTAGAACAAATCAAAAAAAAATATCAAAACTTAGATTCAAAATTGTTATCATTGATTAAAGAACCTCTTTTCCTTGAGAATTTTAGCGAGGATGACATATTTGAATTTTACAAGAGAACGATGAATTCATTCTTTGACACTATTCAATGCAGCGAATTTTGTAAAGCATTTGAGAATCCTTATTTCCCTCTGAATAAATTGATATTAAAAAGTATTTTCGAACGTACTCAAGGGAATCCAAGAGCTATTATCAAAATACTAATCAAAATATTTAACGAGTTAATAGATGACGAAGAAAATCTTGATTTAATTTTAAAAAAATACGAAAATCTTGATAAGTAGGCTTGTTATCACTTCAAACTAGTTTTCCATCTCTTCGGAGGACTCTTCTTCTTCGTTAATTTCTTCTGATTTTTCTCTATCTTCAGAAATATCTATTTCATTGCTTATTAACTTCTTATTTTTTAGATAATTTTGGTATTCCCCGTCGCTGATTTTAGTAGAATCGAGCGCACCGCTATTTATAAGATAGGATTTGAAATCAGAAACAATTTGAATGACTTCTTCCTGCTTGAATAACTTTTTCACGATCAAACCTTTTTTCTCTAAAACATGCTCTGAATAAAACCAATAAAAAATAATCGTAATCAACAGAGCAACAAAATTGTTTGTCAAATTGACTTGTTTAAGGTTTGTATAAGTTCCTGAGATTGATCCTGCTCCAGTTATCATAACAATTTGACCTTCTATATATATTAATGTGAAGGCAAATAGAAAAAAAGCTAAATTGTTAGGATTAAAAATCCGTAATTTAAAAGTTCTGTTACCTAAACTTCTTATAACTAGCACTGCAGTAAAAATCATCAATAATACATCGATAAATGCCCGGAAAGCATCAATACCTAAAGCTTCAGTAACACTCCTAAAGGAGTTAATAAAACTAAAAGATCTATACCAAATAATTAACCAAATTAAGATGAAAAATACTGATGAATATATATTGAATGTATCGTTTCTCATGCTTTTCACGTAAAGAAAGCATAGGCGGCAAGAGATTAACAAGATTATTATATACATCGCAATGTTCCATCCATTGAACCACCATAGGGGTTCCAAAGAAGCACTTGGACTTTGAGGTTCAAAAAAGGGAATGAAAACGAAATATGTTCCCAATTGGGACAGTACTGGTAATATTAAAGCCAGTATTAAAAAGATAACACTGAGGAACTTATTTCTTTTCAAATCCCTACTTGGTAGAACCTTTGAATTTAAACTATCTGAGATGGTATTGAAGCTCGTTTTTAAAAAAAAGATTTGAGCCATGTTCCAACCAAAATATAGTAATATATAAAACCCCGGAAGGATGTAATCCCATCCTAAAAATTGAATGGGTATTTGTGTTGAACTTCCAAATACAAAATACAACAGTAATACTATAAAACTAATTCCTAAAGACCCAACAAAAATCAGTGTCTTATGTTGATCCATGCTTTTTGTAAAAAGATACCTATCAAATTTAGAATATACACCTAGAATCATCAATATTATGAAAGACAATGAAAACATCGTTGCTAAAAACAAACCTATATTACCTAAGTTTATGCTACCCAAAAAGAAAAACATTATTAGGATTAAAACTTCAATGAAAAAGAAAATTGTATATGCGATATGACTCGGATTAAAAATTTTATGGAAATATTTATCCAGCTTATCGCTAATTTTTGAAGGTGTCATTTGATCAGGTATTACAATTATGCTCCATCTTAAATAATTTAGATCTTGAAATTTCTAAAATAATTAACTTATGATATGAAAGTTATCTTCTTAAAATTTAATGTTAACTATATGCTGTCTATATGTCATTTTTCTCAATATAAATTTCCGAAAGAAATGCTGTTTTTAGCCAAAATTGTAAACAAGTGAAGAACATGGTTAACTAGATAAATTTAAATAATTAAATCAAGATAATCTCGTATTAAATCCATTTTTTTATAAAATTGATTTAAAGATTTACAATAAAAGAGACATACACAAAATTGTGAAATTTCATGAAAAAAATTAAAACAAACAGAAAAAATTTGATAATACTGTTGACTTTCACTTTCCTTTTAAGTGCATCATTTCTACCATTTACCGCAAATGCTTACTCTGTGGAATCGGATACTAACAACCTTACACCAAAGAGTTCTCAATTTATATCAAGAACGATTCGAGTAGCAATCTATAACGAAGCAAACTTAACAAATCCGGGATATACTAGTGGAAACACTTTAGATAATAATTATACAGCAATTAAATCCGTAATTGAAAATGCAGGACATCAAGTAACAGAACTTACACACGCCGATATTTCTGAACATAAATTAATAACAGCCGATTTCGATGTTTTTATATTGGCCGATAATGTTCCTAGAGAAAACATCACAGAGTTGGTAAAAGAGTTTTGGTTGGGTGGTGGTTCGGTTCTAAGCTTTGATAGTGCTCTTGCCTACTTATTTTACGCGGGGATGATGGCTCCCGAATCCGAAGGTGATGATGGCAATACAATATATTGGAACTATATCCCTTCGAGTGTGAATAATTTTTCTTTAAGACATCCAATATCACAGTCCTATACCATCGATGATACATTTACTATCGATAGCACTTTTTGGGCTACAATAGATTGGGTTGCTCTTCAAGGTTCTAGCGTCGCCAGCGATTTTTACAAAATTGCCACAACGGCAGGTGATTCTGATGAGGTTACAATTGTAGGTTACGATCCTTCTATAGGTGGTGGGCGAGTAGTACATATTGTGACAAAAGAAGGCTTTACTTTAGATGATTTATTATTAGACGCAATAGATTGGCTATGTCCACGACCTAAAGGTAGAATTGTATTTGATCTCTCACATTATCCTCGATTGGGGGTAGATGATTGGGACGACCTTTATTCTATGCCTGGATTCTTCGAGTATTGGAGAAATGAAACAGTTCGTCGGAAATACACTTTTGATAAACTCTATCCGTCTACTACAGGAAATCTTACGTCAACCCGCTTAAATAAATACGATTTATTAGTTATAGTAAGCCCTGATTCGGATTTTACTGCTTCTGAAGCAACTACAGTATCCAATTGGATAAATAATGGTGGAAGCTTATTAGCAATAGGTGATTCTCCATTACTTTCAGACTTTGCTGTCACAAACCAGAGGATTAATACTTTGCTTGCGAACTATGACTTAGAGCTGAACGTTGCCGTTGGAGCTAGTGGACTCGTAGGTCTAAATCCTCTGGCTCACCCCACAATCGAAGGGTGTAGCAACGTACAAATGGGCTCTAGAGGGGCAGTTAATATAACTGGAGACGCACATTCATTATGGGAACTTGGACCTCATATCAACATTGCTTATCAAGATACTGGAAATGGAAGGATCATTCTGAGTGCTGATATGAATTGGTTAACAGATGCAAATATAGCAAATCTAGATAATCGTCAATTCGGTATTAATATGGTTAATTGGTTAACTTCAGACGATGCTGAAGTCCTATTATTTGTTGATGAACCAGATAGTCCAAACTATTACATGACTCCTGTATCTGATGCTCTTAACGAGTTAGGAATCAATTTCTATCTAACTTATAACGATGACTACACGAATTTATCACTAAACCTGTACGACTGGGAATTACTTGTAGTAGATAATCCTTGGGTCCCTGGTTTTGATGATTCCGTATTAGCAACAGTGAATAATTTTGTTCAAGAAGGGGGGAGATTAATAATGTCTACATTCAGAGTAAGTTACAATCCTACTCATCCTTTATGGGCAAGATTAGGATTTGCTTTTAGTCTAGCACAACCTGGTGGCTCCTCATTATATATTTGGGATGCAGCACACGCGATTTTTAACCTACCCGTTGAATATGGGGCGTCAAGATTTGATCCTATTAGAGATTACGGCGATGAGGGTGACCTTCTAACAGTCTATCCAAATGCTACAGCACTGGCAGGTTACACCGCAACTGAAACAGTAGATAACGCAAATATAATCTTGGGTAACGGTGGAAAGACTTTATTTAACGGATATATTATCGACCAATTCACGGGGGATTATGACGATTCTGCTTACGCCGATAATTTTGAATTGTGGGTAAACGAAATCTCGTTCATGTGGGCTCAAATCTTATTTGTACCTACTGGTGATGCTGGAATTCCAGGATACGATATTTATATGGTATTATTTACATCAATTTTTTCAATCGGAGTAATTTTGATTATTACTCTACGAAAAAGACGCAAATATTAATAAAATATATATTAATACTTTTTTTTTATTATTCTAAATTTTTAAAAAGTGTTGTTAAAAATCCTTATTTCTTTAAAGAGAGATTATTGAATAAGAAAGACTAATTTTAATTAAGGAACATAAATTTAAATAAAAAGGTCGTTCATAAGTTCTTATTAAATCTAAATTATTTAATAACAAAAATGTGTTAAAAAATGAAATCAAAAAAAAAAACAAGTTTTATTTTAATAACTTCGATATTCGTACTTACGTTTGCTTTAATGTTCTTACAATTAAATGCTCCAGTTGCATCAACTCAAGAACCCGAACTTAGAGGATTGAGTTCTTCTGCTACATATACTTCTGTGGTAGAAATAGATGCAACTGATCCAACAAAAGATTGGGCAATAGCTTTAGCTGCTGGACTATGTACTGGTTCTGGAACTTCTGGAAACCCATATATCATAGAGGATCATCTTTTTCAAATCCTTACTGGAGCAGCATTAGTTATTTCAAACTCAAGGGCTTATTTTAGGATTGAGAATTGTACTTATATTAATGCCGCTATGGCTCCGACGATTGTAATGTTAAATTCTACAAATGGGATCGCGAGAGATAATTTATTTGGTGCAGTATATCAAGCGTTTTTAATTGATAATTGCAGTCAAATCTCTTTAATACATAACAATTTTACTGCTTGTGGCTTCAGCGTTACCGCTTCTAATTCCCGAGATTTTACAATTAATCTGAATTACATTGGAGGTAGTGTTTTTGATAGTATAACATTAGATAATTGCATAGATTTCAATGTCGAAGAAAACGACCTCGTTATGAACAACGCTTTAGGGATGCTTATAGATGATTGCAAAGATATTACTGTAAATGATAATTTAATAGATCAAAGCGATTACGGAATGGTTTGCGTTATTTCGGACCATATTACAATAACAAACAACGAAATCTATAATAGCGCAAATGAGGGTATTTATCAGATTAGTGGTGAATTTTTTGCAGTCTCGGGGAATACATTTATAAATAGTTCACATACTGGTTTACTCAGCGAAACTTCCCATAATAATTCTATCATATCAAATACATTCATTAATGGTGGTTTAGAATTGAATACAGCTTCAAAGGATAATGAAATAATTGGAAACGAGATTTCCTTTTCATTAATTGGTATTAATGTTATCGGAGATAGTCAGTTCAATATATTTCAATCTAATCAGTTACATCATAATATTCTTGAAGGAGTCAGTATTTCGAATTCACACAATAACACAGTAATTGGTAATAACATTCATGCTAATGGTGATGACGGTATTCAACTTGCTTCCTCTTCATCTGATAATATTATCACCTCTAACACCGTTTTTAACAATAGCGACGATGGAATGTTAATTGATTCTTCTGATGAAAACGAGATCCATGACAATACTGTGAATTTTAACCATGGTAGAGGTATATACATATATTCCTCTGACTTGATAGATATAAAAGGAAACAATGTATTTGACAATGCTGAGCACGGAATTGATATTTACAATAGTGTTTCTGGTTTAATACAGGAGAATAATTTTCATTCTAATAATTTGAGTGGAATTTACGCTCGAACGAACTCTGACAACAATGTTTTCCTTGCGAATACATTGAATAACAACCTTGGACATGGGATTCATTTAAATGCTGCCGATGGTAATTTAATCACTCAAAATACTGCTAATAACAATGGACTGCATGGAATTTTCTTGGATACAAGCAATAATAACTTCATTACTCAAAATACCGCAAATGGAAATACTATTGGCGTTTTTCTGGATACAAGCGACAATAATTTTGTCATAGGAAACATTCTACTAAATAATGTTTATTGCATTAATGAAACGGGAAGTACTGGTAATTTTTTCGAAAACAATATATGCAGTTCGGCACAACTTCCTGCTGTTCCATTTGATCCATTTATCCTAGGATTAATTATTGGATTGGTCATCGGATTAGGGGCTCTCGCAGTTGTTCTAATTTTAAGTCTTATGAGACGTAGGAAGAAGTAATTAACCTTAATCTCACCTTTTTATTTTATTTTTTTACTATACCTACATTTAAGAAGGTTTCTATTATTCTATTTAAAATTAACAATTAAGCAATTTTGAACAATTCTATAGGTATTAGAAATTAATGTTGTTTAAGTTAATTTTTCTATTGGGTAATTCTATTCCTCAATCATTTTAAATATAGATATTTATAATATCGTATTAACGCCAAACAAAACAAAAAATTAAAAGTGAAAAGAATGAAATTTAACAACAAACATATTGGCATATTAATCATAATATTATTCGCAATACCAATAGCAAGTATCAATCTTAGCATAGCAAACCTAGGTTCTGTACAAGAAATAGAACAACAAAGCCTTTTTGAGGATTTGAAGACTTCCACAACATATAATACTACTCTCCTTATAGACGATGATAATCCCTTGGTTAATTGGGCAAATAGGAGCGCTGAAGGATACTGTACTGGCTCAGGAACCTTTGGAGATCCTTACGTGATTAGTTATGATATTTTTGATGCTTCTCCCGGTGTGATTGGACTAGATATTCGAAATTCACGAAAACATTTTAATGTTGTAAATTGTGATTTTGTATCAGCGACAGTAGAAGCAATTTTCCTGTTTAATACTTCAAATGGGATAATTGAAGATAACAAAATGACAGGTTTTATCTATGGAATCGACGTCAATAATTGTACAGATATTACGTTTAGAAATAACAATTGTTCATCAGGAGGAACTGGTTTTCTTATTCAAAATTCAAATGACCTATCCTTTATCTCAAATGATGTGAATGAAAATAGTGGACATGGTTTTGATATCGATAACGTTGATGATAGTCTGTTTGAAAGCAACACTGTTAATAAAAACGATGGCGATGGATTCATTGTTTCAATGTGCAACTCAAACATTTTTAGAGATAATACCATTCAAAATAATTTAGGTACAGGAATAGGTTTAAGTCTGAGTAATTTGAATCGATTGGAATTAAATACCGTAAATTTTAATAATATTGGAATTCACTTCGCTTCCTTATCATTATCTAATACAATCTCTCAAAATACGGCAAATAACAATGACAATCATGGAATATGGAATAATGCCTGCGATTATAATGAATTCATAGATAATACCTGCAATCACAATTTAGTTGCTGGAGCGTATATATTTGCAAGTAACCATATTATTTTTTCTGGTGGGACATTTTATAATAATACTGGAAATGGAATACGTATACAAAGTCAAATAAATACAACTCTTACGGGTACCCACGTTTATCATAATTATCAAAATGGAATCAGAATTTACTCGGTAGATCAATCATTAATTGAGAATAATAA
>Ga0114922_10003916_pt1 | contig 13852 bp, 10 predicted proteins | sample AartaG_FD_100975 | JGI IMG/M metagenome (GOLD analysis project Ga0114922, IMG submission 100975) | Deep subsurface microbial communities from Aarhus Bay to uncover new lineages of life (NeLLi) - Aarhus_00045 metaG | ecosystem: Environmental > Aquatic > Marine > Oceanic > Sediment | place...
CGTAATCCTGATACGACTACGCCAAGTTGCGCGGCGGGTCTCCGCACCCGCCGCGCGAAGGGCCGCTACGATCGAGCGTGGGCCGCTCAGGGCGAGGCATGCCTCGCCCCTACTGCCTGCGAGACGCAGACAAAGAGACGGCCGGGCCCGTCTGAGCCCCCCCCGGGTGGCATGGCCACGCTTGCGTGGCCATGGGCTCGCCGGCGCCGCCGACAACATGGCCACCGACCATCCGGTGGCCATGCCACCCGCCGATTCTTCACCCGCGCATTCTTCACCCACCGAGCCGGGAGCGGAAACTCCCGGTCACGTTCCCCACCCTGCCGCCCCAATCGCCGGCGCCGCGGGGGGATGCTCCGCGCGCCAGACACGTCCTGTCGGCCTCAGGCGAGATACTGCACGGTACTGCCGTCCAGAGGGCAAAATAGGTGAAAAATCCGGAAAATACGCTTGTAATTGCCGCCTCGCGCTCGCACAATATGCCGCTGTCGGAAGTCTCGGGAATGACATGGGCTGCTCGAACACGAAAGGAAAGGACTATGTCACAGGCGTTTGTGGACCAGATCATGGAGACGGTGGAGGCCCGCAACCCCGGCGAGAGCGAGTTCCACCAGGCCGTCCGGGAGGTGGCCGAATCCGTCAGCCCGGTCATCGACAAGCACCCCGAGTTGGCCAAGATGAGGATTCTCGAGCGGCTGGTCGAACCGGACCGCCAGATCCTCTTCCGCGTTCCCTGGATGGACGATACGGGCGAGGTCCGGGTCAACCGCGGTTTTCGCGTCGAGTTCACCAAGGCCATTGGACCGTACAAGGGCGGACTCCGGTTTCACCCGTCGGTGTACCTGGGCATCATCAAGTTCCTGGGTTTCGAGCAGATCTTCAAGAACGCCCTGACGACCATGCCGATCGGCGGCGCCAAGGGCGGCAGCGACTTCGACCCCAAGGGCAAGAGCGACAACGAGGTCATGCATTTCTGCCAGGCCTTCATGAGCGAACTGTTCCGCCACATCGGACCCGACACCGACGTGCCCGCCGGCGACATCGGCGTGGGCGGACGCGAGATCGGCTTCCTGTTCGGCCAGTACATGAAACTCACCAACACCTACACCGGCGTCCTGACGGGCAAGGGACTGGAATGGGGCGGATCGCTCGCGCGGACCGAGGCCACCGGCTACGGACTCACCTACTTCGTCTCGCGCATGCTCCAGGATGCCGGCAAGGACTGGAAGGGACTCGACGTCGTCATCTCCGGGTCCGGCAACGTCGCCATCTATGCCTGCGAGAAGGTCCAGGAGTTGGGCGGCAACGTCATCGCGCTGTCCGACTCGGGCGGCTACATTGTCGATAACGACGGCATCCAACTCGACACCGTCAAGCGGCTCAAGGAGATCGAGCGAGGCCGGATCAAGGAGTATGCGTCCGCACACGCCTCCGCCGAGTACCACGAAGGCTGGCACGGCATCTGGACCGTTCCGTGCCAGGTGGCGTTGCCGTCGGCCACCCAGAACGAGATCGACGAGACGGCCGCCAAGTCGCTCGCATCGGGCGGCTGCATCGCCGTCGGCGAAGGCGCCAACATGCCCACGACGCCCGAGGCCATCAAGGTTTTCCACGAGAGCGGCATCGGCTTCGGCCCCGCGAAGGCCGCCAACGCGGGCGGCGTCGCCACCAGCGCCCTGGAAATGTGCCAGAACTCCATGCGCCTCAGTTGGACCTTCGAGGAAGTGGACCAGAGGCTCCACCACATCATGGACGCCATCTACGACCAATGTGTCGAGACCGCCGAGGCCTACGGCAAAAAGGGCGACCTGGTCGCCGGCGCCAACATCGCCGGGTTCCTCAAAGTGGCCAAGGCGATGATGGCTCAAGGCCTGGTCTAGCGCCGCGTTACCTGTGATCCGGTTACCGAGGATACGGCCATGGCAAAGGACCGGCGACGGATCATTGCCACCATCCTCCGGATCCTCGACGAGGCCGGCCGCCCTGTCGGTGGCGCCAAGATCGCGCGGGCCCTCCGCGCGACAGGCATTGACCTGGCTCAGCGCGCCGTCCGCAACTACCTGGCCGCCACCGACGCCGAAGGGTTGACCGTGAACCTCGGCCGCCCCGGACGGCAGTTGACACCTCGCGGCCGTGCGGAACTTGCGGCGTCGGGCGCCATCGACAAGGTGGGTTTCATCGACGCGCGCGGCGAGGAACTGGCGTACCGGATGACCTTCGACCTGCGCCGCCGCAAGGGCACCGTCATCCTGAACCTCTCGACCGTGCCCCGGGACCGGCTCGACGAGGCCCGACGCGCCATCGCGACCGTCCTGGAGGCCGGGCTCGGGACCGGGCGGTTCGGCATCGTGGATCCAACCGGCGCCGCCGCCAGCCTCGGCGCGTCGGACGGGGGCGCCGTCATCGGCACCGTCTGTGCCCTGACGCTGAACGGCCTGCTGGCATCGGCCGGCGTTCCGGTCGTCTCGCGGTTCGGCGGCCTGCTCGAGATGCAGGACGGCAAAGCGTACCGGTTCACGCACATCATCCGGTACGACGGCACGACGCTGGACCCGATCGAGATCTTCATCAAGGCCGGGATGACCAGCGTGCGTGCCGCCGCGACCACCGGCAAGGGCATTGTCGGCGCCAGTTTCCGCGAGGTGCCCGCCATCGCCCTGCCGACCGTCCACGAGGTTGTCCGCCAGATGCAGGACGTCGGACTCGGGGGCATGGTCGTGGTGGGCCGACCCAGCCGACCGCTGGCCGAGGTTCCCGTGGACGTCGGCCGGGCCGGTCTCATCGTGGCAGCCGGTCTGAACGCCATCGCCGCCGTCCAGGAAGCCGGCATCCCCACCGCGAACCGCGCCATGGCCCGCCTGTGCAAGTTTCAGGACCTGGAGCCGCTGGTGTGAGCGGTCCAGGTGTTCCGTGCCGCAACGCCACTTCGTGCGCGGCGGGTCTCCGCACCCGCCGCGCGAAGGTGCAACTCATCACGAACGCCCAGACGTAGGGTGGGTGCTTTACACCCACGCGGCTTTTCAGACGGGGCTTCAGAGCGCCGCGTGGGTGCGGAGCACCCACCGTACGACTGAACCTGGCGGCCGGCGGGCACTACTTGCCGAGCGGTTCCATGTATACGTTGCGGAACTCGATCGGGCTGCCTTCGCTCTGGAGGCAGATGGGCCCGCTCGCGGGGTCGGCGTCGGTCCCCTCGTTCTGGAGGAGGCCGTTGACGGTCAGTTTCACGGTCCCGCCGTCGCAGACGATGTCGTAGGTGTTCCACTCGCCGAGCGGTTTCTCGTTCGAGGGGTGCTTCTTCTTGACGTTGGCGTACTGCTTCGGGCCGATCTGCTTGCCGTCCACCTTGATGGCCGAGTGGCTGAGCAGCCAGAAGTCGCCGGCGTTCTGGTGCATGAGTTGGGCCTCGACGCACGTCGGCCACGTCCGGTCGATCCCCTTCCGGTGCAGCAGCACGCCGCTGTTGGTCGGCTTGTCGGTCCATCGCCACTCGACGTGCAGTCGATAGTTGGCGTAACTGTCGCAAGTGCGGATGTAGCCGTTCGGCTTGCCCTCGCAGTGGATGACGCCGTCGCGGACGCTCCAGATCTTGTCAACCGTCCACTTCTTGTCGGCGTCGGGCTTGTCGTTCGGGCTGAAGCGGACCCATCCGTCCAGGTCCTTGCCGTTGAAGAGCACGATCCTGGCTTTCGGCGTCACGGGCCAGGGCTTGTTCAAGTCGGAGGCGGGTTCGATGGTGATGCTGCGGAACTCGATGGGCGCCCCCTCGCTCTGGAGACAGATTTTGCCGGCCGCAATCTCGCAGTCGCTCGCCTCGTTCATCACCTTGCCGTTGATGTACGGCCGCACCGTGCCGCCCACGCACCAGACCTCGTACACGTTCCACTCGCCGGGCTTCTTCTCGTTGTGCTCGCCGTACTTGAGGACCCTGCGGCCGCGCACGCGGTGCCCGCCGGATTTGTGCTCGTTGAACGGGAATCCGCCGATCTCCCAGAAGTCGCCCTGGTTCTGGAACCCGCCCTGGCACTCGAGGCTCTTCGGCCACACGCGATCCTCGCCGACCATGTGGACGAGGACCCCGTTGTTCCCTGTCCGTCCGGGCCACCGGTACTCCAGGCGCAGATGGTAGTTCTTGTACGCCTTGTCGGTGCGGATGTAGCCGGCGGGCTTGCCCGTGCAGGCCAGGATACCATCCGGCTTGATCGTCCACGTCTCATCGACGTTACCCCCGCCGCGAAGATGGCGGACCCAGCCGTTGAACGTCTTGCCGTCGAACAGAGGGACCTTTGCCTTCGGCTCGACGGCCTCCTGTTCTGCGGCCGCCGCCATGCTCGCCGCCAACCCCGCAGCCACAACAATCAGCACCATGCGTTTCATCTCGCGCCTCCTTACGGGTCTCCGTACGGTCTGTGGGTCAGGTTCCAGTGCCGCGCGGTTCATCATACCGCCCGCCCGAGGCCGACCGCCACCTTTTCTCGCTGATCTTCGGCAACGCACCACGTAGGCCGGCGGCGGGCCCCAATCTGTCGAAGAGATCCGTAATTGCAGCACCTCGCCAATCTGCTATAATCCCGCCAGGCAAGCAGCGACGAAACGGAGAAAAACGTGAGCGTGCGGCTACATGCCCATACGGTTATCGTGAAGTATTATTAGGGCGAGGAGACTCGGCCATGAAACTCACGTACGATCCACGGCGGAACATCGCGTACCTTCGGCTGCACGAGAAGGGCGCCCGCGACGTGGAAACCATCCGTCTGACCGACGAACTCAACGTTGACGTGGCCCCCGACGGCACCGTCTACGGCATCGAACTGCTGAACGCCAACGAGCAACTGCGGGGCGAGGACGGTGGGAAGCTCGTGCTGCTGAACGAGGCCGACGGCAAAACCAGGGAGATCCCCCTGGGCCCCTGAGCGGTCCGACATGGGCTCCACCTGGTGGTTTTCCGCACCCACCGTTCAGAAAACCGCGTCCCGGCACGAGGCCGTGGGCTAATGGGCTCTGTGAGAGTCGGCTGCTCTCGATGCAAGCCCAGGCGGCGGCCGAACGGGAGAAGAAAGGGACACTGAAATGACTCACGCGAGACCGCTGGAACACGCCTATGGCGCGATACGCACGTCGGTGATTGTGTTGTTCGTGTCGCTGCTGACAAGCGCGCCGGCTGCAGGTCAGCCGCCACGCCTCATCCTTTGGTACGCGGCGCCGGCCGGGAACTGGGAGCGCGAGGCGTTGCCGATCGGCAACGGCCGCCTGGGCTGCATGATCTTCGGCGGCGTTGCCAAGGAGAGCATTCAGTTCAACGAAGACAGCCTGTGGGTCGGCGACGAAAAAGACACCGGGGCCTATCAGGCCTTTGGCGACCTTCACGTCGAGATGTCGCACCAGGCCGGCCAGGACTACCGACGCCAACTCGACATCGGCAAGGCCATCCACACGACCACGTATACGAGCGGCGGCGTGAAGTACCGGCGCGAGTACTTCGCCAGCCATCCCGCCGGGGTGCTGGTGTTCCGCTTCACGGCCGACCGGAAAGCGGCGCATGCCGGGACGGTTTCCCTGACGGACGCGCATAAAGCAAAGATCACCGCAGAGGGCAATAGGATAACGGCCTCGGGTTCGCTCGCCGAGCACACTTACCGAAAGACGAAGGGCCGCCAGTACGAGATTGCCCTGGATTACGAAGCCCAGGTACTCGTCCTGCACGAGGGAGGCACCGTCACTGCACGCGACGGCAAGATCGCCTTCGAGAACGTCGATAGCCTGACCCTCCTCCTGGCCGCCGACACCGATTACCTGAACCGGCGGGACAAGGGATGGCGCGGCGAACACCCACACCAGCGCCTCGGCCGGCAACTCGCCCATGCGGCGTCCAAACCGTACACGACACTCAGGGACGAGCACGTGCATGACTACCAGGCGCTGCTCAACCGGCTCTCACTCGATGTCGGGCAAACGCCGCAACCGACCTCGGCCCTGCCCACCAACGAGCGGCTGAAGGCTTACAAGGGCGGCGGTGCGGACCCCGACCTCGAGGAACTCCTCTTCCAGTACGCACGCTACCTGATGATCAGTTCCTCACGCCCCGGGTCCTTGCCCGCCAACCTCCAGGGCCTGTGGAACCGGAGCAACCAGCCGCCGTGGCGCTGCGATTACCACACCGACGTCAACGTCCAGATGAACTACTGGTTTGTGGACCACGCCAATCTCCCGGAGTGCTTCGAGCCGTATGCGGAATGGCTGCACTCGATCCGTGGAGTGCGGACCGAGAGAACGAAAGAGGCGTTCAAGGCGCGAGGCTGGACCATGCGGGCCGAGAACGGCGCCTTCGGCGGCTCGACCTGGAAGTGGGTCAAGCCCACGGCAGCCTGGTGCGCCCAGAATCTGTGGGACCACTACGCCTTCACCCAAGACAAGGCGTACCTCCGGACCCGCGCCTACCCCATCATGAAGGAACTGTGCGAGTTCTGGGAGGATGTGCTCAAGGCGCTTCCCGACGGAACGCTCGTGTCCCCGGACGGCTATTCCCCGGAACATGGGCCGTCCGGGGTAGACGGCGTCTCGCACGACCAGCAATTGGTGTGGGACCTGTTCACGAACACCATCGACGCATCAAAGGCCCTCGGCGTGGACAAGGACTACGCCGACAAGATCGCGTTGCTCCGAGAACGCTTGCTCGGCCCGAAGGTCGGCCGGTGGGGGCAACTCCAGGAATGGATGGAAGACCTCGACAAGCCGCAGGACAAACACCGGCATCTCTCACACCTGATCGCCGTACACCCCGGCCGCCAGATATCGCCCCTGACCACGCCCAAACTGGCGGAAGCCGCCAAGGTCTCGATGAACGCCCGGGGCGACGGGTCCACCGGATGGAGCCGCGCATGGAAGATCTGCATCTGGGCACGCCTCCATGATGGGGACCGCACGTACAAGATCCTCCATGAGATGCTGCAGAGCCAGATTGCAGACAACCTCTACGACCTGCATCCGCCGTTTCAGATTGACGGAAACTTCGGCTATGCCGCCGGCATCTGCGAGATGCTCGCACAATCTCACATGGGCGACATCCACCTGCTGCCGGCCCTGCCTTCGGCCTGGAAGAGCGGGTCAGTCAAAGGATTGGTCGCCCGAGGCGCCTATGAACTGAGCATCCAGTGGGCCGACGGCAAACTCGCCAAGTGCCGCATCACAAGCCGCAAGGGCGGAAAGACCCGGCTCCGTTATCGCCAGATGACCCGCACGCTGACCTTACAACCCGGAGAATCTCTCGAACTGGATCCATCGCTGAAGTAGCACTACGAGCCGGCAGGTGCATCACGGTCGTTCTCGACGGGGGCCGAGCCCGGCCTCTCGTGGCGGTCGCACGCGTCGAGGGCTTCAAGGACCCGCTGCCGGAAGAACAGGGGCGGTTCTTCTTCAAGGAACCTCTGTGCCAACGCGCGGCCGGCCGCGGGATCGAGTTCGACGGCCCGGCACACGATCTCGGCCCGGAACTGCGGATCAGTCACCTTTCCGAGGAGTCCTTCCAACTCGCGGACGCTTCCCGCCTCTTGAATTCTCCGCTCGATGTCGCGCTCCGAGGATTCAGCGGCGGGAGGCGTCGACGGCAAGGCGGCGCCAGCCGCGGCGCTGGGCTCGTTCCGCCCGGCCCACGTTACGGGGCGCCCCGGGCTCCGCATGCACAGAAGGACGACAACTCCCGCGGCTGCGGCCAGCGAGAGGCCGACCGTCACCGGCCGGGCCCAGACGCGCGAGCCCGCCGCCAGCGCCAGGCCGGCCACCAGAAAGAGCGAGATCGACGGCCCCACCGAGAAGTCCAGCCGGTCGGCAAACAGAAGCCCCAGGACGGTCGCCCCCAGGCCGAAGGTCCAGCCGATGACCAAGCGGACTCCCCACCGCCGCGAGAACAGGGCCGAGGTAATCGCCGGCACGATCAGGAACGCGAAGATCAGCAGGATGCCGGCGATCCGCGTGGCCCAGGCAATCACCACGCCCGCCAGCACGTACCACAAGATGTCCCACGCCACGACGTTCATCCCGCTTGCGGCCGCCGCACCGTAGTCCTGGAACAGGCGGTCGAACGGTCGTCGGAACAGCCAGAACCCCGCCGCGGCGGTGGCGCAGATCGCGACGCTGGCCGCGATATCTTCCCAGGTCACCCACAGGATGCTGCCGGCGAGCATGCTGTGAACATGGATGTGTCCCCCCGGGGCCAACCCCACCAGAAACAGGACCGCCGCCGCGGCGACGGCGTAGGAGATGCCGATCATCGCCTCCAGCGGGATCTGGCTGATCTTGCTGCGCCCGAACGCGTAGAACGCAGCGGCCACCAGGGCCGTACCCACCCCGTACCCGTAACCAGCCCAGGAATCCAGGTCGACGCCGAATGCCAGGTGGCCGACGACCATCCCCACCACCACGCTCTGCGCCATCGCGATATCAACAAACACGATCTCACGCTTCAGCACGTAGATGCCGAGATAGCCGAGGACCGCCAGCATCAGCGTCGACGCCAGCAGGGGCAGTCCGAATAGCGCGACAAAGTGCTCCATGGCGGCCACTCCTGTTAGTCCGTTGCCCGCTCACGCCGCGCCGCGCGCAAGCCCATCGCCACCAGGAATGCTGCGCCCAGTGCCAGGATAAGGGTGGGCCCGTAGGGCAGGCCCCAGTACCAGGAACCCACGCAGCCTGCCGCACACGCGCCGAATCCGACGCCCCAACCGATGGCCACGGCCCGTCCCCAGCGTCGCGTGAACATGGCCGCAATCGCGGCCGGGATCATCAGGAAGGCATAGGCGAGCAGCACGCCCGCGATGGGGACGATCAGGATGGTGATGATACCCTGTGTCGCGAACAGGAGAAAATCCCACCACCGCTCCTTCGCCGCGGTTCCCTCCGCCAACGCGATGAACTTGTCGCGGTAGGCGTAGTGGAACAGGAGCAGCGCGGCATACACGCCCACCGTCACCGCAACCAGGGGCCAACTGACCCACACCATGGCCCCGGCCAGGGTCTTGTTCACGTAGGCTTCCCCGCCGGAGAGTTTGTCGCCGACGAGCAGCGACGCCAGCAGCGCGACCGCGTAGAGGGTTCCGATGACCGCCTCGCGCGGGATAAGCGGGTTCGTCGGCTTGATTCCCGCCAGGAGCCCGGCCCCGATCAAAACCATCCCGGTGGATACCAGGTACGATCCCGGCGTGGCATACCCGATACCGAGGGCCAGTCCCACCAGCGCGCCCAGGGCGGCAAGTTGATCCAAGACCAGGTCCGAGAAGATCAACGTTCGCCGGACAATATGCAGGCCGATGTACGTATGGAGAACAAGCACCACGGCCAGCAGGCTCAGTTGCAGGATGAGGAAGTGCAGGCTTTCAGACATGGCGCTCTCCAACGCCGTGCATCGGCGTGCCTATGGGGTTGGGGCCTCGGCTTGGGGTTTCTTCTCGTCCTCGGACAGCATCCCGGCCTTCTGCGCCCCAGCAAGGAGCCGGTCAATCCAGAGGTCCACCAGGGCGAAGTAGTCGGTCGCCTCGGGGGCACCACCGCCATAGAGCGGCACGATCACCGGCTCCGCCCCTACCCGCGAGGCGACCATCCGGATCTTCTGCTCGTCGAAGTAGTTGGCGGCCAGGATGATCCGGATATGCCGCTCCTTCATCATGGTCACGAGTTCACTGACGTGCTTCGGCGAGGGGGAGATGCCGGGCTTCGGTTCCACCGTTCCCGCCTCTTCCAGGTCGAACAGTTTCAGGAAGTAGACCCAGTTCTTGTGGTACGACACCAGGGCCGTGCCCCAGAGCGGGCGCATCGCCTTCAGCCACCCTCCCGCGTAGTCGGCGAGCGGCCTGCCCTTGAGTTTGTGCTTCTGAAGGAAGGGGACCAGTGTGCCGTTGTGAGCCATGCGGCAGAGGGTTTCGGCGCCGAGCAACTCGGGCAGTTCCTTCCCGAAAAGGCGCTCGTCGATCCTGGCCAGAAGCCTCTCGAGGTTGGCCCGGTAGTAGGCCTCGCCCTCCGGGTCGTTTCGGATCAGGCCGGTGGCGATGTTGCGGGCCACCCGCTTCATGTTCACCGGGCTGCACGTCAAGTGCGGGTTGCCGTAGATATGGACGCCGCCCTCGGCGCGCGACAGTTTGGTCGGCTTTTCCAGCAGGTTGATGCCCTCGGAAACGGCCACGTATCCCGGCTGCCCGCTGCGGACGTGCGTGTTGCCGCACTTGTCGATGACCGTCGGCAGCCACATCTCCAGGTCGAGGCCCGTCGTGACCAGCACGTCGGCCCGGGCGACCATCTCCACGAACGAGGGTTTCGGCCGGATGAAGTGCGCGTCCTGGTCCCCGCGGACGATGGCCTCGACCGCTACGCGGTCGCCCCCGATGACCCGCGCCAAGTCGGCGTAGTCCGGCAGGGTGGCCACCACTCGCAGTTTCACCCCCTCCCGAGGGGCGGGCCGCGCCTCGCCGGCGGCAACGGCCACGATGGCGACCAAAGCGAGGAGCATCGTCAGGATCCGTGAACCTTTCATGGCAATTCCTTCAATCAATAACGGTCGTGTTTATGCGGCCCGGCCACGAAGATGACCTGGAACATCCCGACGTCCTCGGGCTCCTCCATCCCGCTGCCGTCCGCGTGGTTGTATTCCAGGCGGTACTTCACAAAGGGACTCTGATGCCACGTCAGGTACGGGCCGACCTGCCAGCGGTACGGGTTCGCCGCGTCGTACGCCAGCGGTGTCACATCCAGGCCGGGGAGGGCGTACGACTTGCTGTCCGGCTGGAAGTAATCGAACCGCATGCCGAGGTCCAGTTTCCGCGACAATTTCGACTGGACATAACTGTACACACCCCACGCGGTCAGCGTGTCTTCGCCGGAGCCGTCCGGGGCCACGAGGTCGCGGTCCAGCAGGTACAGTTCGCTGCGCCACTCGACGTTTCGATACCGCATGCGCTCGGTCGGTTCCCAGCGGAGCGTGCAGTCCAGGCCGAAGACCCGGGTGCTGAGCGTGTTGTAGACCTGATCGGTGCCGCCCCCCGCGCCTTGGACCGGCCAGTCATCGTTCCACCCGAACAGCCCGGTGGCGCCCCACTCCAGATAGGTGTCTTTGGTAAGGTCGCGGAAGTGCTTGTAGTGGCCGAGGATGGACGGGGTTCCGTGGGTGTTGCCGCCGAACAGCCGGTCGTTGCTCCCCTCGGTGACCTGGACGGTCACCTCCTGCGACGCGCCCCACAGGACCGGAAGGATGGCGTCCAGCGACACGCCGGTCTGGTTCAACCCGCCGTCGCCGAAGATCTCCCTCAACGCCAGGGGGAAGTCCACCTGGTCCAGAGCATGTTTGTGCCAGCGGTTCACCACCCCGAACTGCTGGCGGAACTTCCCGAACGTCAGGTTCACCCCCTCCAGGACGCCGAACCGGGTCATGTAGACCTCGCCCAGTTTCGCCCAGTCTTCCGTGACCGGCACGGCCGCCTTGAACTTGCTGTATGGATCCAGGTACGACTCAATATGAATATCCATAACCCGAAAGTCGAAGTCGGATCGCCGGCGCGTGTCTTCCTGGTGTTGGTACAGGCCAACCATGTCGCCGGCGACGCTGATCTCCGGATTCAGTTCCTGGAGGCTCAACCACCCCGCATGAAACCCCTTTTCTTTCTCCTTCAGCACCTCCGCCGCTTCCTGGGCTTTCTCATTGGCCAGGCGGCGGAGGGCGGCCAGTTCCGACTCGTCCGACTCGGCGGGGGCTGCCTTGGCCTTACGTAACTGCCGGATTTGCTCCTTCAGGTCGCCGATCTCGGCTTCGTAATCCTCGCGCTGCTCGTTGATCTGCCCGCGCAGGTCCGCAACCGCCGCCTTCAGGGCCTCGAACTCCTCGGTCGGCCAGGCGCCGTCGGCCCAGGCGACCGTCGCGCACAGGCACGTCAACACCAACGCCCCACAACATGCCACACGATTCATGGCGCTCATCCTCCTTCCAAAGCCATCTGAGCCTCAGGGACGCCTGAGAATGCCGCCCAACGGTTCCCGAGAACCCTCGGGGCGTCTCATGCAAAACGTCGGGTGAGCCTCTCAAACAGGCTGAGGAAGGGGAGGAGCACGGGCGGCATGCGCCGCCCAGAAGGGAATCTGTACCGCTGGCACCGCCCGCGGGCAGCGACGCTCCGGCACCGCGTCGGTGCAAGGCAGCAGGCAGACCGCCACAGCGCAGTCGGCCTGAAAAGCAGCAAGGAACAGGCAGATCGGGCAAGGGCCCCGGCCGCACAGATCGCCGGCTCTCCCGTCGGCTTCCTGTGCCCCAGCATACCGATGCAGGCCGGCCGAGGGTGAACCGTCATTCGCCGGTGCCGTCGCGTGAGGGTGTTCGTGGAAAGCAGGGTGCACGATGTGCGACCCGACGCTGGCAAACAGGATTGCCAGCAGGGCCATCAACAGAAGCGCATGTCCGTAGCGTCTGCTCAGCATCGCCCGCCGTCCGGTACTCGGCACCCTGATAGGCCGTGCGCCGTTACCATACTCCACACGCATCATAGCGACTCGGCATAGACCGTCAAGCCCCCACCACCTTTCAGGCGATCGGGCTCAACCAGGTGCACCGAACCTGGACACGGACTACTCGAAGGCAACCCGCCACGTGACCTCGCGGCTGCGGGGCGCCGTGATGGTGACGCGGACGCCCGGCGGGTCCGCCTTCCACGCGACCGCCTCGCCGAAATGCTTCTCGGGACGGTCGATCTCGGCCTTCGTGACGGCCCACCGCCTGGCGGTCGTCGGCATGGCGATGCGGAGTTCGTACGGGTCGCCGCCGACCACGCGCGACCGCCCGGACAGCGTCTTCGTCTTCTCGTCCCATTCAACGCTCACCACGTCCACGGCCCCTTGCGTGATGTGTCGCGACGTGCTCACGAGTTGCGGCCGCGCGGCGGAGCGGCGGAGCGAGATGACCCGGCATGAACTCGGCCGCAGTGTCGCCGTCAGCGTGCCGGCGACCGGGCCGACGAACGCGTTCTCCCAGTAATCGAAGCCGACGTAGATGTCCCCCGCTCCGGCCGCAAGGCCCAGCGATGCCAAGTCCACCGCGACCTCGGCTTCCTGTTTGTCGTTCCAGTTGAAGAGGCCCACGAGGTCGCGGCGTCCGTCGCCGAGGTCGGCCCGCAGGTGCCAGACCTTAGCCAGGTCCTTGTCGAAGAGGTCGATCGGCCGCCCGCGGCCGCCGTGGTTCGGGATGCACCGTTTCAGCACGTCCAACCGCTCGGGGGCAAGGCCCGGCAACCATTCGCTCACAACCACCATCTGGCCCGACAGCGCGATGAGCGACCCCCACGCCCGGGCCTGGTCCACCGTCAGCGGCGGCCGCAGCATCAGGCAGTCGGGATCGTTGAACCAGACGTCGCCGTGCCAGTAGTACAGGTTCGTGGCGGGGCGTGCGCCGCGTCGGACGCCGCCCCAGTTGGCGCCGACGTCGGGGCCGATGCGCATGCCGTCGACCAGGCCGACCGACCCGCCCATCGTCCGCATGTTCTGGGCGATGTTGCAGCCGAGGATGAAGACGTCATCGCCCGCCGCCTCGCGCACCAGCCGGAGGCCGCTGCGGTACGCCTCGACGTTCGTCTTCGAGGGGTCGTGGAATACGGCGTCGCCCAGGCCGTCGGGGCCGTACTCGGGCCGCGGGTACCGGATCTTCGCCGCCATGCCCGTCCACAGGCCGTCGATCTTGATGTACTTGTACCCCCACTGGCGGGTGATGCGCGAGACGACCCGGGCGAGAAACGTCCGCGCCGCTGGGTGCGTCATGTCGAGGCACGTCCCGGCCCACTTCACCGTGTACAGCGACCCGTCCTGCCGGTGGACGAACCAGTCCTGATGA
>Ga0114922_10003917_pt1 | contig 13850 bp, 12 predicted proteins | sample AartaG_FD_100975 | JGI IMG/M metagenome (GOLD analysis project Ga0114922, IMG submission 100975) | Deep subsurface microbial communities from Aarhus Bay to uncover new lineages of life (NeLLi) - Aarhus_00045 metaG | ecosystem: Environmental > Aquatic > Marine > Oceanic > Sediment | place...
CGTAATCAAAACCGTCCCACCTGCTTCACCGTATGCCTGAATGATGCGCAGCAACGAGGAATGCTTGAACCATGCTGCAGTTATAGACCTAAATGCCGATTCGTCCGGCAACATCTCCTTCAGCACCTCGACCGACTGACGGGTGTGCAGTAGAATATCCACGAAATAGTAAACCATTGCTGTTAGCGGTGTATGTAGTTAGTCCTTGACCCGACGCTCAAACTCGGCGGCTTCTTCCTGTTCCAGTACCTTGACATATCGCATTTCGGGCTGTAGTTTCACACCCCGCTGCTCCAGCAGTATATTGAGGAACTGACGTTCGAAGCGATTGCATGAACCCTCGTCCTCATCCCCCTTCTGCCACAAATCGGGATGAAGCCGTTCGATCTCGGAAGGCAGGAAACCGCTGAATATGGCATTGCGGGAATATGGCGTAGCAGAGGGCAGGATGGAAAAATAAGCTCCGCGGTCAAGTTCAAACTGCTCGGCAAGCAGAGGCTCAAGCACCAGCCATTGATCGAATCTAAGACAGTCCACAACCAGAAAGAGAACCGGTTCTTTCCCACTGAGAAGCGGGATCAATTTATCCTCAACCAATCCCATTGAAAGCAACGGGCGTTCATCGGGTGGTGAAGCAATCCAGCGGGGGTATTCATGTTCGATCCAGCGCGCAAACCGGCGGTCGGCTTCCAGCCTGACCTCTCGCAGCATATCTTTCAACTCGGTGTTGCCGACACTATCAAGCTCCAACTCCCATGTACAGATGCGGTTATGTAGATCCAGCCAGCCTCCGGCGTCAAGATCCTCGTCAATAAGCCGTGACAGTCCGGCAAAGCCTTCCGCCCACCGGCGCGAAAGCTGTGCTTCCGAAATCTGCCGCCTGTCCACGATACCTTTAATCACCGAAAGTATCTGCGACGGATTGACCGGTTTGGTGAGGTAGCCGTCTATATGCGCGCCGATAGCCTGATCCATTAGCTCTTCGGCTTCGTTCTTGGTTACCATCACTGCCGGAAGCTCGGGGTGCAGTTCCTTTGCCCTGCGCAATAGTTCCAACCCGCTCATAACCGGCATCATCTCGTCGATCAGAACCAGATCGAAATAGTGACGAGTGAGCAGTTCAAGCGCGTCTGAGCCGTTGGTCGACTGAGTGACTTCATAACCCCTCTCATCGAGGTATAATACATGTGAGCGAAGCAGGTCAATCTCATCGTCCACCCAGAGGATCTGCTTTTTATTTGAGTTCATTGATGCTGCTATCCTGTTTAAAACAATACGGACACGGTTCGTAGTCTTCCTTCTCAGCGATGTCAACTCTGATCTGAACGGGATCCCTGCCGATCCAGATACAGTCCGGTTTGTGGTAGTAGTTATCCTCAGGGGTGATTACCACTACCATTGGAATAACATCAGACGATTTCATTACCTGGATATCTGTAATGCCAGCCTTGCTGAACATACCGATTACAATGTGATTCAACCACAAAGCGATCAGGATTAACAACACTCCGGCGACCACTATTCCGATATACTTCCACATATTCTCGTCCGGGAGATTAATCCTCTCCCATACACTGCGGACAGGGGTAGAATCCTTTCTTGATGGCGTTTTCCAGCGACATACGCTTGGCGCCGCTGCCCACCCAATCACAATCGAGCTTGTGATAAAGACTGTCGCCCGGTGTCACTTTAACCAACTCCGGCTGGACAATCGCTCCCGTTTCCACTTCAACGGTTCTTTTATAACTGGCGGATGTTTCTTCCGTAACGTCACGCGTGAGGATGTGGTTCAGCGCAATAAACGCCAGAACCATGGCAATACCTATAATAATTACAACGATATATTTAACCAACTCACTCCTCCTCGTCAATACAATAGGGACACGGCTTCGCTCCGCTTTTCACAGCAGCCTTGAGGATCATCTTCTCATGTGGACCTATAATATGAGGACAGCCCTCGACGTGATACAGGTTGTCATTGAACGTAATCACAACCATGTCTGTGTCCATCAACTCATCTGTTTCGAGACGTTCGAATTCCTCGGGGCTCATGACCAACGATTTCATGTCCCTGGATTCCTTATTCACCGCATTAAAAACCAAAAAACCAATAACTACGATTAAAACGAGCAATGCAATGACATTTAACGCTCGGTTTCCCATGGTTTGCTTCGTTTATATTCCCGTTTGTACTATGCTTCAACCACCATCCGGAGCAGTCCACCGGCGAAGTAAATATCCTGCTGCACCTGAGTTAATGGCTTGCCCTCTATTATTGTTGTACCATCCGGTCTGGAAATGGTTCCTGAGGCAAGGTCAAGTACTATCGCATCACCGTCCTTAACACGAGATGTAATAACTCCCGGCAATTCAATCAGCGGCAAGCTGGCGTTGATGGCATTACGCTTATATATTGCACCAAAGGAATCACCCACGAGGGCAGCCACACCAAGCGCCATAAATCCGTCAACAGCCTGCTGCCGGGATGATCCGCAGCCGAAGTTATGCCCGACGATGAGAATATCGCCGGGTTTGGTCTCTTTCGGAAAATCCTTCCAACCCTCAAGGTTGCCGAATATAAGCGGCGCCATTTCATCACGAGCGGTGATGTGAAGATGCCGGTTGTGGAAAATCATGTCTGTATCCACGTTTTCTACCGGCATGATGCGGGCTCTCCCGCGCAGGATCATCGGTTTATCTGCCCTGTTTGTGTTCATTTCTATTCTCCCACCTCCAGTATTTCTACCTCAATTTTACCAATTGCACCCGCCAGTTCGATTGAATCACCCAGGTTCCCGGAAGCGAGTGTAATCCTTGCTGCATCTACCGTTTTCAGACCGAAAGTCGGTTCAAACTCGATCCACCTGTCATCGACCCAGGCAGCGGGCCAGGCGTGGTAGTAAAACCTGCCCGCCTGGTAAACCAGACCCAATTGAAGCCTTGCCGGTATACCGACCGAGCGCGCCAGGGCGGTGAACAGCATGGAATGCTCATTGCTGTCACCCTGTCGAGTCTCAAGAACCGCCAGCGCTGACGGCAGACCGGCGGAATGTTTCTTGTCAACCGCTTTGAAAACCCATTCAGACAACCGGTTCAGGCTGTCCAAACGGTTCATTCCATCATTCATCGCCTCCGCTGCTGCCTGGCCGATACGGGGATTACGGCTCTCGATCAAGGGAGCATCCGCAGTATATTCCTCAAATTCCCGCTCGGTTATGTGACCGGGTTCAGACTCGGTGGTTACTTCGATTATATTTGAATCGTGATCGACTACTCTTTGACGATCACTGACATCACCCAGATTTACAGCATTAAACTTGGAAATCTTGTAACGAGCCCTCGACGTTTTTCGAGGTGCAGCCATAAAGCCCAACGGTTTAACCGAATAGACAGCCAGAAAATCCACACCCCCACCGCCGTTTTCAATGTCAAGAGCCTGCTGCATCTGTTCACGGCGCATAACGATCCCCATCGGTCCATGTTCCTCAAGAGTGTTGCCGTCTTTATCAACGTAAATGGTGCTCTCGAAACCCGCCAGACGCGTGGTAAGCTTGCGAACGTCGACCTCCTGACCTTTGAACATCCGGTTCTCCTGTCCGCCACAGAGTACGATTATATCCTGCATCTCCATACTTACCGGATCGAAGCCGGACAGCTTGAGTGAATCGCCTTCGCTTAGTTTACCCGACTGCAGGAGCGGCTTGATTACCTGGCTAAGATAGAGCGGTTCCGGCGCCGGAAAGAAGCGTTCGGTTACTTTCCCCGCAGTTCCGATATGAACGGAAAGCACCTTGTCTTCCACCCTGCCTTTGAAGGTTGTCGAGTAGGGTGCGGCGTCGAGGCGACCGTCGAATTCAACCAGCGCCAGTGCGCTGTCAGCGATAACATCCATTCGGATACGCATAACCTGCTGGGTTCCCATCATCGCGCCTTCTATGTGCGAGAACTCACGGATCTCGTAACCGCCACCTGAGCGAGGCTTCAGTTCCGAATGCACATAGCCGATCCTGGAGCCTTGCACGTAAATCCCCATCCAGGTGGATTCAGCGTCAAGGTTAACCTCATCCAGCAGGTCTTCCGGGGTGACCAGCTCGCTTTCCCGTGAGTCCAATACACCCGTGAACATGACCAGAACCATTCCACCCCAGATCAGGTATAACAACCACCAGAAAATACTTGTTCTATGCATAAGCAGATCTGGAATTTATTTCAAGAGTTTTAATAATGGCTTCATACACATTACTAACAGAGATCTTATCCAGACAGGATTCTGGTAGTGGACAGACCTCCAGCCCACAACCCCAACAACTCACCTCTGCCCTAACCACTTCGACTTCTGATCCAAAGGGGCGCCACCGAATTGGATCGTTGCTGCTGCTGAAAATGCTTATCACAGGCGTTCCCTTAAGTGCGGCTACGTGCCCCAAGAATGAATTGTTGGCTATCAAGACGTGTAATTTACCTATGATTTCGAGAACAACAGGCAGGGAAAACTTACCCACTGCATCTATCAGTTTTCCCCCGTAGTCCTGGTGGAATGCACCCATTAGTTGCCTTTCACTGGCATCACCCAGAACTATAATTGTGGCATTAAGTTGTTTTATGAGAAGACCAGCCAATTGGGCGAATTTTTCAGTAGACCATCTCCTAGCTGGAACACCGGCGCCAATTTGCATTCCTATTAAAGGGCTTTCTGCTTCAATACTTGTTTTTGAAAGAAATTCATTGGCAATTTTGATGTTCCTTTCATCCTTCACAAAATCAGGTGGAATAAACTCAATACCGTCCTGAAAATACCTCGCAACCTGAAAGAGCACTTCGGACATATGTTTATCCGGCAGCATTCTAAAACTCCGTTCCAACAGGGGACCCAATCCACCCCAGTTGAACCCCACTTTTTCAGGAACGCCCGCTATAAAAGCTGTTAGGATAGTCACAACATCACCACGCAAATCGATAAATAGATCAAACTTCTCAGAACGCATCCATCTTATCAATCTGGATATTTGCCTCAAATCGATATTGAGACCCTTGTTGTGCCTCACCCATCCAGCTCGCAACGGAATTATCCGGGTAAAGTCGATATCCATACAAGTTAACAATTCAGCAGATGAACTGCTGGTTAATAAATATATTTCAGCATCCTTAAACCGCCTGCGCAGGGCGTTCAGAGTAGGTCCAGCAATCAGAAAATCACCAAGATGGTCTAACTTTGCTATTAGTATTTTACGGTTATCGTGAGGTATTTTTAGATATCGAAGACGCTTGATGGGAATCATGATGATAAGAAGCACTGCGTCAATTATATAAAATATCCAACGCATCCACCATCTTCGATAGACAATTCTTGCCTTACCTCTTTCAAAAGGATTTGAAGCAGGTTCTTTCAAAGCTTTATCTTTTTAAGAATAGCAAATATCTGGAAGCCTTCAATTCCCACAAACTGACCCAATCCTATAATCCACTCTAATGCGGATACTACCCATCCTAATCTAATATCAGGATTATACAAGCCAAATACGTACAGTGGACTTTTAATGCCAGCGTCGAGCATTAGAACCTCATATCCCGCTTTGGACATCATAATCCTTAGCGATCGCCGATTTAAGTATAACAGATGTTCGGGTGGTTTAAAAAAATCCTCACGATACTTTCGGAAAAGCCGATTTTTCAATTTGTTAAGATTTGGGGTGGATAAACATAGAATTCCATCTGGTTTCAACCAGGAGCGCAGTCTGCGGAGGCATACGGATACATCTGATATATGTTCAATGACCTCCCAAGCAGTAATCACATCAAAGTAGTTTTCCGGGAAGTTTTGATTCTCAATCCTGCCGACACTGATGTTGGCGCCTGAATTTTTCCGGGCTTTATGGGCAGTATTCGGATCAATTTCCACACCGAACAACTCCCAACCATCCCATTTACCGGCAATCCGTAGAAACTCACCAAATGATGTGCCCACATCGAGCAACCGTCCACCTGATTTGTAACGATGAATTATATTCGACCAACGTTTAAATGTGAGGGTTCTGCGGAGAGAATCCTTCAGATACATCTCATCATAGTATCCATTCTTCTTGTAGAATTGTTGGTACAATCGCTCCAGCTTCTCACTTTCAACATAGGGCACAAACAACAAGCCGCATTTTGAACAGCGGTAAATCTCACATTCGTCTTTAACTAAATGAATAGATAGTTCAGGCTTAGCAGGTTTGGATTTCCGACTCATCGCTCCAGTTCGGTGAATTGTAGTGTAAACTGCACCGCAGGCTGGACATAGGATTGGGCTGGTTTCTAAATCACCGGATAAATTCAAGTCTCAACCATCCGACTGGATAAAATATCCCATACCAGAATTAGGTCCGTGCGGTTTATCCACCGGATCATCAATATTAAACCAATGAATACTACCGGGCTGAAAAACACTGCAGACAGGAGCTTCAACCCCAATAATTTGGCGCTGTATCCGGTGATAAGCGCACAGAGAAGGGGTACTGGGAGGGATCTTAACCAAACAATCCCTGCGTACCTGACCTGTTTGAATAGAAGAATGACGAGAAACACTATTGAATATGTTATAAGGGTTGCCCAGGCAGCCCCTACAATACCGAATTCAGGTATAAATACAACGTTTAAACCCACACATACAAATGCCTGAACAGCATAGACAACCATTAATAATTTTTGTCTGCCGGAAGCAATTAATGCACCGTTAAAGACCATACCACAGAACGATAACATCGCAGTCCATATTAAGATTGCGAGGATCGGCGCTGAAGCGCTGTATGATTCTCCTACCAATAAGTGAATGATCGCACTGCTATAGAACATAACTACAGCTACAATTGGAAGGGAGATACACAACATCATCCTGTAGCTAAGCCTCACCAGATTAAGAAACTTGTCTCTTGATTCTTTATACATCCTTGAAAGAACCGGTAGAACAGCCGTGATGAAAACAACAGAAATGATCATCAACGCATCCACCATCCTCATTGGAACGGCAAACAGTCCCACATCACGTTCGGTTAAAAAATACTGAATCATCAGCAGGTTGATCTTGGTAAACACCATTACAAGACCACCCGCTACAGCCAATGGCCAAACCTCACTGAATAGATACTTAATTATCTCCAAGTTCCACCGTGGCAGCATCGGGTAGCCGAACTTCAGGTTTAATCCCCCTTGCATCACAGTTGCGGTTATTTCCGAAAAAGTCTGTAACAGTATGACCGCTAAAACACTAATTTCAAATATCTCAAGTTTCAATCCGGCAAAACCTGTAATTTCATTTCCCGAACCTTTCACCAGCCAAACCAACAGTAGTACAAAGAACAGCACCCGCCCCAACAGATTGACTGTTGAGGCTGAAGTCATGCGGAAATCAACCTGGTACGGAACATCCCATACAAGCCTGAAGGAACCCATCGAGAACGAAACCAGTATCGTAAGCGCAGCTATACAGCATACCCACTTGGGAAGTGTGGATATGTTAAACACAAGAATTACAATACAAGCCAGCACAAATGCAAATATGCCGGCGATCAGTTTCAGTGCCAGACCATTTCGATATATAATGTCTCGCCGGTCGGGTCGTGAAGCGATGTCACGAACCAGAATATCATTCAATCCGTTGACATTAAAGAGCGTGAAGATAATCAGAAATCCATACAGGAAGGAATACCGTCCGAATTCATCCGGACCAAGCACTCTTGATATTATAATAATCGTGGCGAAGGTGACCAGTTGACAAGCGATCCTCAGGACAAACATCCCGCCCAGAGATCTACCAACCGTAGGAAATTTCTCCTGATTCCGGGTGTTTATTTGGTTATCCTTTTATTTTTTCAGCGAACTGCGTTAAGGTTGTCGTCGTCGGACCAAGTATGCTGTTCATCTCTTCAGGATTACCTCCTTCACCAGCCGTATCCAGGAACTTCAGAAGCTGAGCGCCGAACCACAACTCACGAATCCCGATCAGCTTTCCCATTGAGATCGCCACCCCAATCGGCATGGTTATAATCATTTTATTACTGTGGCAAATGTTACGAAAGATCTTAACAGTCTCCATATATGAAAGCGACTCCGGACCGAACGGATAGAATGTCTTATCTGTGGCATTATCCGACCGAAAAGATTTCGCAACCAACATACCGAAATCCTCACCAGCAAGCCAGTGAACAGGAGTTTTGCCCTTTCCGAGCACAACAACGAACAAACCTTTCACAAGCTTGGTGAGGGTTTCCATAAACCAAGTTGCACGCCAGATGGTAAAGGGAACACCTGAAGCACGAATTGCCTCTTCAGCCTGCCACTTTGCTTGAATCGGAGGGAAATCCACATCTGCTCCGACATTTCCTCCGGAAAGGTAACTTATCTGTTTGATCCCTGCCTTCGCTGCTGCATTAGCCACTAATCTGGTGGTTTCCGTTTCATTGCGAAAGCAATCCTCAAAGCGTGGACCGCTGGGGAGGCTGAGATGAACGGCATCCTGATTCTCAAGAGAAGCTGCCACAGATACGGGATCGGATAAATCCAGAACTCTCGCTTCGACCGATGAACCGAAAAGATCCTCGACCCTAACTTGAAAACGCGTACCAACTGTTACTTCAAAACCTTCCTTGACGAGTTGCCTGGTTACCGGTTGACCTATCATCCCCGTGCCACCGACTACGAGTACGCGTTTGATTCCCATCAATATAACGCCTAAGGTAAATGCACAATCTTGGTTACCATCTCACTACCAACCGTTGAAAGCTTCAGTAACAATACGCCAGCAGGATAATCACTCGCATCTAAATAAATCCTACCTGTCATATTGGCAGTTGGATGTACAATTGTGCACTGTTCAATGAGACGACCGGTCAAATCATATACTGAAATAACCGCATCCCCGACATCATCGAAGTTGTAATAAACAATCAACCGGTCGTTGAACGGATTGGGATAAGCTCCAAGACTTATTTCACCTGCCAATAGTACATCTTTAATCACACGCCCTACTGAGAACTCATCCTGCCGGTATCTGTTGTCACCCCGCAGCCAGGTTACTTCAGCGGATACCCACTCCCCCCTATTATTACACTGTATAAAAAATAACTGGTTTTCGCACAGACCTTCGACATCGTAGCTTTCCGGATCGTCACCCCAGACCGGCAGTCCGATACGCTGTGAGTTATCAACGCTGCCAAAGCCGACCACTCTACCCTCTGATGTGATGATTCTTACCTGCGTATGCGCGGGAAGCCCTTCCAACAGCAGACTCATATCCAGACCTGAAGGCGAGGGTTCGAAAGCCGGTTCAAGCCCGGTGTAAAACTGTGCTTCCTGATCTTCATCCGGGTATATCAACCTGTCGGTATTGCTGATTCTTATCCAATAACCTTCACCTGGCTCGAGATTTCCTATACCGTTAAAGTCCCATTGTGCCAAATAAAATGCTCCGTCATCACGCTTTACGAGTTCAAGATGATCCAGAATAGAGGTAAGAGCATCTTCCAATGGCATCGCTTCCTGGGGCAGGTAGGCGATCGTGTTCCAACCAGGTCGCAGATCGATTGGCGTCTGGGGATCGACTTCAATGCCGCTTATTTCAAGCTCGGACGGCTGCGCTATCTTGACCATGTAGCCTCCGGTTATGTTCCACTCGCGCAGATTGCAGAACCCGCGTGGAATATCCCAGAACCTGCCATTCCCGTCTTTAACCCTGAGCAACAGGTTATTCTCAAGCAGCGGCGCGAATATCTCCTCCATTGCCAAGTCGGGTGGATGGACGTTGAGAGAGATCATATTCCAGCGCTGGTTTAGACACAAATGTTGTGTGGCAGAGTTACCGGCATTTAGTCTCAGGGTTGTAAATCCAGCCACTCTGAATTGAGCCGGTCCACTTTCAAATTCAATAATAGCATCCAATTCAATATCAAACCAAGGCAGATACAGTCTGAAAACGAATGGTTCACCATTTCGAAATCCATCGATCTCATCCGTGGTCGGATCGTCAGCAATGGCAGCAACACCAACCTGACCGCCTCTCGATACGGAAGCGCCACCACAAAGTCCTTCAGGTGTGAATATGCCTATTTCAAAGCCCGGAGGCGCCGGTTGACCTTCGATCATCACTTCTCTTATCAGGATGCTATGATCGATAGCAATCGGATCGGGTGGTTCGAAATGTACTGGTTCAGGTGAAATAACATGAAGAGTATATTCGATCTCGAGTGGATCGCGTTCGGGATCGTTGTGATTAACGGTTAATATCGCGCTTACCGTATCATCAACTTCAAGATCGTCCGTGGAAAATATTATATCAAGATCCAGATTGCCATTCGGTTCAATCGCCCCATATACCAGCTGACAGCTTACCCAGCCGGGATTATCCATAAATCGACAGCCAACCTCCAGATACCCCTCACCGGAATTTGATAATTCGGTAGACATCATCCAAGTTGAACCTTGTGGGAGATAGATATCATTCTCGGTTTCATCGTATTCAATTACTCCAGTATGTTCCCGATTCAGATATGAGACGGTATTTATCGCAAATCTGCTGTTGTCGCCCTCGTCAATCATCATGTTTGTCCAGATATTCGCATCACCGATTAATATGACTCTGCCGCCGAAGCTGTTATTTATGGCAATACCCGGGTTGTCATCAACGTCGAATGCTACAAGTTCGCCGTTTTCATCTTCGGCCACTCCAACTGTTTCCCCTTCATTAAAATAAATCATCTCGATCCTATCAAACAGGAGTGGGTCGGCAAACGTCCCCAGTTCGTTAATATCCTCACCCTGAGCCGCGGTCAAGCCGAACCTGTCGAGCAAATTCGCAAGGTTATCCGGGTGCAGATCGGAGTTATCGGCGAGAATAACCAGTCCACCTCCACCATCTACAAATGCGGCAATGCGTTCTGCCTCGTCTTCAGTATAAGCATTATCGTAATTCGACAGAACAGAACAGACCAGAATATCAACATCCCACAGCGCGTCGAAATCGATCGGCTGCTCCCCACTCCGCATTTCGTAACCGATCATCCCGAATCGATAGAAAAAATCACTGTAATTGCCATCAGGATGAAAGTCATCGAGCGGACCATGGCTGATATCCCACAGGATACAAGCAGCGTGGGCTGTCTGCATTGGTATAGTCAGAATAACAAGAAAGAATAAGGTTCGGAAAGATTTAACCAGCATTAGTTCACCTAAAACTTGATGATTATGTATTTGAGATATTATTAATCAGGGCATATTATACTTGACACTCAAAACAGGAGGACGGGTCTCCGTACCCGTCCAAACCAGTATCAGGCTTTTACAGAGACGGGTACGGAGACCCGTCCTCCTGAAAACTGTCAAATATTTTCCAACCCCATTAATATAATCTCATAACTTGACAATATAGTAATTCAAATATGGATTCACAAGTATAACACTTGCTTAGACATCAGTCGCAAATTAGGAAAGACAGACTTACGAGCTTGACTTGAGTAAGCAATTGGCTTATTTTTCAAATAATTCATTGTACTTAACTCAAAGCCAAATCTAAAACTGGAATCATGCCGCAGAAACTGATATTCATCTTCCCCGGACAGGCGTCGCAGTATGTTGGGATGGGGCTCGATCTATACGAGGACAGCGCTGCAGCGCGCTCCGTTATGGATAAAATCACCCGGTCGGATGAGTTAAAACACATCCCTGAACTCTGCTTCTACGGTCCGGAAGATTTGCTGACGCGCACGGATAACGTTCAACCGGCAATAACTGCGGTTTCCCTGATGGCGCTGGCGGCAGTACGGGAGGCTGCCGGCAACGATCCGGGTCTGGCAACGCCTTTCGCTTGCGCCGGACACAGCCTCGGGGAATACGCCGCTCATACCGCAGCCGGGAACATACTAAACGAACTGACAATGAAACTTGTTAGATTTCGTGGTAAATGGATGAACGAAGTTTCTCAGCCGCCTAATCCCCCCGGTGCGATGGTCGCAATAATGGGTATGAAACTGGAAGCAGTTGAGAACCTCGTTGGCCAAATAAAGGATAAAAACGTCGGTATCGCCAATATAAACAGCCCTGGTCAGTTTATCCTGTCAGGTGAGAAGGATGCGGTTGAGAAGGCTTCTGAACTGGCAATGAAAGCCGGCGCTAAGCGGTGTGTAATGTTAAACGTATCAGGCGCCTGGCACAGCCCATTGATGAACTCCGCACGAGAAATGATGGGGAAGTTGTTATCTGATGAGATCACTACTGAGAAAGTGAACGTCGCTGAAAAGCCGTTCGTAGTCGCCAATGCAACTGCGGATATTGTCAGGAACGTAACTGATATGCGAAAAACACTGACGGATCAGATCACCTCGCCGGTTAAATGGGAAGCTTGCGTACGCCGGTTGATTGAATTATCGGGATATCCGGGATTGCCATCGGAACTGACGGAAGAGGAAAAAAATAAGCATACACACGCGCCATTATTCGTGGAGGTCGGTCCGGGCAAGGTTCTGAAAGGACTGATGAAAGGCATCGACCGGAAACTGGATGTTATGAATGTTGAGGATATGGATGGAGTTCGGGAGTTGATAGAGCTCAGAAAGGATGAAAGATGAAGGATGAAACAAGGGGAGCGCGGACACTCTTGTCTGCACCGGGGAGTGCGGACACTCCTGTCTGCACAATGGTCAGACAAGAGTGTCTAACCTCCCCACTTTCACACTTTCAAACTTTCAAACTTAGAGAGAATAAACCTGTCCAGCAACTGGACAGGCCACCCTTTTGTAATACAGTAACACGACTATCAGACAGGCTTCAACCTGAGCATCCGAATCAATGGATATGCTATCAGTACCGCTGCTATGACAATCAACACCCAGCCCTGTCCATAATATGGCGAATCACCCCAGCCGACAAACGTTAATCCAGCCGCCATCAATTTGGCGATCATAAGCGCACCGATTAACGCCCACAAACGTCCGCCTACCCAGTGCTTGAGAACCATATAACCAGCAACAACATATACAAGCATCTTTATAAAGTGCCATACGAATTCACCTGCGTTCAGGTTGCCGATCGCTTCAAGCCCAGAACCACTTACTGCAAACGCGACTGCAAACAATATCAACCACCTTAGCCAGGATTTCTTTATGAAGTTCTGCAACAGCATAAACGCCAGAAAATAGGTAGTCCCTCTCAATATCGCCTTCTGGAACGCTATCGAAAAACAGCCATAGAAAGGGATATAAAACGAAAAAGAAGAGGCGTGCTTATACTGCAAATACTTCGAGATATTGAACGAATGTTCCGGCAGGTTTAGCCAGGCGCTGAGCGCATTCATCAACCACGGCAGACCAACGCTGACACCGATCACACCGACCATCACCAGTAAACCATCACCGACTGCCGAACGGTTGTTTCCGGTAAAACCCAACCAGGGTGATGTGGAATATCTATCTCTTAAAAACGATCCGGCAAAGCTGATCAGCAACATGATGAACAGTCCGATTACGACCGCTACCATGGCTTTCTCAAGGAGCTGGTTGGTTATGTAATCTGCCATCGGTTTCGCCGTATAATAATCCATCCAGAATACCGCCCATTCGTTCCATTGTGCCAGTATATATACGACAAAGGCGAGAAAACCCACGATCATACCGGTTCGCCATCTAACCTGATGTTGTGTCAGCAGCTTGATGAGCTTGATAACACCGAAGATCAGGAATGCGATAATAAGCACAGTCATAGAAACGTTTAGCAACATAGATCGGAGATTCTTCTCCTTCTCATGACGGTTCCATTCTTCAGGCTCTTGAATGTAGCGCCAGGATGATTCTATCTCATCACCGATCAAACTTACCCACTGGCGA
>Ga0114922_10003918_pt1 | contig 13847 bp, 6 predicted proteins | sample AartaG_FD_100975 | JGI IMG/M metagenome (GOLD analysis project Ga0114922, IMG submission 100975) | Deep subsurface microbial communities from Aarhus Bay to uncover new lineages of life (NeLLi) - Aarhus_00045 metaG | ecosystem: Environmental > Aquatic > Marine > Oceanic > Sediment | place: Aarhus...
CGGGGTTGGAATGGGCTCTATGGGTATCTACATGGATGATTGCGTCAGTGGAACGCAAATCTACGGGAATATACTTTGGAGCCTTCACCGCGCGGTGTTCCTGGGGGGCGGGCGCGACTTCAATGTTGAGAATAACATATTCGTTGATTGCGACCCTGCGATTGAACTTGACGGTCGCGGCCTGAGTGAGTCACCGGTCTGGCACAACATGGTATATGGTACTATGAAACAGCGGCTGGAAGACATGAGCTGGCGTGAACCGCCCTTTAGCACTCGCTATCGAGAGCTTGCGGACCTCGAACCATACTATGCCGGTAATGACGGGGTGCCACCGGGCAACATTGTAGTGACACACAACATTTGTGTAAGGAGCCGGTTGCTCAAGACAACCTGGGGAGCCAACGAGACAATGGTTGAATCTCGAAATAACCTTGTTGATACCGACCTTATCTTCACCGACCCCGCGGGTGGCGACTTCCGCCTCAAGGAAGACTGCCCTGTATATGAGCACGGTTTCAAGCGGATACCTTTCGATAGAATTGGCCGTAGAAAGGCAGATTGATCGCAATACGAAAAGAAACGGAGGTTATCGTCACACCAGCTAACTACTGCGAGGCTCTGGCTTATGGAATGACCGTCGGCCATTCAGGGCTACGATTGTGGATCTTCCAACAAATCAAGGACCGGCAATAGCGGGTCAGTTCGGGGTGTTGGTCTGGTCTGGTTACTCTTGGGCGGTATGGTTGGGTAGAAAGGTGACGATGGAGGGGTGGCCCTTGTCTTTCACAGCACAGTATTGTCGTCGGCAAGGGATCGTGACGGACATTGAAAACGTTCACAATTTTTATGATTTTTGTAATGCCTTGTTGCTGTTGAGCTTACGATGCGAACATTTTTTAAATCGGCAGATAACGGGTTGTTGAGTTGTACTGCGGTTGTGTAGCGGTCGACTTGCAAAAATGGGATCATTTTGGGGCTGATCAGTGTGCTCTGATTGGATGGTGGGACTGGTCCAAGAAAATGCAGCAAGTCTTCGTGATAACAGGGCCTGGGCAGCTTTCTTTGGATAAGTTTAGTGCACGTTGAGCGTGATAGTTGCCGGCTCGAGGCCCGGTGATGTGGCCTTGATCGTGAGCGTTCCAGCCGTCCTTTCGGATTGCACAATGGCAAGCCCTCGTCCCATAAAGGCCTCGTGTCTAAGATCTTTGTAGTCAACTGCGCCATCTCGTCGGCCGTTGTCAATACCAATAACTTGGCCCGGTCCGGTTACAATGAACGTCACTTCATTGGACGCATCTGGCACGCGGATGTCATTTTCGTCAACAATGTAGAATTCAATATGGCAGATATCTTTGCCATCGGCCTTCAGATCCACTGTGTCAGATACCAGCTTGATCCGTTTCGGTGCTTGCGCCGTCCTGAGAGTGAATTCACAAAGTATCTTACGCCCATCACGTCCGATGGCCTGAAGGATTCCCGGCTCATACGAGACTTCCAGACGGAGCCACCCTTCTTTCGCCTCGGAGCGTTTCATCGTGTCCAGCTTGCGACCATTGAGCTTGAGAAGTACCTCGGTGCAATTGGTGGCGCACAACAGTTCAAGCGTGGAACCTGACGACCAGTTCCAATGCTCTTGGCCTGGGCTAACACAGATGTAGACCATCGGCTCATCGCTCCACAGGCTTTGCCGCCACCAGCCAATGGGTTTCTTAAACATGGCCAGATCGAACACGCCACCCCCGAACACTCGACTTGGCCACCGCCCCGCCTCACCGAGATAATCGATCCCGGTCCAGAGGAACTGACCGGCCACGTACTTGTTATCGCGCACCGCCAACCAAGCGTCGTAACCATCTCCGTTCTCACTGCCATAAATGAAGCGTTTCGGATAGGTCTTGTGATCGGCCTCGTAGCGACTCTCCCGATAGTTGTAGCCGACGATGTCCAGCACCTCAGGAAAACCAACGGCGTTCGACATGCGCATATTGGCCAACCCCGCTGTGACCGGCCGTGTGGAGTCAGCCTCCTTAACGGCCTTTACCAGTCGGGTTCCGTATGTGACAAGATTCTCGGCCGGGGGATAGTAGGGGCGATAGCCCCACGCAAGTACCGGATGTGAGAAGGGATCGTTTGCGAAGTCGACCTCATTGCCAATACTCCACATGATCACACACGGGTGATTCCGGTCCCGCCGCACCAGGTCCTGCATATCCCGAACTGCCCATACGTCAAAATACTCGCCATAACCGAACCTTGCAGGTATCCCCACATTCCGTCCGTCAACCCACTTGTTCTTTGGTGGCGTGAACTCGTCAAAAGCCTCGTCCTGGACAAGAAGGCCTATGCTGTCACAAATGTCCAGGAGTTCCTGCGCGGGCGGATTGTGACTGGTCCGAATGGCGTTGCACCCGAGTTCCTTCAACAGGCGCAGGCGGCGTTCAAGCACCTTGTTGGGAACTGCCGCCCCCAGACAGCCCGCATCATGGTGAATACATAGTCCCTTAAGCTTGACTGATCGATTGTTTAGAAAGAAACCATTATCAGGATCGAATGTGAGTGTGCGAATCCCAAATGTCGTGACAGACTCGTCTACCGCTTGTGAGTTCAGTTGAATCACACTCTTTAGCTTATACAATGTGGGGCTCTTAATCGACCATCTCTGAGGATTCTCGACAGTCAGGTTCGACACAACTGTTTCCCTGGCCTTACTCTGGATTGTGCCAGAGTGTGTGCGTCTAGCAACCACACGACCGTCTGTTGCCAGAATATCCAGCTTGAGGGTAAAAGTCTTGTCTCGCTCATAAGTATTCTCGATCTCCGTCTGGACCTTGACCGTTGCTTGTTCATCCCTAACCTCGGGTGTGGTTACGAACGTGCCCCAATGCGCGATGTGAAGCTTGTCAGTGATGCACAGGCGTACATGACGATAGATGCCTGAGCCGGTGTACCATCGCGAGTCAGCAACCTTGGAATGGTCGACACGAACCGCCAACAAGTTGTCTTTGTTGCCAAATCGCGCATTAGGCGTTAGGTCGTACTGAAAACTTGAATATCCATATGGACGCCGGCCCACGAACTGGCCGTTGATCCAGACTTCTGAGTTACAATAGACACCATCAAACTCTACGGTTACGTGTTTGCCCTTTAGCGATGAGTCCAGCCTGAAATGCTTGCGGTACCAGCCGATTCCTCCTGGTGAATATCCGGTGCCACTGGCATACTGAGGACCAAACGGTCCTTCAATACTCCAGTCATGAGGTACGTTCACCATGCGCCATGACGAATCATCAAACCGGAAACTGTAAGCCGTGGGGAAATCACCGTTACTGAATCGCCAGTCAAAATCAAGATCTATATATGTTCGGGCACGGAGAGCCTCGGTTCCAACAGAGCAAAATCCCACTCCGGTTGTCAATTGAAGATTGATGACAGCCACGGCGAAAACAGTTCTCCAGTTGAACTTGACTTGCATGTGTTTCTCCTTCTTGCATAGAGGGGTTAATACGCATCACCGATTTGTGATGACTTCGGCTGCCAATTTCTCCTTCATCAGCCGACCCATTTTGAACTTCACTGTCCGTTTGGCTGAGACTTGGATTCGTTCCATAGTCTTTGGATTCTGTGCTTTTCTGGCTGCCCGTGTCTTGGTCTCAAAAACACCGAAATCACGGAACTCCAAGCGGTTGTTCTTGGTAAGTTCAACGATGACCTCGTCGAGGAAATTCTGAATTGTAGCTTTAACCAAAACACGCTTAGCCTGAGTACTTTCGGCAATTTGGTCGACAAGTTCTTTTTTCGTAATTGTTGACATAGGCTACCTCCAAAACGATTTATTATAACGGCGGTAACACTCAAACGCGAGTACTCATAGCAGTTTACTGAACAAGGCCGTTCAACTCAAGTACTTTGCCGTTTTCTCTTCAACATACTCTTGTTGTTTTCTGTCCCACCACCCTGAAACAGAACGATCGTTGGCAAACCAAGGAGCTGGGTGCTGCATGTTATCTGGGCAAGGTGAGGAGGATAGCCAAAGACGCTCCAAAAAAGATTAACGGTAATACGAGTCAGGCCAACTTGCCAAGCGCTTCAGTGATAAGTTTGCGTATCGGCAGATGTTGCGGACAGCGGGCCTCTGCGAGACGATAGTCCAAATCCGATAGTCCTTTTCTTACATTCGAGGGAATTTGAGCGAAGAGCCTCCGTGCCTGGTAATGTTCGCCATAGCTATTGTAGTACATCAAATAGCGCATAATGTCACTTACATAAGGAGTATTCGGCAGGGCCGCGTCGCAAATATCTGCGCAGCCGGCACAATAGCCGCTGCAGGTTGCCTGGGCGTACTCCTTGAAAACCTCTATATCTGCTTGTGAGAGTCTCGTTTTGTCGCACGCTGCTGCAATATTGGAATTCAAAAGAGCAACGTTATTCATCCCAACACATGCTGAACTTATCCTTTTATCCTGCAGAACTACTTTTATTTTTGCCTGCCCTTCGGTGAAACCTTTCTTTAGAAAGTGTCCGACCAGTTTTTTGTCCTGCTCGGTTTCAACCGGCTGCAGACGTCTGACCCCACGAGAGAGGGCCTTCATGGCAGTAAGACCTATGCCGGCTTTATGACACACCTCAATGGCATTCTGCATCTTAGGATCCTGCATCACACGGAAATTGTAAAGTGTCGTTATCGCGTCAATCCAGTCAAGCTTGGCCGCAGCAGTAAGGCATTGGGCCATATTCTTGTGGGTGCTGAATCCAAAAAATCGAATCAGTTTCCGCTTCTTTGCGCTCTTGGCCCACTGCTTCAATTCATCAGTCAACTGTGCGGGATTAGATAAGCCATGGAAAGCATAGTACAAATCGACGTATTCAGTATTCATTCTTTTCAAAGAGGTCTGAAGACGATTCTCCACTTTCTCTGCGTTTATTGCCCCCCAAAAAATCGCTGCCTTGCTCACAATGAATAACTTTTTTCGGCCCCCTGGATTCTTCGAGAGGAATTTGCCTATCCCACGCTCGGCGTTGCCGCCTCCATAATTGTAAGCTGTATCCCAATAGGTTACACCCGACTCGAGAGCTTTTCTCAAAACAATTTGCTTATCAATAAAGCTAAAATCTCCACCTAAGCACAGGCATGAGACCTCAACACCCGTTTTTCCCAATTTTCGTCTCGGCACCTGTTGAACCTTAGTTTTTTGGGTCTTTTCCGTGTCATTTGAATCGTCCGGGCCAGCCACTGCCCCAGTCGAAACAAAACCAGTTGTCGTCTCTGTAACAGTTGATGCTAATCCAGCTGCCCCCACAGCTTTCAGAAAGTTCCTTCTATCGAGCTTATTTGGCTCTTCTTTCATTGTGTTAGACTCCACAAATAAATTTTAGGTCTTAGGATCGTTTCCTGCTTTGTAATTTTACCTTCAGAAATACAACTGTCAAAAAGTAAAATCCAGCAGAGAACGCTATATTTTCCCTCGTCACCCCGATATGGAACGACCGTTGGCAAGCTATTATGTTCGGTTGTTTTGTACTAATAATCTTTAAAGTTTCTCATCCATTGTGGCCAGTCCTCTGGCTGGATGCCGCTGGCTCTGGTCCATGGCCCACTTACGTTGTAATTTCGATGCCACTTCAACGTCCACAGCTCTTTTACGCCCACCGTTCGACTGGACCAATCCATGAAGATACCACTTACGAATCCATGGTGTCGGTTCATACAACAGGGCAGCGAGCTGTCCGTCCAGGCGTCCTCGTATTCAGGAGGATTGCCTACGCTCGACTGACACGCCCACCACAAGACGCTGTCGGTCAACAGAGGGACATTGGCCGCACCCTTGCCAGGGATAGTTTGCCAATACCTGGCATCGGGCTCGGGTCCTGGTATAGACTGGGCCCAGATATTCAGGCCGTAGCTGCAGTCGACTCGCACGCGGCTGGCCGTGCTGCGCAGAGACCAGGCAGAGAACGTGCTGCCCAGATGCCAGTTGCTCGAATCCAAGAACTCACTCTGCGGTTTTCTTGCCATGGGACACAAGAATAAATCGTTGGTATCGCGGTGATGGGGCCACAGGGACTGGAGCTGGCGTGGCCAAGGTTCGCCTGATTCAAGCCAGCCGGGGAACTTTTCATCGTGGTCGTTGGCATACATAGAGAAGATAAGGGCCCACTGCTTCAAATTGGACTGACAGCCGATAGCCCTTGCCTGCTCCTTGACCCGCTGTAGCGTCGGCATCAGGATCGCCATCAGCAAGGCAATGATGGCAATCACCACTAAAAGCTCTATTAAAGTAAAACCGTGTTGCTTACGCATGACATTTTGTCCTTCTCTTTCAAAAAGAGATAATGAGTTTCGTTGGTATACTTATCTGCCATAATTATACAACACTCGACCATGGTAAAGCAAGCTATTAGTAGATTTTTTAAGTCAGGACAACCGACGAAGCCCTTCAAGACGAGTGCGTCGTTTATTGCACAGAAGATCGTATCGGTCACCTTTGAAGAGCTCAAAGTCAAATAGTAAAATCTCTGTTGCCACAAATTTTTTTGAGGCATCCTCGTTACAACATATCAGCCAACGTTCACTACTTGCAGTCAGGAACTGCTGGACACGACCATTGGATCTTATGTCAAATTTTCACTTTTTTATAAACCACTGCTGTTAATGCACTTATGAGATAGGTATTTTTGGGAAATTGGCAGATAACGGATTGTATTGTTGTAGGCCGGTTGTATGGATTTACCCACGAAAATAGGGCCGTTTTGGAGTGGTTCGGGAGCGGCTCAGTGCCCTCTTTTGGCTGGTGAGATCGGACCAAAAGATATATACGCGAAGCTATCTATCACACACCAATACTTGAAACGTCACCACATTTCTGATAAAATGATTTGTCCCTATGAGGATAATATAACTTGTATAGGTATATAGAGAGGCCCACTTGCACCTTTTGGACCTGTCACTACGAGTCTTGGGCTGAGATGGCAGACATCTGTTCTTGAGAATAAGTATGGCTGATGTCACACGCATTTTGAACGTGATTGAAGATGGAAATACTCAAGCTGCGGACGAGTTACTTCCATTGATATATGAGGAACTGTGTATTTTTGCTGCACAGAAACTTTCACAAGAACGGCCAGGCCAGACGCTCGAATTACGTTTGAAGTCTAGGTAGTGACAATAATCCACTGAGAAGAAAGATGATTATGCTGAACTTTTTAAGAGTCAGAATTAATTTAATGTCACTGTTGTGTCTTGGCATTTTGATTTGTGGTGTTTTAGCTGAAAACAAACAAATTGATGAGTCGAACATTCCAAAGCCGACAGCCATCCAATTGGCCTGGCAGGAAGCTGAATTGGGAGTTCTTATCTGTTACGAACTGCACACCTTCAATGAGGGACGGCATATTCAGTCTAAGGCTCGGATCAATCCGATTAAGGATGTTAATCAGTTTAATCCGGTCCAGTTGGATACAGACCAATGGATTAGAACCGCAAAAGAGATGGGTGCCCGATTCGCTATCCTCACAGCCTCCCATGAATCAGGTTTCCGCCTGTGGCAGTCTGAGGCCAATCCATACTGCTTGAAATCTGTCAAATGGGGCGACGGAAAACGTGACATTGTTTGCGAGTTCATCGACTCATGCAAAAAGTATGATATCAAGCCCGGCATATATATGGGCACACGCTGGAATGCCCGGTTAGGCGTTTATGATTTCGAGGTGACCAAAAGGATCACCATCACCCAGGAGGAATATAACGCACTCATCGAGAAAGAGGTTGAAGAAATTTGCAGTCGGTATGGAGATCTGTTTGAGCTTTGGTTTGATGGTGGAGCATACGGCCCCAAAGCCGGTGGTCCGGATGTTTTGAGCGTGTTTGAAAAGTACCAGCCCAACTGCGTATTCTATCACAACTATCAGCGTGCGGATGCGCGTTGGGGAGGTTCTGAGACTGGGACGGTTCCCTATCCATGCTGGGCAACCTTGCCGTTTGCTGACGGGTTTGCGGGACACAAGAAGGAGAGCTATGCGAACGGGTTTCGCTTGCTTAAACGCGGCGATCCCAATGGCGTGTTCTGGTGTCCGGCGATGTCGGATGCGCCTTTGCGAAGCCACGAATGGTTCTGGGATGAGGGTGATGACAGCAAGGTTAAGCCCTTAAATGCGTTGGTGAATATGTATTATAATTCTGTCGGACGCAACTCAACGCTTATCATCGGCCTGACCCCCAACACCCGCGGCCTGATGCCTGATGCTGATGTTAAACGATGCCGGGAATTTGGCCGGACCATAGACAATATCTTCAGCAACCAGATCGCCCAAACATCGGGTCGCGGAAATGTCGTTGAGTTAACTTTGCCCGCAAACACATCATTCAACCACATCGTTATTCAAGAAGATATTCAGCACGGCGAGCGTGTTCGACGGTTCAAGCTCGAATACTTCAACGCAGGCAAATGGGCCGAGCTGACAACAGGCTCATGCATAGGCCACAAACGAATTCTTAAATTCAAACCCGTCACCGCGGATAAACTCCGGTTGAGAGTAGATGAATCCATTGCCGAGCCTATCATAAAAACCCTTGCCGCTTACAACTCACTTGAGCAAAAGAGGGATGACCAGCTAAAGGTCTCCGACCACCGCGCCGTGCCGGCAACTATCACAATAGATTCACCAGTACCAAAAGCCCAGCCCGCAATACCATTTGCCGACCGCCTTGAGTATGTCGGTATCGCCATAAAAGATGAAGGTTGGCATGTATGGGGCAGTTCACCCATTATCGGTAATGATGGGAAAGTTCATATCTTTGCTGCTCGATGGCCGAGCAAGGGCTCCTTTGACCGAGGCTGGCGTCATGATTCCCAAATCGCACACTATGTATCCGACAGTCCAGAGGGACCTTTCAAGTTTTCCGATGTGGCTCTCAAGGGTACTGGGGAGGAAACCTGGGACCGTTATGCCCCCTGCAATCCGCTAATTAAAAAGATTGGCGGAACGTATGTTTTACTTTACGTCGCAAATCCGATTGGTGTAACCAAAGGGATGGGAGCTCATCCTCCCATGCAGCGTATCGGGATGGCAACTTCAAAATCACTCAATGGGCGGTGGCAAAGGGTAGGCAATGACGGCTTAATCCTATCGCCATCAGACCATCCCACACACTGGACGCACAAAGCATTCAACGGCGTAGTCAACCCAGCCTTTCTCCAGCATCCAGACGGCCGATTTTTTCTTTACTATAAATCTAACAAAGCCAGGATGGGTTTGGCTATCGCAGAGAAGCTTGAAGGTCCATATATTCATCAGCCAAACCCGGTCACAAGTAACAAGGTCGGCATAGAGGACGGCTATGCTTTCATTATGGACGGCAATATCTGCCTCCTCACCACTGACAACCACGGCATACTAAAACGAGGCGGCGGCTTACTGTGGACCTCAAAAGACGGCCTCACTTTCGACCCAAAACCACAGCCAGGCTTTGGCGTTATGAGAGACTACATCTCTGCCGACCTCTACAGCCGTCCAAGGACTCATTACGGCGGAGGGGGAAAATTCGAAAGGCCACAGGTACTCCTCATCGACTCCAAACCCACCTATGTCTACCTCCCAGCCGGAACCAGCATTGAAGGCGATACAGGAACAGTCGCATATGTGTTGCGGGTGAAAGCGAATCATTGACCCGGATCCCCCAGATACCGATAAGGCAAAAGAGGACACCTATGAAGAGTTCAAAGTCAAATACTAAAATCTTTGTTGCCACAAATTTTTTTGAGGCATCATATTACGACATTTCAGCCAAGCTTCTTAGCTTTTCTGAACAGCTTACCTCAACACGAAACGGCCGTTGTCAAATCGAGGGCTGGGTGTTGTGGGTAAACTGAAGGTTGGTTGTAGCGGGCTTGTGGAGACGGGATCCCAAATATATCACTGGCTTCGTACCTACGTTGCACGCACCTCGCATCCTACAGAATGGCTCCAGCTACAACCTTGCTTTGCGGCCTGAATCCGGGTTCGACATGCCCGCGTGAATTGCTCAGGACCCGTATCACAGGTATGATACCCGCCTCGTCTGACCATGCATCCGGAGTTCACTTGTCTCCAGATAGACATGTTACCTTGCCATCGACGGTCGATACGTATAACCGCCCGCCGGCAACTGCCATTCCATCAAGGATCGGCGTGCTTCCAAGGGGGTGCTCGGCCAGCGTCCTGCCGTCGGTCACCGAGAAGGCCAAGAGCTTGCCGCCCCTTCGATGCTCGTAAGCGGCCCATGGGTCGTCAGGATAGACTTCATCTGGGTGGCCGGCAACAATCAACGTCTCGCCGGCAATGACCATGGCGGTGGGACGGACAGGTATCCGGTGGGACCAGCGGTCTTTGGGTGCGCGCACCGTCGGGGTCTGCGACTGGCCCCTGCGGAAACCGGGGTCTTGGTTTGACGTCTGAGGCTTTGGAGCGGGCTTCCGTGGCTGGGGTGTCACAAGGTCGGCTGCAAAGATATCGAAACCCCCTGCCCCGGGTTTGAAATGCCCGCCGTAGCCCCCTATTTTCTCTCTGGCCCGTACCCCACACACGGTGTCATCATTGAAGACGAGGTATTCAGCAAGAGGCACGCCACCAAGGAACCACCGTGTGCGGTGGAACCAACTGTCATCGAGGAATCCCCCCGTGGCATGGAGGTGCTCCGCTACCCTGTTCTGCCGGTCCTTGCTGAACAAGCGTCTCTGTCGGAGGTAGATGCCGTCGTTGTGTGCCAGTAACAAGTCCGAAAGCACGCCTGTGTCAATACTCTGGTCTCGCCCCCAGTCAACCACCATGTTTCGGTCGTTGGTGAGCTGCTCGGACATGATCACAGCACCACTGTCGAGGTCCAGGGCCCATGCATAGATGCCCCCGTCGAGGAAAGAGGAACGCCCGGCAGTGCAATAGACGGTATCATCCTTGATCAACACGCTGCCATGAACAGGCCACGCCGACTCCAGCCGCCCGAATGCTCCAATCAGTCTGGCGGCAGGCGCCGCCCTGAATCGCCAAGCCAATTCTCCATCGCCTGCCAGCAGGCAGTACACGTGCCCGTCCGCGCAGCCGAAAACAACCCTGTTGTCGTAAATCGTGGGCGGTGTGTCAATCCGTCCACCGGCGCTGTACTGCCACAATTCACGGCCGGTTGACGCATTTAGTGCGAAGACCCGGCGACTGTCCTTTACCGCTACAATAACGCAGCCATCGGCCACGACGGGGCTGGTCGGCTCACCGCCGATATCCACCTGCCATAGGGGCTCAAGTCGCACCGGTAATGCGGTGGTCGTCGAGCCGCTGCGTTGCGCATCGTGTCGGTAGGCAGGCCAGCTCTCAGATGTCGGCGAACGTCCTGCGGATACGAGCTTGCCGTAGGCGGTCCCCTTCTGGAGCCGAGGGGCTTCCGAGGCACCGACAGTGTCACTGTTCGAGGCAGGCAGCAGTCCCATGAAGCCGTTGAGCTTTGAGGTGATATAGCAGTCGCACGGATGCGGCGTAGCGTAGACCATCCCGTTGCAAGGCATCGCTCCGAGACGGCACGTCCCCCGCACCCAGTGATTGAGATCCGTATCTCCTGAAGCTGTGTCGATGAATTCGAGCCCGCGGAAGCTGGTCATGATGAAACGTGACGTCGCCTTATTGCGATAGCAGCGGTGGTGGTGAGCGTTGTCGAAGGCCTCGTAATTCGACACTTTGCACCTTACCTCACCGGTCTTGTGATCCAGACCAAGGTAGAAGTCATCCTTGAAACCACTCACCCAAACCAAGTCTTTCAGAACGAAGACGTCCGCCGGATGACCCCAGCCCCATGAAGAGCACTCACGATTCCACATTGGCCTGCCGGTCTCGGCCGAGAAGGCGTGCAGCCTGCCACGAATCTCCCGCCAGTCTATTCTCCTGTCCGGATTGAGCTGAGCGAAGTAAAGCACCGAGTCATGATAGACCAATGTGCACATGTCGGTGATCCGGATATTGTAACGCATGCTATGCTCGGGTACCTTGGGCCGGGCGACTCGCCACAGTTCGCGGCCGTCGTTAAGGCTGAGGCTGATGACCTGGCCTCCGTCAACGAAAAAGACCTGGCTATCGCCGGCAACCATGCTCAGGTGACTGATCCGTTCCATCGAACCGGTTTTGGACCGCAGGCCCACGTAGTCGCCCCCTTTCCAGCGCATCGTCCCAGACGCAATGTCGATCGCGGCGACCCATTTTCGAATTGGGGCGTCACTGTCGTTATTGCCGGATTTGGCACCCGGCTTCTGCCGCTCCTTATTGATAGAGACAAGTAGCATTCCGTCGATGCAGAGGATTTCGTCAGTGAACTGCGTGTCGGAAAATGTTCGCAGAATCTCGCCCGTGGCTGCATCCAGCTCTGTTAACGGCGCGTTGAAGCCAAGTGTGACATAGACGCGATCACCGACGGCGACGAGACGGCGCGGCATGTGCGTGGGGATAGTAAAACGAACGGTGAACTGTGTGGCCCAACTGCGCCAGCCCCACTCTGGAATCGGCACACGCCACAATTTCAGACCGTTGAAAGCGTCCCGCGCCACCAGCGCCCATTTGTCCGGAGCGGAGCCGTCCATGCTTGCCGGCGCCTCGTCAACGATATAGAACAATCTTCCGCTTGCGGACACCATGGACGTTACACTGGGGATACTGTCGTGAGAACGCGACCACAGTGGGGCCGCGATCCACTTAAGGCGTTGCGGCGGACCTGCAATAACGTCCTTGGCCACCGCATTACCATCAGGACCGTGCAGCCAGTGGGTCCACTCGTCAATTTCAGCCGGCCGGGGCTTTACGGTCTTGATCCATTTGCCCCCTTGCCTGAGATATGCGACGCCGTTAGGCACCAAAACTCGCATGACTTCCTCTATGGGGATCCCACCGAGGTCTTCGGACACAAGCAGGTTTACCATGCTCTCTGCGAACGGAAGCCGGTCATTCTCCAGACAGTCCACCCACACACTTTCAGAAAGCCCCGCTCTTCCAATAGTTTGCCTTGCTTTAGCCACATTTGTCATGTTAACGTCAAGGCCGTACACTATATGGCGTTCGTTCACACATAATGCGGCAGTCAACGTTCCGTCACCGCAACCCAGGTGGACGATGAGGCCGCCTTTGACGTTGGTGATATCCAGAATGTGCCTGGCCTGCTGTGCATAGCTCAGCGGTTTCGCCCTCACGGCGGACAGCGTGTATGAAATCCACAAAACAAGAGCTATTTTCATGACAACCCGGGACTTCGTTTTCATGAGCACTCCTTTTGCCTAATCACGGCACGCCATAGAAACCATCCAGGACATTCTAACAAGGACTCTTGCTTTTGGGAAACATCTCGATGGAATCATATGATTTTTGTTCCAGTCGTCATATCAAGCCTCGTGAAGCCATGGCTGAAGAATTACCTGATGAGAAGCACGCTTTCAGAAGGAACACCTACAAGCCAATTGTGACAATCTCTCTATCTGGAACCTCTGTACCGATACGCCCAGCCAGAGGCCATATAATCGATATCCAATGTCTGATCCTGGGGGGATATTCAATACCGTATAACGTTACCCCTTGAATAATCAACTTGTCCACACGTTCTATCGTGAAGCGCTCCCGCCATTTACAGAAATTTTCGAAAAAAGACCGAAAAATTCGCAAAAACAGAATTCTGGTGGATGGCGAGGAGGGGCTTTGGGGATTGAACTCAGCTTTGTTTTCAAATGCCTTTTCGCAATACGCAGCACGCAGTACTCAATACGAGATGAACCTGGCCGGCAATTCTTTCCTGACGGATTGGCTTTGTTTTGCGCAACTGGGCTTCCTGAAACGCCTTTGTTTAGGCTTTA
>Ga0114922_10003919_pt1 | contig 13844 bp, 8 predicted proteins | sample AartaG_FD_100975 | JGI IMG/M metagenome (GOLD analysis project Ga0114922, IMG submission 100975) | Deep subsurface microbial communities from Aarhus Bay to uncover new lineages of life (NeLLi) - Aarhus_00045 metaG | ecosystem: Environmental > Aquatic > Marine > Oceanic > Sediment | place: Aarhus...
CCGAATAACCGGGTCGTTATGAGGCCGAGCGAAAAGTCCGAGGCCAAGGCGGCAGGCCAAAAAGGCTCGGAGGCGTGGTTTTCTCCACGTTGAGAACGTTTTTGGCCGACAACGCAGGCATCGAGCTTCCCCTGGGGATAGAGCGGATTATTCGGATAGGCTCTAAGTGTGAGGCCAGAAGTATCTTGTTGACAGCGTCATATCAGACGCTATTATTTATAACATAGGTGGCCCCAATTTGGGCGCTTTTCGCCAAATGAAGCTGTGTGCGGTAGGCACCAGCTGCAATACGTATTAATAGCTAAAAGTAAACTGTTAACCGTTGAAAGATAAAGAGAGATTGATTGCATGATTACAAGAAGAGAACAGAAAGAATTCCTGGACGAAGCTGTAGAGTACCTGAAGAAAGCAGGAATCGTTGTCACACAAAAAGAAATAGACAGTATCGAAATCGCGGACTATGGTTTGAGTGACCTCAAGAACAGTGGTCTGGCAATCCTTGTGTATGTAAACACTGACAGGGTCTGTGCGAAAGAACTGATAATGCTCCCAAACCAAACCTGTCCCCAGCACAGACATCCGCCAATATACGATGAGCACGGCAAAGAGGAAACCTTCCGGTGCCGCTGGGGTAAAGTATACCTGTACGAGGAAGGCAAAAAGACCGAGAATCCCAAGTGTTCGCCACCCCAGGGAAGCGAGGAACACTACACTGTGTGGAATGAGATTGAACTCAATCCCGGCGAGCAGTACACTCTCCTGCCCAACAGGTGGCACTGGTTCCAGTCGGGTCCGGAAGGTGCGGTAGTCTCCGAATTCTCAACAAAGAGTAGGGACGAGTTAGATGAGTTCACCGATCCCAACACTAAGCGCGAAACAGTCATTAAAGACTGACCGGGATTGGTTGATTTAAGTATCTGATGCTCCCAAATCATAAAATAACACACTGACTGATTGTCCGTTGGCCTGTTGAAAAAACTTCCCCCGGCCAGTCTTATTCAGACAACCAACCCACCCCGACCCTCGACTGCCGGGAGGCAGTTTGCATATTTGAAGCGAACGCCAGGCACTCGGTTATTTTCTTCTCGGTCAGACACTCCCCATGTATAATGTGGAAGGAACAAACTACGTTTTGAGTAATTTTTATGGAGGTATTGAATGCTGATTCGATGTCAAGCCGCAAAGGTGTTAGTGTGCCTCGTTGCAGCAGCCGGTGCCGTACCTTTTCTATTTACGCCTGACAATGTCTATGCCGATTCCAATTCCAAGCCCATCAAAGTCCTGATTGTCGATGGATTCAGCAATCACGACTGGAGGCAAACGACTCGTGTGATCCGGCGGATTCTGGACGATGCTCGACTTTTTAATATTGAGGTATCTACCACACCTGCTTCCCCGGATGCCCCAGGATGGGATACATGGAGGCCACAGTTTGAGCGGTATGATGTGGTAATACAAAACACCAACAATATAGGAAAAAACGAACTTCGCTGGCCAAGAGAAGTGGAGGCGGCCTTGGAGAATTTCGTCAAGTCAGGGGGAGGACTCTATATTCTACACTCTGCAAACAATGCTTTTTCCCATTGGCAGGAGTACGACCGCATGATCGGACTTGGATGGCGTCGTCAAGATGCCGGCACGGCGTTGGAGATCACCGACGATGGCAAGATTATTCGCATTCCGCCCGGAGAAGGAAAAAGTACATCTCACGGCCCGAGGCTTGACACCGTTGTTAGAATACTAAACCGCCACCCAATCAATAATGGATTTCCGGAACGCTGGAAGACTCCCTCTTTGGAAGTTTATGTGTACGCCAGAGGACCTGCTCAAAACCTGACGGTTCTATCGTATGCCTACGATAAGGCTACGCAGAAGTATTGGCCGATTGAATGGGTTGTTCAATATGGAAAAGGTCGCGTTTACAATTCAACCTTCGGTCATCTGTGGTCCGGTGAAGTGGAGCCTGCCAGCATCCGATGTATTGGATTTCAGACCACGCTCATACGAGCAACAGAATGGCTGGCGACCGTGAAGGTCACCTGGCCCATTCCATCCAACTTCCCAACCGAGAGCACTGTCAGTCTCCGTGAGAGCAAGACGAATGACAGCCATTCCCATCTCCCTGAGCCGGCTCAGGGCGTAGCGGCTACTGCAAAGTCTGTACCCTCAATTCGTGTCATAGACCCCAGCCTGTTTGTACTCGCGGAACCGAGAAAAAGCCATAAAAGCAAAGCAGGTTTACCGTATGGGCCCTAACCAGTTTGCACAAGAGGATGCCTCAAAAAAAAATGTGGCAACAGGGATTTTTGTATTTGACTTTGAGCTCTTCATAGGTGTCCGACACTCATCTTTGTTACATTCTACGACAACGCCGTGTAGCAGCGCGCAGTAATTCCCCCCAAATCCTTGCCATTACAGGGAATGGTGTTATTATATTATAGTGTCAGTGTACTCGTGTGAACACATCAGACATAATAGGATTTTGCCGCTGTTCTGTGGGCGCGAGAAGGAATGTAGAGCAATGAAGGCATTTGTAATCATAATCGGCGCACTTGCGATATGGACATCGCCTATATATGCCGCTGATTCGTTTGGCCCGGTCAAGCCGAACAGGATTGCATTCGCACCTACCGAAGCCCGTTTCGTCAGGCTGGTGATACGTGACAGTTTGCAGAGTCAGCCCTGCATAGATGAGTTGGAGATTTACGGCTCTGAGGACGGTACGAACCTTGCACTGGCCAGCGCTGGTGCGAAAGCTAGTGCCTCTTCTTGCCTTCCCGGCTATCCCATTCATCAGATTGCTCATCTAAATGACGGCCTCTATGGTAACAGCCACAGTTGGATTGCCGCGGGGACTCGGAATGAATGGGCACAAATTGAATTTCCGAGAATAGTGTCTGTTGCCAGGGTGGTTTTTTCCCGCGACCGAACAGGGGCTTACCATGACCGACTGCCGGCCTCGATCGAAATTCGCATTTCTACTGATGGGACAAATTGGAAAACGGTTGCTCGCAGTAGTGTCTTTCCAATCCTGCCAGAGGGGCAATTGCAACAAGTCGATCTTCTACGTTATGCGTTTGAATGCGAGGACCTTACGTGGCGCAAGTTCGACCCGTCCGATTCTGTAAGTCGAGTCTTCCGGCAAATGGAAGAGATGATCGAGCGATTCTCAGCCCTAGGGCTGGATGTGTCTGAAGAACGCCGTGAGGTAGCGGAATTTCGACGCCGTGAGCGCCTGCTACAAGGATCATCCGACGCAGCAACAAAAAGGCAAGAACGCTTCTTTCAAGTTCGTATGGCAAAACGAAGGCTGTTCTTCCGTGCACCCGAACTGGGGAAGCTTGAGAGAATACTGTTCGTCAAGAGGCATCCCTTCGAGCCTTCACATAATTACAGCGTAATTCTTGATGCTGCCGGTGGTCCCGGCGGCGGCATTTGCGTTCTGGAGATACTGTCTCGAGACGGTGTCCTTGAGCCAGGTGGGGCGATGGTGACGACCCTGTTTGACGCAGGGAACGGGATAGCCCGCGACCCTATGCCTGATTTCAGTGCAAGTAAAATCTACTTCAGCTACCGTCGCTCCAAGGATGACTACTATCATCTGTATGTGATGAACGCTGATGGAAGCGGTCTGAGGCAGATTACAGACGGGCCATTTCACGACTACTTTCCCTGTCCGCTGCCTGACGGTGGGCTATCATTTATCAGTACGCGATGCAAGGCCAGGTTTCTGTGCTGGCGACCACAGGCATTTGTACTTTTTCGCATGGACGTCGGTGGCGGCAATATTCGGCCGCTTTCGTATGCCAATCTCAGCGAATGGACGCCGGCAGTGATGAACGACGGCAGGATTATCTGGATGCGTTCTGAGTATCTCGACAAAGGTGCTGATTTCGGCCACACTCTCTGGGCCATTCGTCCCGACGGCACACACCCGGTGCTGATCTTCGGCAATAACACACTGAACTGTTATGCAAACGGCCGTGAAGTTCCTGGCTCCAGCGAAATACTCTGCACCCTCGTTTCCCACGGGGGTGATTTGAACGGTCCGATTGCGCTGATCGATGTTGCCAGAGGTAGATTCAATCCCCAGGCCATCACCAACATCACCCCTGACGTAAAACCTCACTACCACATGAGCTGGGCCAAACAACAGTGTTTTCGAGATCCCGTTCCGATCAGCCGTGACTATTTTCTGTGCAGCCATGCTCCATTCAACAAATTTGGCCTGTACGTCATAGACCGCTACGGTAACCGCGAGTTGCTATATCTCGACCCTGAGATCGGAAGCATGTCACCTACACTGCTGCGGCCGGTTGCGGTGCCACCCGTGTTAAGTGGCAGTGATGTACCTGCAGAGAAGTCGCCATCGAAAGGTCAGTTTTTTGTAGCGGACGTCTATCAGGGACTCGAACCGGTGGTCAAGCGAGGCACGGTGAAGTACATTCGCGTCTGCCAGGAAGTCCGATCCGACTTAATCCGACTTTCTAATGGCGAATACCAGGCAGATCATGAGCCCTTCCAGGATTGGTATGCAACGCCGACTCACAAAGTCTACGGCCCTCACGGCTGGCCCAGCTATGTCGCCAAGGGCGATCTGGGGATTGCGCGGGTGGAACAGGACGGCTCAGCCAATTTCTATGCCCCGGCTGGAAAGGTGTTGTATTTTCAGGTGTTGGACGAAAACTACAACGAGATACAGCGGATGCGTAGTGTGGTGCAGTTGCAGGCGGGCGAGAAGCGAGGTTGCATCGGTTGCCACGAGAGTCGCATGTCGGCCCCTCCTTCGGCCGGCACCATCTTGATGGCAATGCGACGTGAGCCAAGCGCATTGCAGCCTCCGCCGTGGGGTGCTGGTCCCTTCTCCTATGAAAAAGTAGTCCAGCCGGTATGGGATGCCAAGTGTGTCCGTTGCCACGATGCTAAGGATAAGAAGCAGATCGATCTGACAGATGCACTCGATGCAGATGGAATTCCTGCTTCATATAGAACCATTATTACCAAAGGCTGGGTTCATTACTTCGACTACACCTGGGGCCAGGAACACTCAAAGGCCAAGCCGCTGAGCTTTGGTACGGTCAAGAGCAAATTATGGGAGATCTTGGATGGTGGACATTACGACGTTCGCCTGACTAATGAAGAAGCCCATCGTATAAAATGCTGGACGGACTTGAACTGTCCGTTGTGGCCCGACTACATCTTCAGGCAGGATCGCCTGACCATGAAAACCGCGGCAAAATGATGGTATTTATTGAACGAGTCAATACTCTGCCTGCCGCAGAAGGACTCAATTGACAGGATTGATGATACCTGGGAAGGTATTGTGGGCACCTGAGACTACTTACTCATTGAAAGGACAGGCCATGAAAAAGATCGCTGAGTCGATAACCGGTTCCCCGATTTTCTTGCTGTTTACAGTGATAGCATCCGTCTTATTGATCCCCACTGTCGCCATAAGTGATAAAACAAGTCTCACTGATAAAACGCTCGTTGTTTGGGTCTCGCCGGCTAATCTCACGCAGCGGGGCGGGTCGGCTCTGACGGTTAATGATACAACCTTTGATCGCTTCGATGGCGTTGTCTTCGCCGAGCTTGAAAATTCGGTTTGGATGCCGGGAAGCAATAATTACACTCGAACCTTCAAAGACCAATCCAACTGGCCTAAAGAAACCGCTGCGCCAGGTGAATTCGTGCAAATAGCGATCGTCTATAAAGGCAAGGATGTCACGGTCTATCGCAACGGTAAGCTGTACACCAAGTATATAATGCCAAGCGCCCCCTATACATTCGGTCCTCGAACCGCCATCCTGTTCGGACAGCGCCACTTGGGTAACAACGACCACTTTTTCGGTCGCATTAAGGATGCACGCGTATATGCCCGACCGCTGGATCAGGAAACGATTGCAGCAATGAAAGCCGGCAGGAGGGCCCCAGGTCTCGAGCCCTGGGCTTGGTGGGACTTCTCCGACACCGGAACTTACGATAAAGCTGGACGTTTCAATCAAGTCAAGGTTTCCGGCGGCGCGAAAATCGAAGACGGATGTCTTGTTCTGGAGCCGAGCAAGCCACTTATGCTCGCTACTATTGATAACGATGGGATCTTACGCGGTGCTGATGTCCCAACCGAATGGTCAATCACTGATCCGGCCGTTCCCGCTTCGGTCGTGCAATCGACAAGACTATTTCGAGAGAGGCTCCTGAACGATCCGTATCGCCCCGGCTACCACTTCTGTGTTCCCGAAGACAACGGTAGACCCGGAGATTCGAACGGCTGCTTCTGGGCCAACGGACGCTACCACTTGATGTACCTCTATAATCGCAAAGGCGTGGGATTCTGCTGGGGACATATCTCCAGCACGAACTTGGTCCACTGGCGGCATCATTCCGATTCAATCGGACCCGGCGACGGTGACGAAGGGTGCTTTAGCGGCGGCGGATTCCTCGACGACGACGGAACCGCATACCTTTCCTACTGGATGCTCTGGGGCGACAAAGGGATCGGAATCGCCAGGAGCAGCGATCGACATTACAACAATTGGCAGAAACTCGATGCCAACCCGGTCATCAAATCAACAGAATGGGGTATCACCGAAACCACGGATGAAAACGGCAATAAGCTGAGCTACGGCTCGGCCGACCCGAGCAACATCTGGAAGAAGCGGGGCAAGTATTACGTTCTTACCGGCAATCTGCTGGTTTTGAACAAGTACGGTCGTAAGACGGATTCGCCAAAAGAAACAAAAGGCGATCGCCTTTATCTGTTCGAATCAGAAGACCTCGAGAGCTGGAAATACAAAGGTGTTTTCTACGAACGAAATCCCGAGTGGACCGATGACAGCGAAGACAACATGTGTCCCAGCTTCTTACCGCTGCCAAGGAGTGGTGAGGGCGGCGAGCCGAGCGATAAGCACTTTTTGCTTTTCATCAGTCACAACAAAGGCTGCCAGTACTACATCGGTGATTACGATAAGAATAACGACAAATTCATCCCGAAAAGCCACGGCCGCATGACATGGGTGGACAATACATACTTCGCGCCTGAGGCATTGATCGACGATAAAGGGCGGCAGATCATGTGGACCTGGCTGACCGACAATCCGGGTGGTGAAGAAGCGAAGGGTTGGTCAGGCGTTTACGGCCTCCCGCGTTCCTTGTGGTTGGGCGAAGACGGTGGGCTGCGGATGCGGCCGGTCAAGGAACTTGAAATGCTCCGTTGCGACGAAAAAACGTGGAGCAATATCACGTTGGCGGGCAGCAGGATAAAAGCACTCAAAGGTGTTATCGGCGATTCGTGCGAACTGGAAATCACGATCGATCCGACGTCCATGGCTAAGGAGTCCGGTGTGAAGGTACGTGCCTCAGCCGGAGGCGAAGAAGAGACACTGCTCTATTACGACGCCGAAGAGGAGCAGCTTGTGTTTGACTCGACGAAAAGTGGTGTCGACGGACGCAGAACAGTCGAGCGGGCGCCATTGAAGTTGAAGGACGGCGAATCACTGAGACTTCGCATCTTCGTGGATAAATCGGTAGTCGAGATTTACGCCAACGATCGCCAGGCGATTTGTCGCAGGGTGTATCCGGGCCGTGATGACAGCCTTGGGGTGGTCCTGTTCGCAAACGGCGGCGAGGCAGAGTTCTCCAGCGTTAAAGCGTGGGAGATGATGCCGTCGAACCCGTATTAGGGCAAGATTCGTTTCTTTCGATTTGTTATCTTGCAAAGACCAGTAACAGTACCCGCCGACGCCCATACAACCTCGCTAAAATCCAACAACCCGTTATCAGACAATTCAAAAAAACAGAGAATTCTTTGGAAATTTGTAAATTTAACACAGATTCTTGGTATCATAAAGTGCAAGGATTCAAAAATACTGTTCTCTTAAAAAATCCATGGAGGAATTGATATGTATTCTAAAATAATTTTATTTTTGTTTATACACATGAGCGTATCAATGGTCTATGCCCAGCGTGTACTACATCCGGAAGTGTTAGAGACTTTTGATGCAAAATCATACGGTAAATGGACAGTTCAGGGAAATGCTTTTAGTGATGGACCATCCGGAGGAGAGGATTCTCATCGCATGGTCGGATTTCTGGGGGATGGTTTCGCATCCAGTGTGAACATTCACAACGAACCGGCGGTTGGTACGCTCACATCGCCGCCATTCATCATCAAAAGAAATTCGATTCACTTTCTTCTCGGAGCCCATGAGATCCACTTTTTACCCGGTACGATGGAGAATCCGGATAATCTGGCCATTCAGCTTCTGGTAGATGAAAAGGTCGTTCGGTCAAAAATACCAGATGAATTCCATGCCATGTTCTGGAGGTCATGGGACGTTTCCGAATTCAAAGGTAAAACAGCGAGAATTCGCATCGTCGATAATGATAAAAGAATGTATGGTCATATCGATGTCGATCACATTGTCCAAAGTGATATTCCTGTGGAGGGTCTTCTCATCCAACGCACACTGACCGTTACCAGGCCTATCCTCAATTTTCCCGTCAAAGAAGGGGCAGTCAGGTACTACCTGGAAGTATATGCTGACGGCAATCAGATACGGGCTATGGATGTGGAAATGGCCACAGACGACATCGATTACTGGGTGGTCGCTGACTTCAGTCCGTGGATGGGCAAGGAAATTATCCTTCGAACACGTCAATATGCTGAGCACAACCCGTCCATTCTGGATAAAATCACATTGGCAGACGATATCCTTGATTCGGATGATCTCTATCATGAACTGCTCCGGCCTCAGTTTCACTTTTCGTCCAGGCGGGGATGGATCAACGATACCAACGGGCTGGTCTATTATGACGGCGAGTATCACCTCTACTATCAGCACAACCCCTATGGTTGGGACCACAGCCGAAACGACTACAACAAGACGTGGGGCCATGCGGTCAGCACCGACCTGATCCATTGGACGGAGTTACCCGGCGTAATTCATCCGGACCATTTGGGAACGATCTATTCCGGTTCCGCCGTGGTAGACGAGGACAACACTACCGGCTTCCAGACGGGCAAAGAAAAGCCGATCGTAGCGGTCTATACATCCGCCGGTGGGAGAAGTCCCTGGTCGCAGGGGAAAGCCTTCAGCCAGTCGATCGCCTACAGCAACGACCGGGGCCGCACGTTCACCCCATACGAGGGCAATCCTGTCCAGCCCAATATCGAGTACATCAACCGAGATCCGAGAGCCATCTGGCATGAACCGACCAGCCAATGGGTGATCGTGCTGCATTTTGATGAGCGTGCCATGGCTTTCTTCACCTCAAACGACCTCAAGACATGGCAGTTCCAGAGCGAATTCGAGAGCCGCTATCTCGTCGACTGCCCTGAGTTATTCCAATTGGCCGTAGACGGCGATGAGAATAATAAGAAATGGATTATCTACGGCGGCACTGGCGAGTACTTTGTCGGCGATTTCGACGGCAAACAGTACACGCCGGAGACCAAGATAACGCGATATAGCCATGGCAACTGCTTCTACGCATCCCAGACCTTCAGCAACGTCCCCGAAGGTCGTCGCATTCAGATGGCTTGGGGAGTAATCCCGATGACGGGTATGCCGTTTAACCAGCAGCTCCTCTTCCCGGTCGAGCTTACGCTACGCACCACAGACGAAGGACTCCGAATGTTCGCCTACCCGGTGAAGGAAATCGAGAGCATCCATGGGAAGGAACACGCCTGGACTCAAGTTCAACTAAAACCGGGACAAAATATTCTAGATGGTGTAAAAGGTGAACTTTTTGATATTGATGCGGAATTTGAGGTCGGCGACGCCGATGAATTTGGATTCCTGATCAATGGTTTTTCGGTCAAATACAACTTAGACAAAAACGAGTTGTCCTGTGGACGTCCGAAAACAAGACTCAAACCAATCGACGGGAAGATCCGGCTGCGCATCCTGGTTGATCGAGTTTCGATTGAAGTTTTTGCGAACGACGGCAGGATATACATGCCGATCCGCGCAATTCCAGAAGGCAATGAACGAGGAGTTGAAATCTTCACAGAAGGCGATAGTACCAGGATCAGTTCACTTACCGTCCACGAGCTCAAGTCAATCTGGAACCGAGTGAATCAGTCTTGACGTACGGGCCTGGTTCGATGAAATTGGAACCGTTGTTATTAGAGGATAACAATTAATGTTGGTATAGTATTCGGGCGTCTTCTATAATAATAGATGTTTGTAGCATCTCAACGCGGTTGAATTAATCTGGTTCGAGCTTTTGCACGAAAGGAGCTTGATTATGAGAGTAAAAACCATTTCCTGGAGATTCTTAATCTTCAGCAGCCTGGTGCTGTTATGCCTTCTGCTGGTAGTAATTGCATTTGGTTGCAGGAAAAAGATTGACGAACAAGCCGGTCAATTCGTAATCAACATGAAGGAAATTTCCGCGTTCATGGTGCCATCGCGAAACCACATGAACTTTGCCGGAGGGATATATGCCTGGCCCAAAGATGAACCTTTCAAGGAGGTGATACAATATCCCGATTTGCACACCGATAAACCCTTGTACGGCGAGCTGCCGGTGTATAGTGATTTGCAGAACGTTTTCAAGACTCTGTACTGGGTGATTGACGAATCGGCCGGGCCGGGTAAAGGTTACGACACCTTCTTTGTGGACCTGAACAATGATCTGGACCTGGGCAATGACAAGCCGCTGACCGTTCAGGAGTCACCACCGAAAGGCGCAGTATTGAAAAAGGAATACATGAAGCAACAAACGTGTTTTTCAACTTTTACCCTCGAATTTGATAACGATAACAACAGCAGCCATTCCATTGAAGTCATGCCGCGATTGTGGTTTTACAATGACAGCCCGCGGCTCAATTTAGTACCGACAACAGTACGCAGGGGACGTTTTAAGCTGGTCGGCAAAAAATTTGATGTCTACCTTGGCTATGACTCAGTACGGGACAAGCTCAATGACCCTTTGTGTTCTTTCTTTCTGGTAAACAAGGATGACCCGGAGACTCCGGCCACATGGGAATGGGCCGGATCGCTTATCGCGACGCACAGGATTGGCAGTTCCTGGTATCAATTCTCGGCGACCGCCCGCGGCGACAAAGTCACTGCAACTAAGTATGAGGGTGATTTCGGCACGCTTGAGCTCGGGGCGGGCAGCCGCGACTTTAAGAATCTGGGAATAAAGGGATCGGCGTTTTCCTCCGACCACCACGGTCTTGCAATCGGCGGCGATATTACTGAAGCCGGAGCGCAGAAATTGGCTCGTTCCTGTCGTTTGCCCATAGGTGATTACACGCTGGCATCTACGACGATTCAATACGGGCCCCTGTCAATCAGCATCTCACAGAATTATCATAATGATGGACAACGAATGGCAAAGATCCGCCCAAAATTGGCGTTTGAAAAGTGGATTTACGGCATCAAAATCAGAGAGGACCGCCCTTTTGTTCTGGATTTCTCGAATGAGCCGGAAGTTCTCTTTATTGAGCCGACAAGTACCCAGCGATTCAAAACCGGCGAAGAGGTCAAGGTTATGGCCGTCCTGATAGATCCCGTATTGGACATCATGATTCGACGTCTCCGCAAAATGATGGACACGTATGACTCCGATGGCAAAAAAAGACGAAATCAAAAACTTACCTCGCCTGACCCAAAGGTTGTTATTACACGGGCCGATGGTGAAAAAGTCGCCGAGGGTGTAATGCCCTTTGGGTGAGACGGCACCTGCGGGTACTCGTGGCGAGTGCCAATCGACCTTAAACTCAACGGCAGCGAAGAGACCTTCAACGTGCAGGTACAGTACGACACGCTGGAGCTTTACGGCAAAGTAACCGCAATCCGGCAGGTTATAATTTACCGGGATTAACCAGAACCGAGCTTTTATACGGAAGAAGCAAAATATGAGAGAAAAAACAATTTCTTGGAGAATCTTAACCACCGGCAGCCTTGTGGTCTTATGCCTGCTGTCGGTAAATGCCTTCGGCGACAATGAACAAACGGAAGAGCCTGCCTTCAATCTGGGGGAAATCTCCGCCTTTGATATTGACGAACAGATAGTCGGGAGATTTATAAGAGGGCAAGTTAGCATTTGTGAGGAACAGCCAGAGGCCGATATTGGAACCTATCCTACATTCAAGTCCGACAGGCCGCTCTACGGCTCGATTTGGTTTGCAGGTGAATATGGCCAAAGTGATTCTGGAATTCAATACCATTTCGCTCTTGACGAATCAACAGGGACAGGCAATGGGTACGACCGGCTCTATTTTGACCTCAACCGTGACCTCGACCTGACAAATGACACGCCCCTGGAACCTTTGCAGAATCCACCCGATAGTGCGTTACTGACGTATTCGTCTATCAAGCAGCAGGTCTGCTTTAATTATTTTAATGTGGATTTTGACTTTGGTTCTAACGACCAGTGTCCATTGGAGATTATGCCGCGCTTGACAATTTCTGAGAGCGGATACACATCTTTAAGCTTCGTCACCACCAAAGCGCACAAGGGCCAAATTGAGGTTGCCGGCCAAAAATATGCAGCTTTTCTTGGACACAATTATCTTATCGCCGGATGGTTCGATCGTCCATCTACGGCTTTGCTTCTTATTCCGGAAGGCGATGATAATTGGCGGTCTACCTGGTGGGGTGCGGACCAGCTCAGGGCGATTCATAAAATTGGAGGAACATATTATCGTTTTTCTGCAACACCGGTAGGCGATAAATTGTTCGTGCGGCCATATAACGGCGATTTTGGTACATTCAAGATTGGTTCAGGACGGCGCCTTGTCTTTAACAAGCAGGTGAGCGGTTCTTTGCTCTCTAAGGATGCCGCCCTTGCTGTCGGTGGAGAATTAGAACGTGACTGGCCTCAGCCGGCTCCGAGTTGCAGGCTTCCCGTCGGTGACTATTTGCCGGCTATGCTGGGTATAAAATTCGGGCCAATAAGCATCAGCCTCTCGGATAATTACCACTCAGATGGAAAGCCGCGTGACAGGGGCGGCCGTCCTCCGGTCTATGGCATCAAAATCCGCAAGAATAAGCCGTTTGTTTTGGATTTCTCCAATAAGCCCGACGTCATTTTCGCATCCCCCGCTGCGGACCTTCGCCTTAAGCCGGGAGAGCAGGTAGAGGTCAAAGCTGTCCTGGTCGATCCTGAACTCGACATCATGATTCGTGGCCTCAAGGCCAAACCCTCTTACGCTGACTCTACCTTACTTGTAAAGCTCACCATAATAATCCTCATCGCTCCCGGTATCCTGTGGCTCCTGTCTTCCCGTTTGCGCCGGGGATACCGGCGATATCGCTTTCTGCCGATTATCTCGGTAGTGGGAGCTGTTATCTTAGTTGCCTGCCTCATCGCCTTGCCCGCTATCGGCCCCAAATCGGGTTATGATGATATTGAACCGCGCGTTATCATTACACGTGCCAATGGCGAAAAGGTCGCCGAGGGCGTCATGCCCTTCGGGTGAGACGGCACCTGCGGGTACTCGTGGCGAGTGCCAAACAACCTTAAAATCAACGGTAACGAAGAGACCTTCAACGTACAGGTACAGTACGATACGCTGGAGCTTTATGGTAAAGTAACCGCAACCCGGCAGATTATAATCTATCGAGATTAAACGAACGGCAAGAGATTTTATGATTGCTTACGTCTAAGAAATACTAGGAAGAAATACTAAGAAATACTAGGGACAGCCACGAATGGCATGAAGATAAGCAATTTTCATTGTAAGAGAGCCTCCCTCATCTCTAATCTGGGCTTGTTCAGCAGAGCATATTCTTTGGGCCTTCGTTTAACAGCTCGCGGTTCAATTCGATTGGGACGAAAAGGTAACTTGTCACGAGCAATCCAGCTAAGCAGATACTGATAAAGCA
>Ga0114922_10003920_pt1 | contig 13839 bp, 11 predicted proteins | sample AartaG_FD_100975 | JGI IMG/M metagenome (GOLD analysis project Ga0114922, IMG submission 100975) | Deep subsurface microbial communities from Aarhus Bay to uncover new lineages of life (NeLLi) - Aarhus_00045 metaG | ecosystem: Environmental > Aquatic > Marine > Oceanic > Sediment | place...
GATTAGAAAGTCATTTTAATTACTCGAATTATTAACACTCAAAAAGAAAATTTCCCATTTTTCATTAAAATCTTGATTGAACCATCTTTATAGGTAATCTTTATGGTTGGATTATAGAATAAGAAATCTCTATGCGTTATTGATGTATTTTGGCCACCCTGCATATCAGTATTATTACCAAATGCAATATGGGCTGTTTCAAGGGCTTTTTCATCCTCAAGTAGAATTCCACTTAATTTAGCGCCAGGGTTTAAACCTATTCCCAATTCTCCGATAATACTTGCTTCTTCATCTAAACTAATTAATTTTTCGACTTCTTTAACTAAATTTTTATCCTTACTTTCAATATTAAGAATTTTACCATTTTTTACTGTTATTTTCAAGGGTTTCTTTACTTTACCAATATCACCAATTGAACCATCACATACAATAATACCATCACCTTGTGTTTCAATAGGACCACACCATATTTCACCACAAGGAAGATTAGCAAAATAGGGTTCTTTGGTAATTCGAACATCTGTAGAGAATCCACGATCTTCAATGTATAAAACGATATCTGTTCCACCTGGTGCTGAAATATGCGCTATTTTAGCATTTTCTAATATTTTAATCATTTTATCTGCAGTATTTACCATAGGTTCATAATCAATATTCATTGGACCTTCAATCATCATGGTTTTCGTAATACCTGCACCATGCCCCAATCGAATTGATTTGGTAGCAAGAATTTTTTTTACCCATTTAACTCGAAATGGAGTTTCATCTCCTAATCCCTTAAATGCGTTAATCACTATCGTTTTTCCTTTTGCTAACTCATCCATTTCTGGGGGTATTTCTGTTAATGGGCGATCTTTTTCAGGTAGCAAATATAATTGTGCCGAACAATCATACTCAATAGCTGCATTATAAAAAGCTTCCCCTACACTCTTAGTATCTTCATCGGAAATAACTAATACAGCATCATCCTTATTCAAATTCATTACATGAATCATTGCTTTTTGAGCCGAAATTATCATTTTTTGCAAATTAGTCATTTTAATACTCTCATTTTTAACTTTAACAATTTTTAAATCTAAATTAGTTTTCTTTAATTACAGTGCCTCCAGCTCTATCTTTAGCTTTTTCTTTAAATGCTGCTTGGAAGCCGGGATTATAATTCATATATTTTGGGATTGGATATCTCAAACCTGCCTTGTGTGTAGCCTCTAATCCTTTTACAATAATACCTAATTTTTCTTTTGGAATTGAAAACATTACTTCTGTATCTTCTGCTCCTCCCCAAACTCTATCACCATTTCCTAAGATCACTAGCTGAGGCTCATTAGTCTGAATACTTTTAATTACTCCTTCATGGCAGGAAGCCCCTCTCCCTGCGGATGTGAAATTAAGAACACCACCCTTAATATAAAGATAAGCTTGAATCAATCTCATAGCTTGTGCAGGATTACAATAAATTTGAACAATATCAGGCTCTATTTTAGTTCTTGTTAAAGGTGAAATTGCTACACCTAAAAATTTGTCTTTCAATAAATAGATATGATCTTGCCATTTTCTTGCTGTGTCAAGGTCTTTAGCATAAAGTCCATTACTGAACTGATTGGCGAAATTTTCAGCTTCTTCTGTCATTGGATCCCAGCCATAAATAAACCTAGCCAACTTGCATATACAATCCTCTTCCGTTATAAACATGGTCCATCCATAGCTACGAACCATTTTAAATGCTTGACATAAAAAAATTTGTACATTTAAATTAGATTTAGGTTTTTTATGATTAAGAGGAATGTCAGATTCATCTTTTATAACTTTAATTGCAATTGGAAATGTTAAAGGTCTTAGAAGTTCTTCAATTTTTTTACCATAATCTTGATATATTTGTAGTTTTTCACTCATTTTCCTTATTTCCTAATTATTTTGAATGGTCTTTTGATTCAATAATATTCGAATAATGAAATATTTTTCCAAATAAAAAATCGTCTGAAACTAAAAGATTTTTTATATCTAATTCTTAAATAAAATTGTTATGAAACCATTTAATTCTGAAAAGATTAGTTCTGAAGAGATGGCAATTTTAGATAATAACTCAGAGTGGCTCGGAATACCAAAAAGTCACTTAATGGAATGTGCTGGTTATTCTTTCGCAACAAAAATTATGAATCGTGGTTATTTAGAGAAAAACAATAAAACAGTAATTTTTTGTGGAACGGGAAATAATGGAGGAGATGGATTTGTTGTTGCTAGGCACTTGAGTTCTTATGGCGTTAAAGTTTTGGTTATTTTAGTTGGTGATCCAGGTAAAATTCGAACTAAAGAGGCTCAATTAAACTGGAATATAATTTTTAATAACCTTAATTATTCTATTGATGTAGAAATAGTAAAAGATTCCACAGACTTAATTAATATAGGAAATCGTATTAAAGAAGATAAAAGTTATCATGTAATTGTTGATGGATTGTTAGGAACTGGAATAGAAGGAAAAATCAGAGAACCTATAGCTTCTGCAATAGATTTAATAAATAATATTAAAAAAGTAGAGAATGAAAGGATTACAGTAGTTTCCATTGATATACCATCAGGATTAGATCCCAATACTGGGGATGTCACTGATAAGGCGGTCAAAGCAGATTTAGTAATTACCTTTCATAGAAGGAAAAAAGGATTGTCTTGTAACAATGAATATATAGAGGAAATCTTAGAGAAATCTATTGGTATTCCTCCTGAAGCAAGTTTATTCATTGGAAGAGGAGATTTAATATCTACTTTAAAAAAAAGAAAAAGTGATGCTCATAAAGGGGACTTTGGGAAAATTTTAATAATAGGTGGTTCGAAGAATTATTCTGGAGCTCCCGCTTATTCTTCTTTGACGGGGATTAATTTTGGAATTGATTTAGTAATAACTTATGTACCAGAAGTTATAGCAACCCCTCTCAGAAGTTATTCTCCAAATATGATCGTAAGAACAAAAAAAGGTAATTGGTTGGATATAGATGCTTTAGAAGAATTAACTGAATTAATTAAATGGGCAGATTCAATATTAATTGGCCCTGGTTTGGGAATAAAAAAAGAAACTGAAAATCTCTTAGTAGAATTACTAAAGAATTTAAAACAATATAAAAAACCATTTATTCTTGATGCTGATGCTTTAAAACTAGTTAAAGATCACCTTGAATTAATAAAAGGCTTACCTACTATACTAACACCTCATGAGGGGGAATTAAAGATAATGATGAATGTAGTACTACCCTCTTATGAGAATATTGTGGATCGCAGCAAAGTAATATTAGATTTGGCTAAAGATTTAGATTTAACTCTACTGGTGAAAGGTCCATTTGATTATATCTCTAATGGAAAGCAAATTAAGGTAAATAAAACTGGTTGTGCTGAAATGAGTATTGGTGGGACTGGTGATGTATTAGCAGGACTATGTAATTGCTTTATTTCAACTAAAAATGATCCTTTCAAGTCAGCATGCTCCGCAGCATTTCTTAATGGCATAATAGGAGAATATTGTAAACTAAATGTTGGAGACCGCTTTACAGCATTAGATATGACAAAAAATATTAATAATGCTCTACGAAGTGTTCTTAATTTTTAACATTTTGCGAAACAATACATGTTTATTAGAGATGTCAGAACGTGAATAAGTCTCAAGATAAAGATTTATTTACATGTAATATTATATTATTATTAACTTAGTTTTTGTGAAAACTTAAGTTGAGGTTAGATAAGTTATATTAATACTAAATTTCAACAAAAAATAAAGGAGATTGATTAAAATACCACAATTGTTTCTTATTAATCCTGATGGGACTACAACTGAGATAACAACTCAAGGTTCAATTAAGGATGTTTTAAAAACGGATGAATGTTATGTTCTTGTAGCAGATGAAGTAAGAAAAGTATATCTATGGAAGGGATTAAAAAGTAGTGTTAGGTCAAAATTTATTGGAGCTAAAAGATCTCAAGAAATCCGTGGTCAAGTAGGAATGCATTATGCTGTTGTTCCAGTTGATGAAAGTGAGGAAGAACCCGATTTTATTAAGTTAATTGGAGGACAAACTGAAGCAGGAATAGCACAGGAAATAAAACCAGTAGAGATTTCCCCTTCAAATGTGCATCCAATAAGAGAAAAAAATGTTTTTGGAAGTCCAAGGCCAGCTAAAGGTATGAATATAGCAGGAAGCAAAGATCGTGCTGCACAAAATACAGGGCCTTTATATCGGGGTGAAGGTTCTATGCCTGATTTCATACAAGAACAGACTCAAATAGATTTCCAACAAGTTATGCAAAAACTAGAAGAAATTCAAATGCCTCCCGGTTTTGAACGAGAATTGATTATTATCGGAAATCATGCTTATTCAATTGTTGAAAAAGTACAACAATTCCTTGGAGAAAAACAAGTTACTAAGGAAATCTCGAAGGTTGGAGCGATTCCAGAAGGAATTTTTTTTGCTGAAGACTACTCACCACGAGTTTTATCTGAAAATGGTAAAATCATCGCAATTGAATTTCTAAAACGCGCGAACGCAAAATCTAAACCAGTTGAAACAAAAAGTAAAAGAGAAATCTTAAAAGAACAAATCAAAGAGCAGTTAGAAGGAAATTAAAAATTATTTATTTCCTTTAATCTTATTCTTAGTATTACATACATTTTTGAGATTTTCAACTCAAGAAGTTTGATTTAGATTTTAAAAGAAATATATATTTTTAAGTTTGAATTTTATAATTTATATTAATTAAAACACAGTTTTTATCTATATTATGAGTGACCTGACACCAGATGAAGCACATGCGTTGAGTAATTTTTTGGGCAGTATCACAGAGTACAGTGAGCTTGAGGCGTTAGCTCTTATTACTCGAGAGGGTTTAAGATTAGCTTTCAGCGCTATTCCCGGATATAATATAGATCCCGACCTATTCTCCAGTCTGAGCGCTGTAGTTGTTCAGTCAGGATCCGATGCAATTGCAACTTTAGGATTCACAGATATGCTTGAAGTCGTTTTACGAGGTGACAATGGATTTATAATTCTAAGTGCTGCTGGACGATTCTTTCTAATGGGAGCATCAAGGCAAATTGCAGATTTGGGAAAGATAGTTAAAATTTTTAGGTATTATGCAGGAGAAATTCTCAAACGATATCCAATCAAATGAAATAAATAAGCTGAAATCAATTTAGACCATTCAGTTGCATAATATTCTTCTACAAAGAGTTTTTTCTTGATATTGAATACAAAAATTTTTGCAAGATTATCTCAATATTGTTAAATTTTAATATAAAGATAGTTATGTCTATTATAATATCAATTCTAGATAACTATCTTACACTGATATTAGATTGATATTTATAAAAAAAATAAATAATTGTTGATAGAAATTTTAAGCTTAAACACTTATAATATATTAAAATACTATAGAAAATATTAAATTATAATTATGACAGAAATCAAACTTTTTGTCGATGCGAATAATGAAATTAAAGATAAAGTTATAATTTGTCAATCTAACGCGAATGCGCTAGGAGTAAAGAACGGGGATATAATAGAAATTTTAAATATTGATAATAATTTGAAAAAAAAAGCTACTATTGAAATTTCTGATAAAGTTTTAGATTTTGCTGGTCAATTTTCAAAAAACATCTTAGATGACCTACAATTTTCAGGTGTTGAATTAACAGTTCGCCCCATAAGTGCTGCAGCAACACTTACTCCAACACTAAAAATTCCAAAAGTCCCAACAATTCAACCTACCCCTACACCTGCACCCCAACCCACTCCAACACCAACGCCTACCCCTCAATCTTCATTATCTCCATTACCTACACCTCCCGCGCCTACACCTGCACCTGCACCCCAACCCACTCCAGCACCTCAACCGTCATTCACACCACCTCCCGCGCCTACTCCTGCACCTGCACCCCAACTGACTCCTACACCCCAACCTTCTATGACACCTTTACCAACACGGCCTCCTCCTCCAATGGAAATACCACAACCTGGAGTTACCCAATATGGAGTGGAACCAGCTGCACCTATAGAACCATATCCAAACAAAATCGATATAAATATGCTACAAGGTCAAAAAAACGGAATAATCCTTACACCTAGGATTGACGATAGTATTGAAGGAGGTAGAGTACAGTTAAATCCTAGTATTATCCAACAACTAGGCCTTGGACAAGGAATGTTGATTGCTTGGGAGGATCCCTTAACGAGAGCTATGGGCTCGGCAAGAATAGATCAAGCAAATATTGGAATGAATGAAATTAATATGAGTATGGATACATATGAAGATACAAATATTCAAGCTCAACAAGTTGTTATATACTCAACTGAGCCTCCAATACAAAAAGCTTCTGAATTAATGCTAGAAGTCCAATCTCAACCAAATTTAATGGGTTTTGTTTTAGTCAGCCCAAGAACACAGTATAGCCTCTCACTTCAAACAGAGGATATTTTAGCTTTTGAGGATGAGCTTACGGGAGCTATGGGTGCTGGAAAAGTAGAAGTTTCAGAGACTACGCCTGATAATGTAATAGTTATTGATAGTGAAATTTTGGAAGCTTCTGGTATCGGTAGTTTTGAAGTAAAAGTCTCCAAGAACCAAAGAACCATTATCCCATTACAAAACATCTCTCTAGGAATTTCCCCTATTTCAGGTGAAAATATGTGGGAAATAATAAGTACTGCTCGAGAAAATGCAAATTCTATGAAGGGCTGGATTTCAAACTATATTATATTTAAAGGGATAAAACTAAGATGGGCTGCAGTAAATATTGCTTGTTCAGTTCTTGATACGGTTCCTGATTTAACTGGCGATATTTTTGCTAGAGTTTCCCCAAATACGACCTTATCCTTAAGTCCAGTAGGTTTAATTCCATTTAACGCTATTTTAATAATAGATATTAGCCGTTCAATGATGGCACGTGATGTATTTGTTACTAATATTGCTCCTGCTATCGAGGGAATAAAAGCTGCTATGGAATCTCGAGAAATCCAAGAATTTCTAAAACATTTTAAAGATGGAATTAACATACCGCGAAGGATATCTGCTGCTTTTGCGGCGGTTCTCTTCTTAAGTGAAAAAGTAGGAAGAGGTTTTGGCGAAAAAGTTTCAGTAATTAGATTTGCTGATGAATCACAAGTACTACCATTCGGCGGTGGCTTCTATATGGATTCTGCAAGCGGTAAAAAGGGTGTTCTTGAAGATGCGGCTCGTATGATTGTCGATCGGGTAGGAAATGCGTACGGTCAAGCGACAAACATGGGCTCTGCGATGATACAAGCTCATCAAGTGTTAGATGAATTCCAAAAGATGAATCCTGACCAGCCAACGATGATAGTAATACTTACAGACGGCGTGCCTACGGATGGGGATGCTTTCTTAAATGAGATTAAAAAATTGGCTGACAATCCCTCCGTTGTTGTATACGTGGTCGGACTAGGGAACCCTGATGACACGTTGATGAGCCGTGCAGCAGCACTGTGTGGAGGAGAATACTTCAAACCCGAAGATGCTGGAGAATTATTGATCTGGTATTCAAAACGAGCACGAGATTTAACAGTAAAGCTAAAGGCTCATAAAGGAGAATTGTAAAGGAAATTTTTTTTATTTACTTTTTAGTATATTTTCACAATTGATATAAAACTCCGAATTATTAGATGTATTGTAAAACTTGATTTAATTTTTGTTTTACTTATTATATTCTAGTTTAGTAGGATTACATTAAAGTTATTAATAATAATTTTGTTAATATTAATAAGAAAAATATTACCTTGAATTATAGTTAGAAATTTATAGCAGTAAAACGAAAATAATTATAATTATAATTATAATAATTCTAATGATTAATTTTGAAAGACGTTAAAATTATTACAATAGATAATCGAGGACGAATAGTGCTCCCTTTAGTCACTAGGAAGAATCTCGGTTTGACAACCAATTCACAGTTAATGTTAGTAAGCGATTCAGAGACGAAAGAGATAAGAATTACTCCTATTGGTTTAAAAAGTGAAGGAAATCTAGTGAAGCTAAGAGTAATAATGAAAGACATTCCGGGAGCTTTAGCAAAGATACTTGATATTTTTGCAGAAGAAGAGATTAGCTTAGTGTATAGTGAAGCGGTAATTGTTGAAAAAGATAAAACAGCAGTGTGGACGGCGATATCAGAAAGTTCTAAAGATATGGATAAATTAAAAGACATATTAACGGAAAAGGGAGAAGCACTAGAAGTTACCTTTTCTCCTTTAGATTAAAATTTAAGTATATTTTTATTAATGATTAGTTTAGGTGTATTTGGTGGCGAAAAAAAGAAAAAAAAAAGAGAAGAGGAAGAAACTCAAAGATAGTGATGACGCTGTTGAAGAGATCCCTGAATATTCATTAGATACAGCATTACACTCTGCTAAAACAACAGAAACCACGTTACAAACTTTGTTAAAAGGTGTATCTGAGGGACAAGGATATGTCAAACCTCAAAAAGAAGGAGATATAAAGATTACACCCCAATTATCACATGAATCACGTAGTAAAATTGCTGAAGCTTATGTCTTAGAAGATGTTCCGTTAGTTCAACGAACTAGGGATGAAAAAAAGGCTAGAACTAAGAGCGTTCCTGAAGTAAGCGAGAAAGAACCATCGGCTACTCCAAAAGCCCAATCGAATGCTATCTCATCAACACAAGAGAAAAAGATTACTCCAGAAGTCCAATCGGAAGCCGGTTCCGCACCAAAAACCCAAACGCCTACAATTCCTGCAACTAAACAAGAACCTTCATTTATTAAACAAAAAAATATTTACTTAAAATTAACAGAGTTTTTTGAAGGTCTACTATCCAGTTACAATGAGAATTATGATAGATGGGAGATGAGTATTTCAAATATACTTGGTATCTTACGAAAGATGCGAAAAATTACAAAAAAGAACACAGATGATCTAGTTATTTCTATTAACAATGTCTTTGATAAAATTCAGGAAAATTTAGAACAATTTAAAGTTAAGCGAGATGAAATCGAGAAAGTTGCTGAGGTTGACATTGAGTCCATGTCGGGAAAATTTAAAAGAGTCTTAGGATTGCTAGAATTACAAGTTAAAGAATATCAATTAAAACGAGTTACAGACGAATTTGTTCACGAATTAAAATATTTTCAATAACTGGTTAATTTTCACCATTTAAAAAATAATTTAAAAAGATATTTTTAAATAATTTACTATGTCATCTACAGAAAAAAATCAGTTACGTCCGCTTATTATTAATATTGGAAGTAAAATTTTTAGAATGGGTTGGGCAGGAGATGATTTTCCAGATATTATTGCTCCTAGTGTTTACGTTAATAGTATTGATTATTTATTCACATCGGAAGTAATAGATGGCCTCGAGGATATATATATTACTGGAAAAAAGACTGAAAGCCATTTATTTGGGCATCAAGCATTAAAGTACTCTAATATACTTAAGATTCATGAATTCCGGAAGGAAAGCAATTATAATATTTTTATGAAATTCTTTTATCATCATTATAAGCAATTAGAAATAGCAGAAGAAAATCATTTTAAACAACCAATTTTAATAATATCTCCCTTCTTCATATCAGAATTAGAAAAAACAAAGTTGCAGGATATTTTTTTTAATGTTTTTGATTTTCCTTCATTATTATTTTTATCTGAAAGTCAAGGAATATTGGCTACGTTACGTAAAACCAGTGGTGTAGTTATAAGTATGGGGGAAATAAATACTATTATTACCACATTTTTACATGGATTCTCTAATGAAATGGCAAGGGATATTTATCCAATATCTGGTAAAGATTTGACAAATTATTTGTTGAATTTAATTTTATCAAAAAAAGGTTCTGGAAAAACAGTATATCTTGATAAGATGATTGCTAATGAAATCAAAGAGAAATTATCCTTATGTATTATAGATCCAGATGAAGAAATAAGAAGAATCAAGGATGGTTTAACTAAATATAATAGAAATATTGATTTACCTGATGGGACATCTATAGAAGTTAATACAGAGAGATTTATGCTGACCGAACCTCTATTTAACCCTTCCTTAATTCATATTGATTACATAGGGTTACCTGAAGCAGTTTCTAAAGTAATTAAATTTTGGGATAGGGAAAACTGGGAGGATATATTACCTAACATAATCCTTGCAGGAGGTGGTAGTTTAATTCCAGGATTAGATATAAGACTAAAAACGGAAATTTCAAAACATTTTTCAGAAAGATTAAAAGATAAAATTAATGTTTTAGGTGTTTCAGGAAGGGAAAATGTTGGTTGGATTGGAGCTTCTGTTTTATGGGCTCAAGATAAGCTAAAGAAAGGATGGATTCACAATCCTAAACAACTAAGTTCTGAACAAGAACAAGAAATTGAAGATATAAATCAAAATAAAGAATAGTAATATAACAAAATACTTATGTCTGTTAGTACGGATTTGAAAAAAGAATTTTTAACTAATTTCCAAAACAAAATTATAACAGCTCGAAAGCTGTTATATGCTGCTAATCATTTATGGGCATCAAAATTATTAGATGATCTAAGTTTTGAAATAGCGAAGAATGATTGGCTTGATATTCAAAAAAAGCATCAGTTAATTATGATTATTTCTAATTCTTGGTGGATGTATTTAAATTCATTAATTAAACATAAGGATGGAAAAGTTGAGATTGATTTAATCAGATATATTGACGCGTATAAAAGATTTTTTTCATTTTTATCTAAATTAGATGATTTTTATTTATTTAATAATTTCTGCACTAATCTTCTACAAGAATTTATAAAAATGGAAGATCTATCCCAAATAGGAATAACTAAATTCATTAATTCTTTTTCAGCAAAGTTGCATGAAAGAGATGATTTTCAGAGATTATTTGAATTACAGATATTACAAATCTTTTTAAGAAAATCAGTAGTGCCTTCAGAATATTTCCATTTGAGTATGCAAAGTATAAGTAAAACGATATTTGACATAGAACCAAGCAAACGAGCATTATTTATTTATATACTATTAGAGAATGTTTGTTTAAAGTATAAATTAATGGAAGATTCTGCCGAATTTGTACGTATAATCAATAAAATTTTAATAAACAGACTTCCAGGTTATTTAAAAAACGAATTTAGCAGTATCAGTAGAATTTCAATTAATGAAAGAAGTTTTAATACTATTTTGGTTGATCTTGAAGAATTGATTTATTATTTAAATGATATAAGTGAATATTCGTGGATTATTATCTTTATTCGCAATATATTCTTTAAAATTCAAGAGTACCAATCATTTGGTGATGCTGTCACCTATATTAGAAAATTTATCGATTTTTCAATTAATAGAAATCGTTTTGAAATTGCGTATGAGATATATGATTTCTTAGAAGATTTATTTATGTATAAAACTGATTTATCCTATGATAACATTCTAATTGAATTATGGGTTGAAGCCTGTAAAAAATTTGTGGATATGAAAGAAAAGAAATTTTTACTTCAATCATTAGAAAAACTAAGCAATCACTTAAAATTACCTCAAACAAATACCCAACTCTTTCATTATTTTTACACATGCAATATCCTTTGGCAATTTAAGTCTATGTTCTTTTCTTTAGAACAGAAAGATTTTTGGAGAATGATGTTTTATCGTGCTCTATTTGAGGAACAAAATTATAACATTGCACAAAAAATACTTCTATATTTAGATGAAGATTTTAGTAAAAAAATAACAGATCTGAGGGTATTATATACTGAAACAGAATCTATGAAAAAAGATATATATACTTTTAACGATGAAAACAATCAAAAGCAATTATTTCACAAAGACTTTAGCATAAAGCAGATAATTCTAAGAATCAATTCTTATGGGATGATTTCCTATAGAATAATTTCAGTTAAAAATGAAATAATTCAAGGAACAATTGTTGATGAATTCTGGAATGATTCTCAACTAATTGAAATTTATAATGAACTTTTCTATGAATCGGAATATCGGAAATACCATTTCAATCTGAAAGAGTTTGGTGAATTATTATATTTTTTTCTGCCAAAATTAATTAGAGATTTTTTTAAGTCATTTAAGATCGAAAGTTTGAATCAAATACCTCAATTTTATTTTATATTAGATAGCATGACAATACCTTTCGATCTTATTTATGATAATAATTTTTTCTTATTAAAATATTCAAGTGCATACAAAATAGGTGAGGCCCCACTTGGTGGTGTTGCTTTTGAGGATGAAGTGCCCAAGGAACCTTTAACTGAGGCATCTAATAAAGTATATAATGTTTTAGTAATTGAATCAATTAATTCTAAAAGTCCTGTAAAATGGAATGAAAAAACCAAACAGAAAGAATTAATTTATCCATTTCAAGCTGGAGCAGAGGAATTGAATTATATAATAAATTTCTTTAATCAAAGAAATGAAATTAACCAAATGGCTACTTTATTAGGAGCCAATTCAACACGGGAAAATATTTTATCAAATTTATCAACTGACATGTACCATATCATAGTATTTGTTGGAAATATTTTTTACTCAAAATGGAGCCCCAAAAATAGTTTTTTCCTTACAAATGATAATCAAATTTTAACTTTTAATGAAATTAATCATATACTAAGTCAGAACAATTCAAAAAATCAGCCCTTGATATTTTTAAATTCCCAAGTTTATGATATTGAAGGTAAGAAGCTAAGGAACACCTTAAGGACATTTGGAGATATCGTTGCTCAATTTGATTACAATAGGATAACTGGAATTGTTTCAAAAAATTATCCGATTTTTAATGATGAAACAAAACAAATCATCTCAAATTTCTTTATGAATTTTTTCAACAATAACAGTCAAGGTGTTTCACTCCTGAAGGCACGTCAACAATGTATCGCAACTAAAATGGAAAAACTTGTAGAACAACAGGTTAAAGATTCGACTTCAGATACTGGTATTAAACATATAGATTTACGAAGTAGTTTAGCAATATCTAGCTATTTACTTTTTGGAAAACCTTGGAAAAAAATAGGTTCTTGAATTCAATTTTTCCTTTAGCAAAAATCAATAAATAAAAAATATTAATATAATTATAATTTAAATCATTCATTATTAATACAAAAAAAGAGTTGATATCGAATATCGAATGATCGAATGCTACAGTTGAGGATTGAGAATAAGAAATTACGAGCACAGATAACTGACCTAGAAAAGAAGATAATGACTTTAGTAGGAATGGTAGATATAGAATCTTCTGGAGGAGCGGAAAAGAAAAATGTCTTGAATGATCTTTTGATTAATTTGATTAATTCAACAAATGATCAATTGAATATTATAACTCCACGTATCGATAGCTTTTATGCAAAAGAACTTAAAAGAGCTGTTGAACGAGGGATTCCAGTGCTTCTAATTACTAATGACAGAAGCGATATCCCTAAAAGCTATATGCCAATTTATGATGATTTAAAACTTACTCAAGGAATAAGCGTTATAAACAATCCTAATGTAAAATTTCTATTAGTATTTAATACTGACCAAGCAGTTTATGCGGGAGGATCTTTAGATAAAGAAGAGTTGTCAAAATCGATTTTAATTGTTACAAAAATTCAGGAGAAAACGAAATTAAGAATGATTGCAGAAATTTTTTCCTTAATGCTTCCTACATTTATGAGAAAATAAAGTTATCTTTTTAATACTTTCATTTTTCACAGACCCCTTTTTTTTTATTTAAATTAATTAAACGATTAAAATTTATGATATCAATTCATATATATGATATAAAATGGATGTAGATAAAGAATTAATAAACTCAAAAGCTATTACTGAATTTTTAGGATTAAGATCTAATATTTACATCCAGTCTA
>Ga0114922_10003921_pt1 | contig 13838 bp, 10 predicted proteins | sample AartaG_FD_100975 | JGI IMG/M metagenome (GOLD analysis project Ga0114922, IMG submission 100975) | Deep subsurface microbial communities from Aarhus Bay to uncover new lineages of life (NeLLi) - Aarhus_00045 metaG | ecosystem: Environmental > Aquatic > Marine > Oceanic > Sediment | place...
GAGGAGGGGGGAGAGAAGAGTGGGAGATGCCTCAGCTGGGGTTATTTTTTTGGGGGGGGGGGGGGGGGTGGGTTGAAGTTGCCTGCGTCGATTCGGTCCCGCGCTTGAGAGTATTTCACATGCCTTCGACCTTCTTTGTGCATCTCGGCGTTGCCACTTCCTCACGTACACGGCCCATGTCTCCTTATTCTTCCAGTCCTTGCGGCGGTTAGAATCCCAATGTCTATTGCTCCGACCTGGACTTTGCGGAAGGAACAATAGCGAGAGTAGCACATGAGAAGGAATTCGTAAATCAGCGAAATGCTGATTTTCGTGCGGGATGTCATGAGACACTTGTAGGTGTTTGTCTTACAAGAGGGCTCCCGGCGATACTGCCTTGACCTTGTTGCGGACAGGCGTCATTGGGTAGGTAAATCTCAAAAATCAACGCACGAGTTCGTGCTCGATTGCGTAGCGGGTGAACTCGGCGTTACGCCGCATGTTCATTTTTTCGAGGACGCGTGACCGATATGTGCTTACGGTTTTAACGCTGAGCGAGAGATCTTCGGCAATTTCCGTGACCGTCCTGCCGGACGCTATCAGGCAAAAGACCTGGAACTCGCGGTCCGACAGCTTTTCGTGCGGCGGTTTATCCGAGTCAACATCGAGTTCAAAAGCGAGCTTTTCAGCGAGAGTCGGGCTCACGTACTTGCCACCTTGAGCGACTTTTCGTATCGCCTCCACCAGCTGTCCACCGGCGCTTCTCTTGTTCAGGTACCCGGATGCCCCGGCCCGCAACAGCCGCACAGCATACTCGTCCTCGGGATGTATGCTGAGCACGAGAATGCGTAACTGGGGATGTTCGGTCTTCAATCGTCTCACAAGATCCAACCCGTGAGTGCCGGGCATGGTAAGGTCGAGCACAACGACATCCCACTGACCGGAACGGACTTGTTCCACGACTTCATCCCCATTGCTCGCCTCTCCCTTGATGACAATGTCGGAAGTTTCGCCAACAATTTGTCGCAATCCTTGCCGGACAATAGGATGGTCGTCCGCAATAAGCACGTTTATCATAGCCCTTCTCCTTCGAATTCCGGCCGCAGCGTGATGCCGACGCTTCAACGACGCGCCGAAGCGCCCAGTGGCACATTCACCTTTATCATGGTTCCTTTCAGAGGCGCGCTGGCCACGTCGCACTTGCCTCCCAAAGCGACGGCCCGCTCGCGCATTCCCAGAAAGCCGAGCGAGGTCGAGCGCAAAACCTCGCCTTCTGCAATGCCCTTACCGTTATCTTTGATTACCAGCGTAACTTTATCATCACTACATTTCAAGCTAACCGCGACTTTGGTCGCTTCTGCATGCCGGGCAACATTGGTCAGCGCCTCCTGAATGATGCGGAACAGCGCCGTCGAAGTGGCGGGTTCTAAATTGGCATCTCCCACCGCCATGACGAGCTTGCATGTGATCCCCGTTCGCTCTTGAAATTGTCGTGCTTGCGACTCAATTGCCGCCAAGAGACCGAAGTCGTCCAACACGCCGGGCCTTAATTCAGTGGCGATTCTTTGAACGCATTCGATCGTCCTATCGACAAGGGTAGACATAGAGCAAATCTTGTTGAGGAGCAGTTGACGCGATTCTCCGCCCGCCACTTCGGTCAACTTCGTATTGAGCCATGAAAGGTCCAACTCCAATCCTGTCAACATCTGCCCGAGCTCATCGTGAATCTCACGCGCCACCCATGCTCTTTCCTCTTCGCGCGCGTCTCGCATGTGAGCGGCGAGGTCGCGCAACTGTTGATGCGATCGTTCCAGTTCAGCCGTGCGTTCGTCCACCAACTCCTCAAGCTGATGCCGGTGTTTTTCCAGTTCTTCCTCCGCTCGCACGCGCTCGGTGATGTCGCGTCCATACAAGTTGACGTACCCAGCCTCCGCCACCGGTACAACCGCAAAGGAGAAGGTTCTCTCCTTGTGTTCGAGCTCGAGTCTTTCGCTTGAGCCTGAATCAAGGACTTTTGCGGCGAAGTCTACTATGTATCCGGGTGCAGATTGCCCGACCTGACTGCGCCACTCACCGAGCAGGGATGCACTTGCTGCATTGGCATAGAGGATCGTGCCATCCTTGCCAATCCGGAGCACAGGCCAGGGGTTTTCGGACGGGAACCGCGCAACGTTCTGTACCTCTTCCTCGGCGCGGACGCGCTGAATAGCCGCTCCCAATTGCATTGCTATCCCTTCGAGCGTCTCCACCTTCTCCAGTGGGATCGCGTCCTCAAGGGTATCCGCCACGTGGATGAGGCCGACTATCTTGTTCCCGAGGCGGATCGGAATGAGCGCCACGGACTCATATCCGTGCTCGTTGCATGCGTTTCGTGTCTGACCCTTTTCCTCATTCGACACTGTTGCCAGGAAAGCGGTCGTGCCGTTCATGTAAAAGGAACCTCCCCTTGTGTAGAACACGAGGCTAGGGTCAGTATCTCCTTTGATGACGTTGATGCACATGCACTGGTCTTTTGCAGTGGAAAGAGGGTTTTCCGACTCGTAGAATTCCCGGCTGAACCCGTCGTGCGCTTCATATGGTATGTTGCTCTGCTCGTCCAGGATGCGCACTCCTACGGCCGCGCAACCGAGGAAGTCCTTGATCTCCGCGACAAATGCAGCAAGCAGCGGGTCCATCTCGGCGTACAGATTCGCAATTTGCAGGAAACGCTGGGAGATCCGCCGCGCCTCCTCTGCGCGCTTGCGCTCGGTGATGTCGCGACAGAGGGCCGTGAAGAAGACTTCGTCTCTGGTTCGCCAGGTTGCGAGTGAAAGCTCTACGGGAAACTCAGTGCCGTCCTTTCTCAGTGCGTCCATTTCGACGGTTTTTCCGACAAGCTTTGTTTCTCCCGTTGAGAGCACTCGCGCGAGTCCCTTTCGATGAGCCTCATGGAATCGCTCCGGCATTATCGTTGTAAGAGGTTTGCCGATGAGCTCGTCAGCGGAGTAGCCGAAAATGTTTTGCGGGCCTTCATTCCAGAAGACGATGTTCCCCTTGCCGTCTGCAGTTATGATAGCGTCGGCAGCCGTCTCGACGACGGAACGCAGGCGTCTTTCGCTGCTCTCGAGGAATTCCAACGTGCGGCTGTTGAGAAGCGCGATGGATGCCAACTTTCCGAACACCTGTGCGACGCGAGCGTCATCTTCGTTGAAGCCGCCCGGCTTATTGGCAAGACCGAGCAGACCGATGGTTTGTTTCTCTGCGACCAGCGGCGCGAATAATACACTATCAAGGGCTACGTGGCCCCTGGGCATGAACTTCACGAATTCACTGCCGGCAAAATTATTTTCATACACGACCTTGCCCGTACGGTACGCCTCAGCGCGAAGACCTCGGATCGGCATCGGCAGCGACGGGTCAACGGAGCAAGGCAAGCCACCCGAATCCAAGAAAAGGACCTCGTTTTCAGTACCGTCCTTTGCCAGTAACGCAACGTATCCCGCAGCAGCCCCAATTAAGTTCTTGCAGGAGTCGAACATGACTCGGGCCGCATCCTCGAAATCACGATACCGCAAGACTGCGCGCGCGCCTTCGAACAGTGCCGACGTTTCCTTTCGGCGCCGTCGCGACTCGTCCAACGCGTGTTTCAGCGCTTCCTCCGCCTGCTTGCGTTCGGACTGGGCACGTTCCAGTTCGGCCGCACGCTCGCGAAGCATCCTGAGTTCTTCAATGAGGGGGGCTGCGTTGTCCTCATGCTCGTTCATCATTGTTCACCCCTGACGGAGATCCTGCTGAAACCCGACCTTTTTCCATCCTGCGTGGGGTTGTCAAGCGTTCGTATAGATATCCTCGTCATCCAGGTAGCATTGTGGATCGTCGCCCCAGATGTCGCCAGATGCCGCTTCGGCTCTGATGCGGCATCCACCGCAGATAGCCTTGTGCTTGCATCTGCCGCAGCGTTCGCCCGTCAAGTTATCGCCGATGTTCTTGAGTTTACCGAGCAGCTCGTTGTCACCATCGTTCCATATCTCGGAGAACGCGCGTTCGCGAACGTTTCCGAGCGAGACATGCCGCCAGAACTGGCACGGATGGACCTCGCCATACGCGTCAACACAGGCGAACTTGCGACCTGCGGAACAGCCACCATGGCGTACTAGAAGCTCGTGCACCTCACCCACACGCTCCGGATCGCGTTGTTTCACGTAGCGTTCGACGGTAACACCGTCCGCATGATTGTCCGTCGTCAGAAGCTCCACTTTGACGTCGCGCTCGCTCCAATCGAGCGCCTTTTCGATCAGACGCTCGACCATTGCCCGCCGCTGCTCTCTCGTGAGATCGTCATCCATCATCTCACGACCTCTGCCAGAGTACACAAGGTGGTACAGGCAGAATCGCGGTACGTTTTCCCGCTCGATGAGATCGAGCACCCCGTCGAGGTCGGCGAGATTGTGTTTTGTGACCGTAAAGCGGATGCCCGTCTTCAGACCGGCGTCCATGCAGTTGTGCAAACCGTCGAGCGCTTTGCGGAACGCGTCAGAGCTTCCTCTGAACCGGTTGTGTCTTTGCGCCAGGCCGTCCAGGCTGATTCCCGCGTACATGAATCCCGCATCGCGCGTCTTCACCGCAACCTCAGGGGTGATAAGCGTGCCGTTGGTTGACACGACGGGGCGAAGACCGCGTTCGGCCGCGTATGAACCGAGCTCGAAGATATCCTCTCTCAGATAGGGTTCGCCTCCCGAGAAGAGGACAACGGGACAACCGGCATCCGCAAGGTCGTCTATGAACTTCTTGCCTTGGCTTGTGGTGAGCTCACGTGGCTCGGCAGTTTCAGTAGCAGCCGCGTAGCAGTGCACGCACCTCAGGTTGCACCTGTTGGTCATGTTCCATACCACCAGCGGACGGCTGTCTGTCGTGAACTGGAGCATATGCGGCGGCACGCCGGCGCGCGTCTCGGCATAACGCATCGCGTCCGAAACCGTGGCGCCACCACACAACAACTTCGTGAATCCGATCATGTCAATACTCTTACTCTGTGAGACTATTGTTGTAGGCAACTTGTACCATCAGAGACACACTCAAACCGACGCGCAACGCTGGCGTGCTCACCGGCCCTTGGCCTGCACACCAGTTCTTGTTAATGTAACTTGCATATGATATAGTATGGACTGTCGTAGGTCAAGGGTTTTGGACTGCAGTCTCGGTTTCGCGCGTTCATCCAGGCTTGTCTGTTGCTGCAGCGGATAGGCGTTAGCGCTTGTTTTGTACGGGCATATCCGAGCGTACGCACAGCATTCTGGATGCGACACTTCTTTGTCGGGCAAGCGCGCTTGAAGCTGATGAACATCGGGCTCGTTGGATTTGAGTAATGCGAGTGGATTCAGCAGCTGAGCAACAGGTTGACGCGGCCAGTTGCGTAGCAGCCTGTCCCGTCCAAACGGACACGCGTCTGTACGTTGAACTCATCACCCAGGGGAAGTATGAGGACGCCCTGGAACTTCTGCTTAAAGCCAACCCATTCTCGTCGGTATGTGGTCGGATCTGTCATCATCCGTGCGAGCAGAAATGCCGCCGGAACAGAGTAGATGCTCCGGTCGGTTTGAGACTCCTGAAGCGATTCATCATGGAGAGCACAGTGGATTATCGTCTCTCGAGACGGGAACGCGTTGAGGCGACCAGGAGCGAGAGGATCGCGATTATCGGGTCTGGTCCAGGCGGGCTGACCGCCGCGCATGATCTTGCGGAGATGGGATTCGCGGTGGTGGTGTACGAGAAGTGGGATACGCCCGGCGGGATGCTCGGCACGGCCATACCTCGTTATCGGCTGCCTTACGAAGTGCTGAAGGAGGATATTGACGACGTTCTGTCGCTTGGAGTCGAACTGCAAACCGGCTGCGAGATCGGGAGGGACTTGCAGATAGATGACTTACGAGATCAGGGTTTCGCCGCGATCCTCATAGCGACCGGCCTTCCCGAGAGTCGGACGCTCGGCGTTCCCGGGATTGACAGCGGAGGTGTGTTACTTGCCATTCCGTTTCTAAGAGCGGTCGGGTTAGGGGACGCTCCGTCTCTCGGCGAGCGTGTGGTGGTAATAGGAGGAGGCAATGTCGCCTTTGACGTAGCGCGCTGCGCACGCCGACTCGGCGCTGAGAAGGTAACCCTCGTGTCACTCGAGTCGCAGCAGGAAATGCCCGCCTGGGAATGGGAAATGGAAGAGGCCTTACAGGAAGAGGTCGAGATCAGCTACTCGTGGGGTCCGAAGGCCGTGTTCTCTGAGGACGGGGTCGTGCGCGGGATTGAGATGAAGAAATGTACGGCGGTATTCGACGATACCGGACGATTCAATCCCCGGTTCGACGAAGGAGACGTCTCGACGCTCCTGGCCGACAGCATTATTCTGGCGATCGGACAGCGCGGCGACTTGACGTGTATTGCAGGTTCCGCGGTCAAAGCCTCGGGCGACCGACTGGAGTTTGACCCGGAAACGCTGGCGACGACGGAGCCGGGGATCTTCGCTTGCGGCGAGGTGGTCACCGGTCCGGGCGCTGCCGTGGAGGCCGTGCGCGAGGGGCACCGGGCGGCAAGAGCGATCCTGCACTACCTGGATACAGGAGAACTCCTGAAACAGCCTGTAACCGAGCCGCCCTCGCTCGGAGACATCCCACTGGATATTGCCGAGAAGATCAAACGACGGGAACCGATCATCCCCGAGCTTGTTCCCGCTGAAAAGCGGGTGAGGGATTTTTCCGAGATCGAGCGCGGGTTCACGGAGGCAGAAGCGCTCGCGGAAGCCAAACGCTGTCTGGCCTGCACCACGGGAGCCTTGGCTGACGAGGAGAAGTGCGCTGCCTGTCTCACCTGCGTGAGGATCTGTCCGTTTGGCGTTGCCCAGGTGGAGAGGACCGCCGTCATGCCGCAGGAACAGTGTCAGGCATGCGGGTTGTGCGCGGCGGAGTGTCCTGCAGCGGCGATCGCGCTGAAGCGGTTCGGCACGAACCGGATGAGAGAAGAGATCGGAAACATCTTTCCAAGAATGGAGCGAGGAGAAGACCTTCAGCCTTTGATCGTTTCCTACTGCTGCCTGTTCGAGGTGACAAGCAGGAAACTCGTCCGCGCAGAGCCGAGTGCTGCAGCGGAAACAGGCGTGGCAAGGGTGATGGTGCCTTGTGTTGCAAGATTGAGCGTAGTGGATATACTCGCGCCGTTCGAGTTGGGCGCGGATGGGGTCGTAATAATCTCGTGCACCGAGGGGGATTGTCTGTACCCGACCGCAGAGGAGAGACTGAGCGCGCGCGTGCAGAAGGCGAAAGGCGTCCTGGACGAGATCGGGCTCGGAGGCGAAAGGATAGACCACTGGAGAACCGAGGGCTCCGCAGAGGTCTCCTGGTCAGCATTCTGGGAGATTTCGAAGAGAAAACTGGCTGCGCTCGATGGCATGAGCCCAGCCGGTATGGAGGTTGGCACATGATAGTGGGAGAGAGGAAACCACTACTCGAGCTGAAAGGTTTCATTGAGGACTACCATAAGGTGCTGATCGTTGGGTGCGGTACATGTGCAACCGTCTGCTTCGCCGGAGGTGAGAGCGAGGTTGAAGTTGTGGGCTCGGCCCTTCGCATCGCCTTTCTCAGAGAGGGAAAAGAAAGGGAGATTCTGGAGGACTGCGTGACCCGGCAGTGCGAACCGGAGTTCGTCGAGAAGGTCGTGCAGAGGGTTAAAGAAGAAGGTATCGAGGCGGTTCTTTCGCTCGCATGTGGAGTCGGGGTGAATTTCGTTGCGGGACAGCTCGAGGACGTGCCCGTTTTTCCCGGGATCAACACGAAGTTCTTCGGAGCGACGGTCGAGCCGGGAGTGTGGGTCGAGATGTGTGCCGGCTGCGGGAATTGTATGCTGCATCTGACGGGCGGGATATGCCCGGTGGCCAGGTGCTCGAAGTCGATCTTGAATGGACCATGCGGTGGGAGCAGCGACGGCAAGTGTGAGATCAGTCCCGATGTGGATTGCGCGTGGGTGCTCATTGTAGAGCGCATGAAGAAGCTTAACACCCTCGAGCACCTGAGTCAGATCCTTGAACCACGCGACTGGTCCACTTCGCGTCACGGCGGGCCAAGACGCGTTGTACATGAAGAGTTGAAGCCGGTTGAGACAGGCAACGAGCAGGAATGATAAGAGGTCAGCGATGAAGAGCGGGAGCAATCTGGAACGTGTTCTGACGGCAGGACACTTCGCTGTCACGGCGGAGCTTGGTCCTCCTATGGATTGCGATGCGGACGCGGTGCTGGAGAAAGCGAAGATCTTGAAAGGTGCGGCCGACGCTTACAACATAACTGACAATCAGACTGCGGTCGTGCGTATGTCCAGTATCGCGGCGGCGGTGCTCATCGCGGGGGAAGGGCTCGAGCCTGTTATGCAGATGACGTGCCGCGACAGGAACAGGTTGGCCATTCAGTCGGATGTGCTCGGCGCCGCAGCGCTCGGGATCAAGAACTGTCTTTGCATCGCCGGAGACCATCAATCATTCGGGTCTGCCGGAAGACTCAAAGGTCATCCCGGCGCCAAGAATGTGTACGATGTCGATTCGATACAGCTCGTGTCGATCCTGAAGGGTATGAGAGACGAAGGGCAACAGCAAGGAGGCGACCCGATAGCAGTGAGGCCGCCTCTTCTCATCGGTGCTGCCTGGACGCCCATGGGGGATCCCGTGGAATTCCGCCCCATTCGTCTCAAGAAGAAGGTGGAGGCTGGCGCTGACTTCATTCAGACGCAGGGCATTTATGACGTTGGACAATTCGAGGAACAGATGAATATCGTTCGCGGCATGGGGCTTCATGAGAGAACCGCCATCCTGGCCGGCATCATCGTTCCGAAGAGTCTCGGTATGCTAAAGTATATGCGCAGCGCAGTGGCCGGTGTCTCTGTGCCGGACGAGCTCATGGAAAGAATGAGCGCGGCTAAGAAGGCAGCCGGGGATGACAAGAAGCAGGCGAGACGGAACCAAGAGGAAGAGGGCATCACCATTACAGTCGAGCTCATAGAGCAAGTCCGCAACATTCCGGGCGTCAAGGGTGTCCACATCCAAGCTATCGAGTGGGAACGCAAAGTGCCCGAGATTGTTGAGAGGGCGGGTCTTATGCCGCGACCCGACGTGGAGCAGGAGAAGAATGCGCCGGACGAGGCGTGAACCGGTTCCGCCGGAAATGGCTGCCCAGGGGCGGGTTTCTCGAAAACCGTGGAAGAGAGGAGGGTGTAATTGATGAGCGAGAGCAAGGGTAAGATTCTGGTTGTGGAGGATAGCGCCGACGAAGCCAATCTGATAAAGATGATCCTCGAGCCCGAAGGGTACGAGGTCGCCGTCGCGTCCAATGGGGAGGAAGGTTTGAAGAAGGTCGCATCAAACCGTCCAGACCTGATCGTGCTCGATGTGATGATGCCGGAGCTGGACGGGTTTACTATGTGCTCGAGGCTGAGGGAGTCTCCCGAGCACAGCGGCACGCCCGTCATACTCCTGACAGGTGTCGCGAAGCGCATCAGCAACAGCAAGTATCCGCTTGACGGCGTGTTGAGGGCCGACGCCGAGCAATATCTCGAGAAGCCGGTCAAGCCCGAGGAACTTCTGGAAACGGTCGCCCGGTTACTGAAATAGCAAAGGAGTAGCACTTGCTCCGGGTTCTGAGTCCGCGAGGGGATGTGTCTAGGCATGGTAATGACCACGAAGCTCAACTGTTGGGAGTTCAGAGACTGCGAACGTGGTCCGGGCACGAAGAATATGTGTCCGGCAGCGGCAGATACGAGCTGCGACGGTGCCAACTGCGGCACCAATGCGGGTCGAATCTGCTGGTGCGTTGGCGGTACATTCTGTTCAGGACAGCCCGAGTGCGACTTCGCACAGAATATAGATTCGTGCCTGTCGTGCGAGTTTTTCCAGAAGGTCCAGGCAGAAGAGGGGCCTCGTTTTCAACTTCTGAAACTGGCGCAGGGAGTGCTTGATGTATCAGGGCTGCAGTCGATGATATCTCATCTTGAGGCGATGATGAGGATCCACGAAAGGGTACACTCCCATTTCGACCTGGAGCAGGCCGTCAAAGACATCACGGACGAAGCTGAGAGTGTTACCAGTGCGCGGAGGAGCGTTGTCTTCCTCATCGAGGGCAATCCACCCGAACTTCGTGGGCAGTTCAATATGCGCGGCGAGCGGATCCGGGTTACCATGCCCATAGACGAGAACAGCGTGGTCGGGTTCTGTGCCTTTCACAACAAAGTTGCTAATCTCAGGGACGTTTATGAGCACAACCAGAGTGGTCCGGGCGCGCCCAGGTTTAACAAGCAGTTTGACAAGCGCTGCAGGTGCGAGACGGAATCTCTTCTGGCAGTTCCGATTCGCGACTCTCGCCAGCGCGTCATAGGAGTGATTACAGCCGCAAACAGCCTGAAGGGGCGCTTCTCCTCCGACGATCAATGGTTTCTGCAGAAGTACGCTACCGAGGTTGCATTAGCTGTGGAGAAGAGCAGACTCCTCGAGCAGAGTCTGTTTGCGGCGCGTCTGACGTCGGTCGGTGAAACGGCAGCTGCACTGTCACACTGCATTAAGAACATCGCGCACGCAATGAGAGGAAGTGCGTACGTAATTAAGCGCGGAATTGAACTGAACCGTATGGATAACGTTAAGGCCGCCTGGGAAATCCTCGACCGGCACGTGGAAAAGCTCGCCGATCTGTCACTGGATCTCCTGGCGTTTGACCCTGAACGGGCGCTCGAGGCTGAGACTGCTGACTTGAACGAGACGGTCGATCACGTCGTGAGGCTGTTGACTGACGAGGCCCGGACTAGGTCGATAAAGATCGAAGCATGCCTCGGCAGGGGTGTGGAGACGTGCAGGTTCGATCCGAGGCTCATCTACCGCTGCCTGATAAACCTCATCATGAACGCATTCGACGCCTGCCTGCCAAAGGCGGGCACCGTGGCGGTTCTGACGGGAAGAACGGCACAGGGCGACGTGATGATTACCGTTTCGGACAATGGCAGAGGCATGGACGACAGAACGAAGGAGCAGATCTTCAAGCTGTTCAAAACTTCAAAAGGAAGGGGCAGCTTCGGTATCGGTCTTCCGACGGTACTGGATCTTGTCAAGAAGCACAATGGTCGCATAGAGGTGCAATCGGAACTCGGCAAAGGATCCACCTTCACCATTCTCATTCCGGATTTGACTGACGCTTGCTAGTTCAGAAGAATCTCCCTTTTCTCGTGTGGCCGAACTCGGCTACGTTACCCTGCGTTGGATCCTTCCAGGCAGGAAATCGGGTTTTTCGCATGACGTGGGCTTATCAAGCACCCGGGCTCAAGCTATCATATCTGAGTGAATTGGGAAAACCGATGAATACTAATAGTGCCAGCGGCGTAGAGGAGGGACACATGCAGGGAGAGGGTATCTGCCGGTGTTTGACACCGCAGGCGCAGTCTGATACCATCTGCGCGGGAGGACCAAATGGCACAGAAAACAACGAAACGGGACGATCAACCTCTGTATCCGATTGGGATTGTTGCGAAGCTTGTTGGGGTATGCCCTGCCACACTGCGAATCTGGGAACGGAAGGGGCTGGTATCTCCCAGCAGGATCGGGAAGAACAGGTACTACGCGGACGCAGAGTTGCACCAGCTCAAGTATGTCAAGTTTCTCTTGCGCAAAAAGGGCGCGAACTTGGCCGGCGTGAAGGACGTCTTGGAAAGATACTCCTGCTGGGAAGTGAAGAAGTGCACACCCAGCGAACGCGACAAGTGCCCGGTGTACGGCAAGCATCTCGCCGACTGCGATCTGGCCGGCGATTAGACAGACTTCCTGCAACCATCCGTTCCTGGGTATACGGATTCCATAGCTCGCCGTTTCTCGATAAGGTGTCGTCCTTGCTTAGTGAAGCTGAAGCGGGTTTGGGCAAACGCGGAGAAGCAGGCGTGACCGCTGGCGCGCCCTGCAGGATTCGAACCTGCGACACCCTGATTCGCAGTCATCCTATTATGTTTTGCACATAACTGCAAGTAACTGCAGAAAGACGCGTTGGTACTGAGACCTCCTTGCACATAGCTGCACAAAAACGCAGAAAACCACCGACCACGGGCCACAATTCGGGCCACAGTTGTTATGACCAAGGGGGTTTCTGTTTCGAGCGGTTTGCTGAGACTTAGACACGTCTCAAAGTGTGTTTCGTCGATATTGACATCGGCTTTTATAGGCCGCCCTTTCGGGAAACCAGAAATCAGCTTGTGAGCCGTGTTGTTCTGCACCTGGAAGGTGAGCGCGCCGGTGCCTGAGTCGTAGCTCAGGTTCTTGATCGAAGCAGCCACCAGAAGCTGTTGCTTTGCCCAATCCGCACCTGCCAAACGCATACGATTAAATGCGAGGCACAACTGATAACCTTTTACAATTCTTCCGCTGCTTGTCGTGTAGCGATGGGTACATATCCAGCCTCCATGCCCGGCGGCGGGGTTACAAGCAAGGCCGGGTCAATATCCGCCAGTTTTCCAATCGTGGGTGGCGGCAGGTAGTCGCGGTCTTTTTCCCACTCCCGGTGGAGTTTTTCCACCCGTGCCTGAAGGCTTTCCCGCTCTTCATCCGTTAAATCGGCGTTGAGTAATGCAGGCTGGTCGGCGAATCGATACCAATAGTAAGTCACCACGCTACCGTCCCCCGGATGCGCCTGGAAAGGTCCTGCCACAGGGCCAGGTTTTTTCCAACAACTATCCGCATCATCGGGAGTGACATAGGGTCCGGAGGGGTCACCGGGGGGCCGACCAAAGCTTACCCCGGCCAGTCCTGTTTCAGCCGGAACGTCTTGGGGGGGTACCACAATCCACTCCTCCTTTGACTTGCCAAATTCATTAGGATGTATCACCAGGCGATAGTATTCGGGGAGTGTCACTAGTGGGCCATCCTTAGTATCTTTTCTCGTAACCATCTGGGAGTTCCACCGGTACCCGTAGGTAATTGAATCAATTGCCACGGGAGTCGCAAAAGAATTCCAGGCAAGAGGCACCCTTTCTTTCCTGGGTGCGGGTGGCGAGATTTTCCAGGTTGCCCCTCCTCGATCGCTAAAGGTGTGTACACTGGCCCCCACGGGATCGATGGCGCCGCTGACTGGGGCTCCGCCTTCAAACCAGGCCTCCACACCGTTCCAGAGCGCTTTCTTGTTGTAGGCCGTAACGCGGTGCACTACCGCCGAATCGCCCTCCGGTCCTCGGGGGAAAGAGGTTGGCGCTATTCGGGCGTAGATCTCCCCTTTGTCGTCAATAGACTGGAAGCTTGGGACATACTGGGTTTCCATCTGCAAGGCCCTGTTTGGTCCGGAGGGACGGGTATCCAGAAACATTCCACCCAGGCTAGGGTCCTCCACAGTCGCTCGGGACCAGAAATAGGGTGTGAAGAAAGCGACGGGGCCTTTGAAGTTTCCCGAGTTGAGAAACAAAGTCCAACAGTTATTTCCGGTAGGAACGTTCTTCCCGGCCGTAGTGGATTTGGCCGTGGTGAGCGGAAGCGGCAGGTACCCATAGCCGAACAGTTCACCGCAGGTACCTTGTTTCAGATTCAGACCATCGGGGGGCCACAGCACCCAGGGACTGAGTTGTGCCACACCGTACTTGCCGTTCGGTTCATCCCAGTCCCTTCCTTTGCCGGCCCCGGGTCCGTTGGCCCAGGCCCTGAAATTCAGGGCCACCCCGCCCATAATAAATTTCGGCGTTTCCGTGGCAAACCGCGTGTCACGCCACCATCCCAGGCCGCCCTCGATATCGGAATACAACCTTCTCGCAGGCTTTGGGCCGTCATACTGAGCGTGCATCCAGGTGCCGAACAGACCTGTTTGAAAACGGCGCCCCGGATATTCCTGCAACAAAGGCCA
>Ga0114922_10003922_pt1 | contig 13834 bp, 7 predicted proteins | sample AartaG_FD_100975 | JGI IMG/M metagenome (GOLD analysis project Ga0114922, IMG submission 100975) | Deep subsurface microbial communities from Aarhus Bay to uncover new lineages of life (NeLLi) - Aarhus_00045 metaG | ecosystem: Environmental > Aquatic > Marine > Oceanic > Sediment | place: Aarhus...
AGCGACCCTGGGATGGTCTTTGCCTAAGGACGCTTCATCTATCTTCAGGGCACGCTGCATCAGGGGCTCTGCCTCTTCAAGGCGATTGGTCGCCTGATACAACCCCGCCAGGTTGTTCAGGTGAATGGCAACCTTGGGATGGTCTTTGCCTAAGGACGCTTCATCTATCTTCAGGGCACGCTGCATCAGGGGCTCTGCCTCTTTATATTTTGCGTTTTCATAGTAGGCCGTAGCCATATTGTTTATGACCAGCGAATCGTTACCGGCCAGGGTTGTTAATTTATCGCAATATTGCAGGGCCTCCTGGGGCCTGCCGGCATAAGAAGCGTTTTGCATGCGAGCCATGTATATCTTAGCCTGAGCCTCATCCTTTCTCTGCTGGACCGTATCCAAAAACTGTTGGGTCTGGTTCAGAAGAGAGTCTGCCTTTTCGTTGTCGCCCTCAGAAATGGCCTTCAGCGCCCGTGCATAGAGCCCATCATCTTCAGTAATCAAGCCGGCCAGCTCCCTGGCTTGGGCAGACGGCACGGGTTTTGATTGCACCAAAGCAATATTAGTCTCAAGGGAAGGCCTGGCCAACTGTTCTTCGAGCTGTTTTATCGTCTCTTTGAGACGAATGTTTTCTTCTTCTGTCCGTCCGAGTTCTTTAGATGTTTTAACGAGTGTATTTAGTGTTGCATCTGAGTCTATGCCTGTAGTAACATTTACTCCTGCAACAATGTTTTTATTTCCATCAATGGCGGTGGCCGTATGCCCTTTACCCGACTGTTGTATAGTCTTTTCGCTGGCGGCAGGTGTATCCTTTTTACGAAACAGCCATTTGAATAATCCGATTAATCCACCAATAACCGCAACAGCAACAGGGACGACAATAGCAATCTTATTGGCATCAGTTAGATTCTTAAACCATTCTATCATTCGCTTATCCTGAGATTTATTTTACACGAATGCCTTCACCGTATTACTTTATGCCTTTAGGAAGATAAATAGTGCGTAGTCAGGTTTCTTTTGCACAATAACGCCGCCCTGCAAATCTTTACTTCGTTCAATTCTGATACTTCTTATATAGTTCATCGTTTCTCAAGTTGATTCCACTCCCGGGTGTTTCACGCCTTTAGGGGTAGAGGATAACATAAGAGAAATAAAAAGGCAAAAGGAAAAAGTAAAAAAGGGGGGATTAACCCTTCGTCTCCGCTCAGGGTGAAGGAGTACAAGCATTTCTACCGGAGGCCAGCATGAGCATCGTACAGTTGCTTAAATACGAATCCCCCGGCCCCCGGCAGAAAAGCAAGTGAGCTAGCATTCCCCTGCTGTGAGTCAGGTGAGCAGCACCCGGGGACAAGCTCTGGATAAACTCCGGACAAGCTCTGGATAAACTCCGGGTAAACTCCGGAGTGATAAAAACATGTGTGAACCGCAGGTAGAAATGCGGTTAGCAATATGGTTTGCATTGCACTCCCTACGGTATTGAGTCCTCGCTTCGGGCTGTTGCTTTTGGCTGCCACCAGAGTGAGCGCCAGTATGCACGGTCTGTTGCGTACACATCGATTAAGGCATGTTCAGGCAGGTTACGCGGCAGCAGGCCGTATCTTTTCATTTCACGGATGTAGGTTTTCGCCGGGCGAAAGCCGGGCATGTCAAAGCGCTTGATTTGCTGAAGGTGCCTATTGCCCTCGTGACATAAGGTGAGGATTTTTCGATAATCCGGGTCGTTTACATCGGCGAAAACGGTCACTGTCCGGCCGAAGGTTCCATAATCATTTCGCTGTTTACAGATGTTATAACCTCCGGCGCCGGTCGCCAATGGCGCCAGCAGGATAAGCGATTTCGCAGGCCGAGAAAGATTGAACATAAGGTGCCGCGAATATTGTATACGGATGTCATTCGGGTCGGGATTTGACAGTATGAGCTCCAGATTGTCGGATATATACTGGGGCATCGGCAGTGAGCTGTCGTGACAGGTTTTGCAGCGTCTTTGGATTGCCTCTGCTGCGTCGATGGAGCTGGGCCATTTGCGGTCGCTCGTTTCAAGCACGCTCTTTGGAAAACCGCCAATCATGCCGGTACCGAGCGCCGCATAAGTGCCCGGATAGGGCGCGGCCGACTCAATCCAGTAGCGAATCATGTCCTGTTCGTGCTGAGTAAGTTTTGCACCGTAATGGCCGCCGTCGAGCATTTTCATCAAAGGACTGGCGGAAGTGCCGACCGAACGCGGCGGCAGGTTTGTCTGCAAGCGGTCGCGTCCATCTGAAAACAGTTGCCTGGCTGTAAGGGTATAGTAGCTGTGGGAAAAAATCGGCCCATGGTCAGAAGTAAGTATTACCCGGCCGGCACGCTGGTCGTAGTTGTGGCATGAGACGCAGTGTTTGTCAAGAACCGGCTGAATGTCACGCGGATAATCGAACACATCGGGGATACCAGCAACAGGAGTAATCCGACTCGGCGGGTGGCCGAGTGCCTGGAGCGAGCGAACCGTCGGCGAGGACGGGGTTTTTTGCCGCTGCTCATGGCAGCCAACGCAACTGGTCGTTTCGCCCGGCATCACGGCAAGGAAACTGTGCATGCGTTTGACCGAATTGTTGTTTTCATCCAAAGCGACAAAAAACAAGCTACGCAAAGCTGGCACTTCCATATAAGCGGAGCCATCTTCTTCGACAGGAACGGTACCGAGGATGCGCTCCAATGTATAGGTTCCTCCGAAGCTTATCGGCGGCATCTTGCCGCTGTAATTAATCGGCTTAGGGAGGCTTTCCAGGACGAGGAGCTTTTTTATCTCGCCCTTCTTAACACCTTCCATCCGCCGTCCGGCGTACACGTCCTGAAGAATCAACGTGCCTGTGGCCTGCCGATTGTCGCTCCTCGGGGGAATCACCAGCTCCCGCGGTCGCGGCCTCAAAGGGCGAGGCTCATGAATCTCCACTTCAGCCTCAATGAGTTCGGACGGCAGGCGTTATATTTCCTTTGTCTGTCCTTTGCCGTTCATTAGAAGCAGCTTCGGACCCTGTGCCACGAGGAAACAATCGGCCGAGAGCGGATAAGGGTCGCGGAAATTGTCCTTCCTGCTCACCCGGCGAGCCGACGACAGTTCATCAGGTCCGGCTTTGGGTGTAACGATGGTAATGGCTCCGGCGTGCTCCTTGCGTCCGTGATTTGGGGAAAACACAGCCACTACTTCGTCGTATCTGCCGGGAATCGGCTTGGCATTAATCATCAGGGTTCCGGGATGCAGGTTGCCGTAGTAAATCATCTGGCCGGTTCCATCGGGATTAGCAATCCAGAGATGGTGGAAGGCGACGCGGCTGCGGTCAACGTATTCCCATCGCTCATAAATGACCCTTCCATCGGGCAGAGGCCAGGGGGTGTTGTCGTGCTCGATGTTGGCGGAAACAGGTTTAACGTTCTTTCCAACACTATCACAGACGTAAAGAATGGCAACCTGCGTGTACCATCAAGGGACCCATCGATCACTTAGGCTGGAGCAGAACATGATTTGTCCGCCGGGCAGGTAAGTCGGCTCAATATCATCATAAGGGCCGGAGGTGAGCTGTTTTAGCCCGCTGCCTTCAACATTTATTTCGTAAAGATGAAAATAGGCCGTACCGCCCGGGCGGTAGGAGAAGAGGATTTTGGCACCGCCGTAATGTACCTGGGGGTCACGAACCGAGCCGTCGGGGTCATCGAGCAGGACGGTGATTTCACCGGTGGCGACTTTTAACCGGCACAAACGACCCATCGCTCCGTAAAGCATTTTGTTTTCGTCCTGGGCGTAGTAACCGAAGTTTTCGTACCAGTGTCCGCCAACGCCGGGCTGGCGACCGGCGAAGATTATCTCTTCGACGCCCGCGAAGTCGTCAAACGAGGCCTCCGCTACCAATTCAAAGGCAGGAGATATAGTGATAAGGATTAAAAAAACCACTACATTTAGGGAAGTACCTGTTTTTAAGAATCATTCCCCATCAGGGGTCATAAGGACATCCATCTCTTTGAACATATTAATATAATAACATATAATACTTGCAATGTTAATGGTTTTTGATTATTGTCCTTTTGACTCAACCGTATGGCGTCCATTACAGGACTTGCGGAGAATCGGCAATGATATAAATTTGCCTGCATAATAAGAAAAAAATAATGGATAATCAGCAGAACCATCGCCAGCTAATGCAAATGGGCAAATCAACCGCCGCAGAACTTATCAAGCAGCTTGAGCAGTTTGACGGCTCCTCCAGACAATTTCTAACGAATCTTCTTGCTGTCCAGTGCCTTTTAGGCCGGGCGGACAGTGGTGCGATTTTATCAAACAACCAGCAGAACGGCGTTGATGTCCTTGCGATATATCCGACACTAAAAGAAAAGCAAGCACCGCCTTTATGGCTGAATCAATCGGCTGAACTTATTCGCCGTGCTTCTCCGACTGATACGGTCATCGTGAAAGCTTTACGGCTCCAGGAGGAGATAGACAACAAAACAATCCAGCATTATGCCGTTCTGGTCCGGCTTAAAATGTCCGATATCGGACAGGCAATGGGAGCATTTATAGTCAGGGCCGTCAACAATAATACCCTCCAGTCAAGCCGGGAACAACTGGAACTAACAGCCGGCCTGCTGGGTAACTTTGAGAAACGATTGACAGTCCAGAACAAGCAGGCAGGTTTGGTCAGTCTGCAAAAAGCGATGGAAGCGCTTTCAGCCATCAATCGGCAAAAGCGTTTTATCAGTACCGTAATGGCTTTCTGTAACGAAGCAGCTTCTCAGTGGCAGTGCGAACGTGTGAGCATCGGTTTTCTCAAGGGAAGATACGTACGCCTTAAAGCCATGAGCCACACGGAACATTTCAGTCGAAAGATGAAAGTTGTTCAGGACATAGAATCTGCGATGGAGGAGTGCCTTGACCAGGACTGTGAGGTTTTATATCCTGCTTCGCAGGAGGCCACTTATATCAGCCGTGCAGCAGGTGAATTGTCCAAGAATCATGGCCCATTATCAATTTTAAGTGTTCCTTTCAGGTGGGACGGAGAAGTTCGTGCAGTTCTGACTCTGGAGCGGGAAGCGAATAAACCTTTTACTTTAGAGGAAATCGAGGTAATTCGATTAGCCTGTGAGTTATGCACGGCCAGATTATGGGAATTGTACGAGCATGACCGCTGGATTGGCGGCAAGGTAATCGCCAAAACACGCAGCGGGCTGGCCTTGCTAATCGGCCCAAGATATACATGGACGAAAATTCTGGCGTTATTGGTCTGCGGTTTGATAGTTGTTTTGATATTTTTAAAGGGACAGTTTCGGGCCGAAGCGCCTTTCGCCATTGAGGCCACCTATCAGCAGGTCGTCTGTGCATCTTTCGACGGTTATATCAAAAGGGTCAACGTCGAAGTCGGTGATACCGTCAAAGAAAACGAAACAACCTTAGCTGAGCTTGATACGGCAGAACTACGCCTGCAATTAGCCGCCGCCAAGGCAGAACAAGCCGGTTATCTTACACAGTTCCAGGCTGCCATGCGCGATGGTGAAACTGCACAGGCGCAGATTGCACAAGCCAACTCCGACAAGGCCCAGGCCCAGATTGAATTGTTGAATTACCTGATAGAACAGGGAAAAATCATATCGCCAATCAGCGGGGCCGTTGTTAAAGGCGACCTGAAACGCCAGATTGGTGCTCCCGTTAAAACAGGGGATGTCCTCTTCGAGGTCACTCCTCTGGAATCACTACGAGCCGAGCTGCTGGTGCCCGAAGATCTGATTTTTGATGTTGAGGTGGACCAGGAAGGTCATCTGGCTACGGTGTCTTATCCTGCACAGCGAATCAAATTTGTCGTAGAGCGGATAAATCCCATGGCCGAGGTGGTTAATAATCGTAATGTTTTTAAGGTACGTGTGCGGCTTCTGGAAACACGCCCCTGGATGCGGCCCGGCATGGAGGGCATTGCCAAGATATCAATCGGCAAACGGCTGTATATATGGATATGGACCCGAAGAATCATTAACTGGCTGCGCATGAAATTTTGGCTGTGATTTGTAAGATTTCTTATGGCGGTAGATCGTCCGACATTTCACGAAGCCTGGTATCGCGTTGCGGAATTGCATCCGCGATTACTGTCAGGGGTGCAGGTTTACAGGCAGTATTTCCGCGGGCAGATGTGGTACGTCCTGGAGAATCCTTCCAACAACCAATACTCGCGCATCAGTGACGAAGCTTACCGATTCATAGGTCTTCTTGACGGCCGAAGAACCGTATCTCAGTCATGGCGCATATGTAACGAGCAGCTTTCCGACAGAGCCCCCACACAGGGGGAAGTAATCCAGCTTTTAGGCCAGTTGCACGGCGTTAATCTTTTATTTGCGGACCTGCCGCCGGACAGCGAAAGCCTGTTTAACCGTTACCGAAAGCGAGTCGGCCGAGAGGTCCGGGGACAACTTATGAACCTGCTGTTCATAAAGATTCCATTGATAGACCCTGACCATTTTCTCGATCGGTGGGTCGGCATTGCAGGACGGCTTTTCAGCTGGTTCGGTCTTTTCTTATGGTTGATATTAATAGGAACCGGACTATACTTTGTGGTCGGTAATATTCGTGAGCTGTTTAATCAAAGTTCCGACGTTTTAGATCCTGATAACTTAATACTGCTGTATCTAAGTTTTGTCCTAATCAAGATATTCCATGAGTTCAGCCACGCCTTCGCATGTAAGAAATTCGGACAACTTCACCAAAGCGGCGGGCAGGTCCATATTATGGGTGTTATGTTTCTGGTTTTCTTCCCGCTGCCTTATGTCGATGCTTCAAGCGCCTGGGCATTTCGCAATAGATGGCACAGGGCTGTTGTCGGGATGGCGGGAGTAATGGCCGAGCTTTCGGCGGCGTCCATAGCGGCAATTATCTGGGCCAGTACTTCGACCGGAACGCCTCACATCATTGCCTACAATGTTATATTTGTCGCCAGTGTCTCTACACTGCTGTTCAATGGAAATCCTCTTCTGAGGTTCGACGCTTATTACGTCCTTTCAGACTTAACAGAGATACCAAATCTTGGCCATCGATCCAGAAACTATATTTACTATCTGGTTAAGCGCTATTGCTGGGGGCTCAAAAGAGCACAGAATCCGGCATATACTTTCGGAGAACGCGTGTGGTTTGTTTTGTACGGCCTTGCTTCCATGGCGTTCCGGGTGTTTATATGCATAAGAATCCTTATCTTTTTGAACGACAGACTCCCCGAAGAGCTGTTCGTACTCGTACCTTTGTTTGCTATGTCTGCAATCGTGGCCTGGGTTTTTGTTCCCTTCGGCAAGTTCCTGCAATTTCTGGCAACGAGCGCCGAACTTACTCGCAATCGTGCCCGGGCAATTGGTTCTACTCTTGTTAGCCTTTGCCTGATAATTGTCGGTATAGGATTAATTCGATTACCCGATTACTGGCGAGTCGAAGGAGTTGTTGAGCCGGTTAAAATGGCCATAGTTCACGCAGAAAGCGACGGTTTCGTTATCGGTTTTTTGCCTTCAGAATCAAAGGTCTCTTCAAGCGGAACGCCCTTGATACGAGCTGTCAATCCTGAATTGGAATCGGAAAAAAAGAGTTCCGTCGCTGAGCGCCGCAGCCTGGAAATTAAACGGCGAATCGCTGAAACACAGGAAATCGCCGCCGCTCAAATTCTGGACGAACAGATCGAAGCTTTGAATGAAAGAATAGCAAGACTCGAATTCGAACTGGACTCGCTGAATCTGAAACCACCACTTTCAGGGACATGGATTGCACCGGACATCGAGCATTATCAAGGCTCTTATTTAGAACGCGGAAAAAGCATAGGCTTCGTGGCAAGTCTGGACGACGTTATTATTCGAGCTACCGCGGGCCAGAAGGTCGCTGCTATGTTAATAGAGCAAGCCGACAAGGCGGTTGAATTCCGAGTTAAAGGACAGCCTAAATTGCTGATGACGGGAAAGATTGAGCAGATTTTTCCATCCGGACATGAGCTGCTTCCGTCCGAGTCTTTGGGTTATGCGGCAGGCGGGCCTATGCCGACAGTTCCACAAGACCCTCAGGGCACGAAATCCGCAGAGATGTTTTTCGAGATACGCATCAAACCAAACGCAGGCTCTTCGGTTCGTCTTCTAACCGGCCAACGCGTGGTTGCAAGAATCCGAATGCATCCCAAACCGCTCGCACTTCAATGGTGGCTAACGGTAAGGCAGCTATTCCAACGGAGGTTCCACATATAAGATGGCAACACTTCCAAGTGCAACATGGCAGATGCTCGAGGAGCGGATATCAGACAAGCCCCTTCCGAGAGGACTCGATGCAGCTTGGGATGTGGGAATTGGCTTCGTGGATGGTATAAAGCCACGACGGAAAATGTTTTTGCACCGGGCAAAAAAAGTGCTCGCGCTTGAAAAACATTTTTCTCAAATGACCGACGCAAATCTTCGTAATTCCGCCGGTGAACTTCGCGAGATTTTTCGCTGCCACCGAGACAAACATTCGGACCTCGAGCGTGCCTTTGCGTTGGTCCGGGAGGCAGCATTTCGGCAGATAGGTGAGAGGCCTTTTCCCGTCCAGATTGCAGGAGCCTTCGCCCTTAATAATGGCTGCATTGCTGAAATGGCGACGGGCGAGGGCAAGACCCTGACGGCCACGATGCCTGCGACAGTTGCGGGCTGGCGCGGGCGGGGCTGTCATATAATTACCGTTAATGACTACCTGGCCCAGCGTGACGCCGACTGGATGGGCCGGATTTACCGCTTTTGCGGCCTGAGTGTCGCACATATAGAACAGGCCATGTCTGCCGATGACCGTCGAGCAGCTTATATGTCAGATATAACTTATTGCACCAACAAGGAGGTATCGGCAGATTTTCTCCGCGACCGGCTCGCGCTGGGTCGTGTAAGAGGATTGAGTTCTGCGCTTCTTACCAAGATTACACGAGGCGGCGGGTCGATAATAGATCGGCTGGTGCAGCGAGGTCTCAATTTCGCAATAATAGACGAAGCAGATTCTGTTCTTGTTGATGAGGCAATTACACCGCTGATTATCTCCGGGCCGGCTCCCAATCCTGAGCAGGTCGAGGCCTTTCGCCAGGCGGCGAATATTGTAAGCAATTTCAAGCGGGATACAGATTACCGAATTAACGCCCGCTATCGAGAAATCGAACTGACTAACGAGGGCAAGGACCGTTTGGCCCAGGCGGCAGGGACTTTCGGTAACATCTGGCAAGCGGAACGCCGTCGAGAGGAGATTGCCACCAAAGCTTTAGTAGCTAAAGAGCTGTATTCATTAGATAAGCAGTATGTTATCGATGACGGCAAAGTAGTCATTGTCGACGATTTTACGGGCAGGCTCATGCCCGACCGCAGCTGGCGTGACGGCCTGCACCAGGCCGTCGAGGCCAAGGAAAGGCTCGAGGTAACTCCTCCCAAAGATACTTATGCCCGCATAAGTTTTCAGCGGTTTTTCCGAATGTACCGCAAATTGTCCGGCATGACCGGCACAGCAAGCGAGGCCGCCGCCGAATTCTGGCAGATTTATCATTTACCGGTAGTAGTAATTCCCACAAACCGTCCGTGCATAAGAAAAAATCTGCCGGACATAGTCTTGCCTACAGGCCCGACTAAGTTCAAGAGAATCGTGTTAGAGATTCGCCGTATTCATGAGAGAAGGCGGCCCGTTCTCGTCGGCACACGAAGTGTGCGAGCCAGCGAATACATCAGTCAATTACTCGAAGCTGAAAATTTAGACCACCAGGTGCTTAACGCCGTCCGTCACCGTGAAGAGGCCCACATCGTCGCAGGTGCCGGTCAGGCTGGAAAGATAACGGTGGCGACCAACATGGCCGGCCGGGGCACCGACATTAAACTTGGCCGGGGGGTAGCTGAATCAGGAGGGCTTCATGTCATAGCCGGCGAGCGTAACGAATCCGGCCGGATTGACCGCCAGCTATTCGGACGGTGCGGCCGCCAGGGCGACCCCGGAAGCGCCCAGGCAATAGTGTCTCTGGAAGATGAATTCGTTTCTCGATACGCCAAAAACATCGTAGCCTATTTGAAAAAAAGACACGCTCTTAAAACCGACGGAATCTGCTCGAAAACTACCAGGGCCGTATTTCGTCTGGCCCAGCGCCGTGCGGAAAAGCTGGCACTGCGTCAGCGAAAATCAGTAATGAGAACCGACCACTGGCTCGAAGAGCAGCTCAGCTTTACTGGTAGAGAATAATATGTATGTGAACGGGTTGTGTCACCCGTGATTCCAGTGGAGGCGTTGTTTACCCCGGTATCATAGGAGGTGCAGCATAAAGAAGCGCAATTCATGAAGTCAACCGGGAAATTTTGCCCAAATACCGGAGAAAAAGTAATGGAGAAAAAGATTTTATCATCTTCGGTTTGTCTGGTTTTATTAATCATGATCGGATGTGGCGAAAAACAGGAAAAACCAACACAAACAAGAGTTGATATAACACAAGGCGCTGAAGCCAAAATGTCCCCAACGCAGGAACAAACAAAAGCCAACCAGGTCATTACGGCTTTCGGCGAAGGCGGGCAGATTAAGATGCTCTACGATCGCAGGCAGAGGCCCCAGTCAATCTATCTCAACAACAAAGTGCATATTGTTTTTAACGCCGGGGGACAAACCGGGGCCACGCCTAAGGCCCGCACCAAACCTATGGCTATCACCTATGATCCCGCTACCCGCGAATTTTCGGAAGTAGTGACACTCGGCCCCGGGAAAAAAGACCATCACTACGGCCCCGTCATTTGGGCTGATGAAGATGACTATTTGCATGTCCTCCACGGCTGCCACAGCACACCAGGTACGCACCTGATTTCCAAACAACCCGGAAGTATTGGGAGCAGCGTGGATGATTGGGCTCCGGGGCCCCAAATCGCTCCGAAAATCTCTTACCCTACTTTTTACCGTATATACGATAAAAAAGAATTGATTTATTACCGTACAGCGGGGCACATCAGCTCCTGGACATACCGTATTACAAGTGACAAAGGAAAAACATGGATCGGGCCTGCAAAAGATGTAACCGATATGGATATAAAGGGCAGGTTCGAATGGTCATCATACCAATGCACATTGCCGAGTCGAGACGGTCGGTTCCTCCACGTTGTTTTTATCTCCTACGACGACAACAGATCCGATGAACCAGAAAGGTATTACAACCCGCGATACAAACATGAAGTGAGTAATGAATGGAAGTATAATCTTTACTACGTCAAGATCGATCTGCAAAACCACGATGTGACCAACTTCGACGGCGAAAGCATGGAAACTCCCATCGACATCGACCAGGCCGATTCAAAGTGCAGGATTTGGGACACGAAATGGCGCGGGGCCGGCGTGCCGCCCACCATAGCTCTTGATGAAAACGGGGACCCTGCTTTTCTGCATGTGCTTTCAGAAGATACAATAAATGACCACCGGTATTATTACGTTAGACGGGCGGGTGGAAACTGGAAGAAGACGCCTATTGCCCGCTCCAGCCATCAATGGAATAGCTGCCATTTAGCCAGGGACGATGACGGCACATTACACGCCTATCTGATCGTCGGCGACGGGTACCTCGATACAGGCGGCTATATGGACAGTTACGGAGGAGGAGCTGTCGAAGAATGGGTCTCCTGCGACAAGGGAAACACATGGAAAAAGCTGGGGGACCTGACACCCGATAAGTCCCGATATCCGGGCTGGAAATATAATAACATTCAGCCGGTAACAAGACCCGATGGAAGCTTTGTGGACGGGATGCTCCTCTTCTACGGCTGGAAGGACAAGGAATCCCCTGAAGCTAAAGCATTCCTGCTACATGAGGATATTGTGCACGATCCTGTCATTACTATGCCTCGGGATGATGAATAATTGGAAGCTGGTTTCCAATTCATTCTTCTGGTGGGCAACCTTGGTCTATTTGTTCTTGACATCAAGTGGCAAGTGTGGTAGAGTATTATAAGAAGCAGGAATAACAAGTTCTGAGTAGTTTTATGATTGACGAGTCGGTTCTGTTTTGCCAAACCAGCTCATATCTTCGCCTCATACCGGCGGGCAAAAAACCGAGACTTGGCGGGCGGAGCAGATGAAACAGATGATTAGGAAGGAGATTGCCATGTTTAAGAAATCGATATGTATAGTTTCTGTTGTTTTAGTAGTATGCCTGACTAACAGCCTGCCGGCTCAATGGACGGGGGCAGTGAGCAGCGACTGGTACAATGCGGGCAACTGGACTGGTACAGTGCCCACCAGCGGAGAGACCACCTCTATAGATTCGTCTAGTCCGCTCACTTGGCCGATCATTGACGGAGGTACTGCCAGTACCGGACAGCTCAGAATTGGCTACACCGCTGACTACCAAGGTGAGCTAACGGTAACCGGCGGGGCAGCACTGAATATAAACGGTGAGCTGCGTATCGGGCGTAAGTCGAACGACGGCAGCGGGCAAGCAGCAGGAACACTTAATGTCAGCGGCGAGACGACAACAATCAATGTGACCGAGCGCATAGAACATGGGCGACATGGTCACGCCATCATCAATATGAGCGGTGGTTATCTGCACTGTGATGCTGAACTTCGTCTGGCCTATAGATTCGATGCTACGTCTACCGTTTACCTCAGTGGCGGGACTATCGACCTTGGGGGCAATCCCGGCATAACCGCGTATGAAAACGACGGCGTACCGGACACCGCCTTGATAGACATCTCGGGAGGCATGCTGACCCTGGCCGGTAACCAGGTCTCAGACATCGAGGCTTTCATCAGTGAGGGCATAATCATCGGCTTCGGCGGGGAGGGGACTGTGTCAGTGACTTTTGACGGGGCAACTAATACCACTATGATAGTGGGCGTAGGGGGCCCGTCAACATCTGAGCCTGACCCTGCCGACGAACAAACAGATGTGCCGCGTGACGTAGTCCTTGGATGGAAGCCCGGAACCGGCGCTGTCACGCAGGATGTGTATTTTGGAACAAGTTTCGAAGATGTGAACAATGCCACGACAACAGTTGACGCAGGTAGTGTCTATCAGGGCCGCTTAGACACTAATATCTACGCTGTCACCGAGCGTCTTGAATTTGGCCAGATATACTACTGGCGGGTCGATGCCGTCGATGCCTTAAATACGGTGAATAAAGGCAATGTCTGGAGTTTCAGGGCCGAGTTATTCTCTTATCCCGTTGAGAACATAGCCGCCACGGCCTCCAGCAGTGAAGAGGGAAAAGGCCCTGAGAATACAGTCAACGGCTCGGGACTCAATGAAAGCGGCTTGCTGCACGGTAACGACAGCGTGGGCAACATGTGGCTAAGCAGCGGTGACGCAGCCGAGCCTGCCCGGATAGAATATGAGTTTGACCGGGCTTACAAGCTTCACGAGATGTGGGTGTGGAACTCCAATGACAGTCTGGAGTCATTGATCGGCTTAGGATTCAAGGAAGTAACCATTGAATACTCAGCCAACGGAACCGATTTCGTGAGGCTGGGAACTACTCATGAATTCTCCAAGGCACCGGGCGCACCGGATTATGCACACGATATAACGATAGATTTTGGCGGTGTGGCGGCAACACATGTCAGGCTTACAGCCAACAGCAACTGGGGAGGCATCTTCAACCAATTCGGTCTTAGTGAGGTGCGATTCTTCAGCATACCGGTCTTCGCAAGAACACCAGATCCAGCTCCCGGCGCTACGGATGTGGAGGTGGATGTAATCCTTAGCTGGAAAGCGGGCAGAGAGGCGGCCACGCATGATGTGCACCTGAGCACCGACGAGCAGGCCGTGATAGACGGCACCGCCCAGGTTGCTACTGAGAGCAAAACCACCCATGGCCCGCTGAACCTCGATTTGGGTACGAC
>Ga0114922_10003923_pt1 | contig 13831 bp, 12 predicted proteins | sample AartaG_FD_100975 | JGI IMG/M metagenome (GOLD analysis project Ga0114922, IMG submission 100975) | Deep subsurface microbial communities from Aarhus Bay to uncover new lineages of life (NeLLi) - Aarhus_00045 metaG | ecosystem: Environmental > Aquatic > Marine > Oceanic > Sediment | place...
TCCTGCCTTTACCTTCTGGGCAACAGCACAAGCTGTTCTCTGCCACAATGCTATCCCTATCTTTGTGGACATTGACCCCAAGACCCTTAATATTGATCCGGCTAAGATAGAGGAGAAAATAAGCGAGAAAACAAAGGCAATCATAGTTGTACACATCCATGGCCTGCCCTGTGATATGGATGAGATAAATGAAATAGCTAAAAAACATAACTTAGCAGTTATTGAAGATGCAGCCCATGCCCATGGGTCCACCTACAAAGGGAAAAAAGCAGGAAATCTTGGTGATATGGGTGCTTTTAGCCTTAACGGCACCAAACATTTTCCCACAGGTGAGGGAGGTTTTGTTAATACCAACAACCCTGACTTTTTTGAAAAAGCACGTCTAACCAGTATGTTTGGAGAAAAAACTATTCCCAAAGGTGCTATAAGACCCTATGATGCTTATACTATGGGGACTAACTATAGACCGGTAGAGATGTCCAATGCTTTAACTAGAACTCTGCTAAGAAGACTTGATAAATACAACGAGTTGCGTATACGCAACTGTCAATTTTTGAATGAAGAATTAGGCAAGATTAAGGGCGTAATCCCACCTTATACTCCTTCGGATAGAACGAATACCTATCATCTTTATCGGGTGCGAATCGATCCTGATGTTCTGGCGGTGGACGGCTTGAAACCACGAGAGCTGCGCTGGGCAATTCAAAATGCTCTCTTCGCTGAGGGGGTAGATCTCAAAGAATGGCACAGTTTCCCCGTTCCCGGTCAGAAGATATTTCAACGAATGGATGCTTACGGAAGAGGGTGTCCCTGGAACTGCTCTCATGCCCGGAAGGGGATAAAGTACGACCCCAATAACTATCCAGAAACAATTAAAATGTTTGATACCTCCTTTGTCATCTATCCTATTTATCCTCCCAATGATTTAGAGCTTATGAGGTACTATGTAGAGGCGTTTCATAAGGTATTTGATAACTTGGAGAGAGTTGTAGAAAATCCCACTTACCGGGAACCAAAAATGGCCAGGGTAGGATAGCGAGGGAAATTTTGCCAGCTCAAGGACTAAAAGGAGGCCAGCTCAAGGTGTTATCCGAAGAGGATATTCATCAAATTCATATCGCCACGTTAGAAGTTCTGGAAGAAGTCGGTATTAAAGTAGAGCACAAACCCGCCTTAGAGCTCATGGCCGACAATGGATGTAAGGTTGATTTTGACAAACAAATAGCTAAGGTTCCCGAGTATGTTTTGAAAAAAGCGCTCCAATCTGCTCCCTCAAGGATTACCCTTTACGGAAAAAAACCAGATTTTAATGTGGTACTCGATGATACCAATACTGTCTATACTATGGGGGGAGCTGGCGCTATACGGGTTTTGGATCTTGATGGCAGGAGACGTCCAGCGACACTCAGGGACTTAGTTGATTTAACCAGGCTTCAAGATGTATTGGAGAATATGCACATTGCCCACTTTTTGGTTCTTCCCCAGGATATTCCTCAGGAAGGTGCTGATAGGATCGTTTTTGCCACCATGCTAAAGCACACCCAAAAGCCTCATCATACTATACCCGGTGGGCCTCAAGGGGTAAGGGATCATGTTGAGATAGCCAGCATCCTTGCAGAAGGCACTGACCAGCTATTACAAGCACCTTTTTATTTGGAAAATGTATGCATAGAAAGTCCCTTATATTATCCTAAGGAACGCGTAGAGGAACTCATAGAAGTAGCTAAATATGGAATACCTATGCTAATTGAAGAGGATGCTGTAGCAGGAGCAACTACTCCTTTTACTATTGCAGGAACTTTGGTCGAGCAAAATGCTAATATTCTCTGTGCCGTAGCTTTAGCTCAGATGGTAAATCCCGGAACCCCCTGTATTTACTCGATATCCTCAGGAATTATGGATATGAGAGTGGCTAATTATTCCGCCGCAGCACCAGAGTCAACCCTCCTTCATATTGCTACCAATCAGATGGCTCATTTTTATCATTTACCTTTTCAAGGAGGTAATACCTGTGACTCTAAATTACCCGATGCTCAGATGGGTTATGAGCGAGCCCTGCATTTTTTAGCTTTAGCACTGGGTGGATGTAATATTATTCATGTTGCCACCGGTAACTTAGAGCAGATGCGCCTTGCAAGCTATGAGCAGTGCCTTTTAGACAATGAGATCTTAGGAGCTGCTTTTCGCATTGTTGAGGGGATCACTGTTGACAAAGACACATTAGGTGTTGAGGTACTCAAAGAGGTTGGCCCTCAGGGTAATTTTTTAGCACACGATCACACTCTTAAGTATTTGAGAAAAACAAGATGGATGCCTGCCTTGACCGATAGGAGAAACTGGGAGGCCTGGGAAATTGATGGTGCAAAGGATATGAGAGATAGGGCCCGTGATGACGTGACAAGAATCTTAAAAGAGCATCACCCTCAGTACGTCTCTGAAGACATGCAAAAAGAAATTGACAGAGTTGCCCAGGCAGCACAAAAAAGGGTTCTCGAGAGAAAATAATTAAGAATCGAGGGGTTTCACCCATTCAAAAAATAGGACGAAGGTAATAAGATATTGGTGAGAAGCTGGACATAAAGGTCAGAAAGGGGGTGATGAAAAATAGGTAGGTCAATCCAGCTTGGGATAAAGAGAGTTCTCAAGGGAAAGTGTCAAATAATTGCTTTTTCTTGGTGAGAGCTTTCACCGGAACATTGGAACCATGTGTTTCACTGAAATTTGGAGGAGCGAAAAATGAAGAGAAAGACAAAAGTATTTTGGGTAAGTATCATTAGTATGGCGGTCTTGTTAGCAGGGATAGGAGGAGTAAGTGTATCAGCGGCCGAGAAGGTAACCCTACGCTATGCTGATACTCCCTATGGCGGTCCCATCACAGAGCAGCAGGAAGAGTATCTTCGAAAGTTTATGGAGAAGTACCCCAACATTGAGGTAAAGGTGGAAAGAGCTGATTGGGGCAGATTCGAGGAGAAGTTGCGCATCCAGGCGGCAGCGGATAATCTGCCTGATGTGTTCTACCTTTGCGGCCCCTGGGTGAGGGCATGGGTTCAGCAGGGATGGCTCATCGACCTTACACCTTTGGTTCAAAGAGACGCTGAGCTCGTGGAGATGGACGACTTCTTTCCGATTGCTCTGGAGCCTTATCAATGGAAAGGCGGCCTGTATGGATTACCTATGGATATGGGTCCTGAAGGAATACATGGCTACAACCTGGACCTTTTTGACGAGGCAGGACTATCTCATCCCACTAAAGACTGGACCCTCGAGGGAGATTTTTTCGCGGCAGTCGACAAACTGAGCAGGGACCTCGATGGTGACGGAGAGAATGATCAATGGGGCTGGTGTGGTAGCGATAAAGGCTTACGGGGTGGTTGGAGTTTAGAGAGAGGGTATCTTATGCCCTTTGGTGGTCGGGTCGTCAACGATGATGAAACTGAGTGCCTCCTCACTATGCCTGAATCTATAAAGGGGATAAAGTGGTGGATGGATCTCATCCTTAAGTATAATTATTCTCCTACCCCTGCTCAGGCGGGTGGCTTTCCAGAGGCCGCGCACTGGAACATGTTCGGTGTTGGCAAACTCGGCATGGTAGAGACTGCTAGTTGGACTGCGCCGGAGCTAGCCCAGTTCTCCGGGCTTAAGTGGGATGCCATGCATGCTCCCAAGGGACCAGCAGGTAGATTTTCTGCCACCATGGGGAGTTGTTATTCGATTCCCAAAACGACTAAGCACCCGGAGGAAGCCTGGACCTTCTTAAGGGACTGGACCAGCAGGGAGGGGCTGACCTTCATCTGGGCTCTCAGTGGAAGTGGAAGTGTGGCTCGAAAATCGGGCTGGCTGGCATGGGAGGAAACAGTCCAAGTGCCTAAAAATCTCCACATTTTCTATGAGGTCATGGAGGAGTATGCCGCAGTCGGCGGTCCGCTATCGCCAGCAGCGACAGAGGTAGAAACCATCATTAATCGCGAGTTTGATCTGATTCTCTTGGGAAAGAAAACTGTTGAAGAAGCGGTAGAAACTATCAAGAAGGAAACTGATCCCTTATTGGCTGGCGCAAAATAAAGCTTTTGTGAAATAGGATGGTCGAGGAAAATGGACTGCCAGGAATCAAATCTAGGAGTCTTTTTTCTGGCAGTCCACAACAATGAGGAAGGGAGGCCGTTTTTCGGCTAAGATGTAAATGAGGCGAGAAGTCACCAGTAAAGAGAAGAAACTCAGGCACCCCAAGCTGAGTAAGCTGGCCAGGAAAGAGGAGCTGGAGTTTTACCTTTTTATTTCGCCCTGGATAATTGGCTTTGTCTTCTTCACCGGAGGGCCGATAATAGCGAGTTTCCTCATCAGCCTCACCAACTGGTCCATATTATCAGCTCCCCAATGGACCGGGCTTACTAACTACACCAAACTCTTCACCGATCCTATTTTCTATAGAGTTCTCCTGAATACAGCCTACTACTCATGTGGTAGTGTGAGTCTGGGAGTAGGGGGTTCGCTCATCGCCGGTCTCCTCCTTAATCAAAGGTTGCCTGGCCTTCGGGTATTTAGGACAATTTATTACCTGCCCACCGTGATCGCGGGAATTCCCATGGTTTTGCTGTTTCTGTGGCTTTATAATCCTAGCTACGGACTGTTCAACTATGTTCTGTCTCGCTTGGGCGTGGGGAAGGTTGGCTGGCTCTGGGATGAAAATTGGGCTATGCCCGCCATCATCCTGATGAATCTCTGGAGGATAGGGGGCAACATGATTATCTTTCTGGCCGCACTCCACGGTGTTCCTCAATCCTTATATGATGCAGCAAGGGCTGATGGGGCTAATTTCTGGCACCAATTCATATACATTACTCTGCCCATGATATCACCAATCATTTTTCTGGTAGTAGTTATCTCCACCATTGCCTCCTTTCAGGTCTTCCTGGAGCCTTACGTCCTGACCGAAGGAGGACCAGCTAATGCCACTCTCACTTACGTACTCTATCTATATAGGAATGGCTTTCAATGGTGGAAAGTGGGTTATGCTTCAACGATGGCCTGGATACTCCTTGTTATTCTCTTAAGTCTTACGGGGATTCAGTTCAAACTTGCTCGCTATTGGGTTTATTACGCGGAAGGTAAATAAAAATGGTGAGTATTGCCCCAAAAACAAGTACCAAACAACTGCGAGAGATACTACGAGGAACAATACTTTACGGTCTTATTTGCCTGGGGGCTGCTGTTCTCATTATACCGATTTTCTGGATGGTCTCCAGCTCGCTGAAGTCCTGGAGTGAAGTACTGGCTGTACCTCTGACGTGGCTACCTCATCCTCCGAAGTGGAGTAATTACCCGCAGGGATGGACTGCTCTTCCCTTCAATACTTTTTTAATGAATTCCTGTCTGGTGACGGGACTTGCCGTCTTGGGGGACGTGGTCGTTTCCTCTCTGGTTGCTTTCGGGTTTGCCCGATTGAGGAGTCGCAAAAGTACTTTTTTGTTTATGATGGTTCTGGCCACAATGATGATTCCTTACCAGGTCATCATTATTCCTCAGTTTATCTTATTCAAATTTCTCGGTTGGGTGGATAGCTTAAAACCCCTTTTTGTTCCCGCTTTTTTTGGCTGGCCCTTCTTCATCTTTCTTCTGCGACAGTTTTTCATGACCATTCCTAGAGAGTTGGATGATGCGGCAAGGATAGACGGTTGCTCTACCTGGCGTATCTACTGGAACATTATGCTTCCCCTCTGTAAACCTGCCCTGGCCACGGTAGCCATATTTTCCTTTATTGCCAACTGGAACAATTTCATGGCGCCTTTGATATACATAAGTTCGCAAGCAAAGTATACCTTACCACTGGGATTGAATCTATTCAGCGGACGCATTGGTGGCACTCAATATCACCTGGTCATGGCCGTGTCCGTGCTCACTCTGCTGCCCATCATTGTTATGTTCTCCTTTGCTCAAAAGTACTTCATTCGTGGTATTACCTTAACCGGTATCAAGGGCTAAATTAAGGTAAATAAAAGTGCAAGGGTGCTGATTCCGAAAGAGAGGACCCATGAGTTGGTACGAAGAGATTTTTCGTAAGGTGCACTTGGACTTCGATACGCCTGAGTATGTCTATGATGTCGGCGAGAACTTTTCCGCCGGAAAGTTTATAGAGGAATTAAAGAAAGGAAAAGTTGAAGCGGTGCAGTTTTATGCCAAGGGTGCCGATGGACGTAGTTTCTATGATACAAGAATTGGCATAAAGCATCGCCACTTAAGAAGAGATCTCCTCAGAGAGATAAGTGAAACCTGTCATGAGAACGGTATCAAAATTATGTTTTATTATAGTTGTGGCGTTGATGATTACATAGCTCGTGCCCATCCCGATTGGTCCATGAATGACGGAAAAGAGAATCTGGTTTGGGATGCCTGCAACTGCGGCGTGGTTTGCTTTAATAGTCCTTATACCGATGAGATTGTTGTACCGCAGTTGGAGGAGCTAATAAAGAACTATCAAGTAGATGGATTCTTTTTAGACCACGTTTGGGAGTTTCCCTGTTACTGTTCGTACTGCCAGGAAAAATTTAGGGGAAAATATGGCTCAAATATACCTAAAGAGAAGAAAGACTCTGTTTGGCTTGATTATATAAAGTGGCGACATGGGAATGTAGAAGATTTTTTAAGAAAATGCGCCAATACTGTCCATAAGATAAAGCCGGAAGTTGTAATTGGGTGTAATGGCATATTTTCGGCACGGCATCCGCGCCCACCCATTGAAGAAATAGACTATCTTATGGCTGAAGCTGAAGGGGGCGAGGCTTGTAGTTTCCAGGCGAGATATCTTTCCACTTTGGAAAAACCCTTTGATGTTATGAATACCAGATTTTTGCACTCCTGGGGAGACTGGATGTTGAAACCAGCCAATGTACTTCAGGAGGAGTTTGGCACAATTCTTGCCAATGGGGGACACTGTTTTTTAGGAGACAAGATGTATCCGGACGGGACATTAGAGCCTGAGGCCTACCAAGGTATACATCAGGGTTATCAGTTTGTAGAAAAGCGGGAGAAACTTTGCCAAGATCAGCGTCCTGTTCCCTACATTGGAATTCTTCACTCCTCTTCTACATTCTACAGCCGAGAGATTGCTGCCTTGGGAACTTACCAGCTCAAGGGTCTTGCTGCCATACAAGGAGCACATAAAGCCCTGATGGAAGGTAACTTTCATTTCAGCATTGTTAATGAGGATACTTTAGTTAGAACTATTAAATCCTACCGCACTCTTATTCTTCCCGATCAATCTCATTTATCTAGGGAGTTGATAGAGCAAATAAGGGAGTTTGTGTATAACGGAGGAGCTGTTATAGCTTCTTATAAAACTTCTCTTTGGAACCAGAAGGGAGAATCTACCGGACAGTTTCAACTATCCGACGTCCTGGGAATAAGATACGAGAGAGAATGCCCTTACCCATATAACTACATAAGGGTAGAAGATGTATCCGTTAAAGAACATATTGGGAATTTACCTTTATTAGTGCATGGCAAGTTCCTTTATACCAAACCTACAACAGCCACCACCCTTTCTTCTCTCATTCATCCCCTTGCTCCCGAGCACTCTTTTGAACGGTTTGCCTTTGGATATGCTCCCCCAGGAAAAGAAAGTGGTTTCCCGACAGTTACTCTAAACCATTACGGCAAAGGAAAAGCAGTTTACATTAGTGGTCAGATTTTCCGGACATTTTGGGAAAAAAAGGAAGTTCAACTACGCTACCTCATCAAAAACCTGGTAAATTTGATTACCGAAGACAAATTAATCGAAGTTCGGGCTCCTCCATGTATAGAAGTATCATTCTTTAAGGGAAAGGCAACGTATATCGCTCACCTGGTTAACCACGGTTCCGGAATGAGTGATATATATGAAATTCTGGATGGGGAAACAGGCCACGTAAATGACTACATATTACCTGTTTTTGGGATCCAGATGAAAATCAAGCTGCAAAGGCATCCAGAAAAGGTAACCCAAATGCCCGATGAAAGAGATCTTTCCTGGCGAAGGTCAGGAAACTACATAACATTTGAGGTACCTTCGGTTAATATCCATAGCTGGATCGTTATTCAATAAACTTTACAGTAATTCATTGACAAAAAGTAAATAAGTCAATAATCAACGACGAAGTTGGATTTCTTGGAAGGAGGAGCTAAATAAGACCGGAAGGGAGTGATGAAAGCAAGTAGGTCTGATACCTTGAAAATAAGAAAGTTTTCCAAAAAGAAAAGGGGGAAAGAAATGACTGAAAAAATCAGAGAGTCAATACTTAGTAGGAATTTTATGCAAATCCCGGGACCTAATCCCATTGTTGCAGTAGGCGGCGAAGGAACATGGGATGAGCGATGTATCGAGAGCTGTGATATCTTTAAGGATCAAGAGACGTATTACCTTTATTATCATGGCGTACCGATGTACGATCCTTTTGCCTACAGGGTAGGTGTAGCTACCGCCTCTCATCCCTTGGGTCCCTGGACCAAGTACGCCAAGAATCCCATTTTAGACTTAGGACCGGAAGGAAGCTGGGAGGATGAGCATATTGCCTGCGCCTTCATTATCAAAGAGGAAACTAATAAGTATTGTATGTGGTATTCAGGGCGCAGCAAGGGGGACTCAACTGATTCGGCCCTTAAGTGGCATATAGGATTAGCCACAGCGTCAAGTCCAGTAGGTCCATGGAAGAAGTATGAAGACAATCCTGTTATGGAGGATTTCGGCTATGTAGGAGGTGTGGTAAAGCACAAAGGGAAATACTACATGTACTGTGAGTACCCTATTGCCGGACGTGAGAAGGTGAACGTTGATTACGGTCCAATTGCCTTAGTAACTGCGGATGCCCCGGAAGGTCCCTGGAGCAAATATGAGGGTAATCCTGTCCTTTCCCCGGGTGAGTGGGGCTCCTGGGATGATGGAGGGTTCTCCGAAGCCAAGGTTTTCTATCGGGATGGCGTGTTTCACCTTTTCTACGGGGGAGCCAAGCTCCTTAAACCTCGCAGACTTACCCAGGAAAGTATAGGCTACGCCTATAGCTTAGATGGGTACAACTTCACCAAGTACAGCGGTAATCCGGTGGCTTTAAGGGAAAAAAATCCCAATGCTTCGGCTTTTGCGGAGGTGCATGCCTTTTTTGAGCCACCTTTTATCTATCTGTATCACACCCTGCGGTATATTACCAGCCCCAGTCCCAAGCTGGGAACAGAGGATATTGAAGACCTGGGGGTTCAGGTTCTGATACCCAATATACCATTTCGGTTACCCATGCCAATTCTAAACATCGCTTCTCTCAAAGCCGGGACGATTAGCTTACTAAAAGATTGTCCCCCCATTAGTCTTGAACATAGCTCAAGTCTTGCTCTTACCGCTGAGTGTACCTATGATGCTGCTGCAAAAGCTGGACTGAGGACCCATGTGAGAGCAAGTTATGATGGAATAAACTTCGACACCACAGATCTATACACATTCGATAATGATTTTAAGCCAGGGGGAACGATGCGCAAGACAGTGGAGTTAAGTCCCAAGGTGAGATTTATAAAAGTTTTGGTGGAGAACTTATCTGACGCCCATGACCTTAAGGATCTGCAAGTGATCGCCACCTTAGGTAATTAAGGTTGAGATAAGGCTGAATTCAGCAGAGAGTTTTCCGTATATTATGATTATTTATGGAGACGGGTTGTTCTATGACCAGTCGTGAACGGGTAATAAGAGCGATAGAGTTTAGAAATCCTGATCGTGTTCCGCTTCACTGGTGGCACCTGCCAGGAGCGATGGTAAAATATGGGAATAAGCTGAAAAAGCTTTATGAAAAGTACCCTTCTGATTTTGGTGTTTTTAGAGAAATAGGGGAATTTGTTCCTTCTTCTGGGTATAGGGAAGGGCTGAGATATCCAAAGGATAGGGTGTATCAGTGGGGTATGGGTAAAGGAAAGTATAAGGATGAGTGGGGATGTGTATGGACTGAGATTTATCCCGGTATTATGGGGCAGGTCAGCGAATATCCTCTCAGTAACTGGAAGAATCTTGATTCCTATCAATTTCCTGATCCCATAGGCTGGGGAAATTTTGAAGAGGTAGACAAGACAATTAAGGAAAAGGGAGATGAAAAATACATTGTGGGAAGCGCCGGTAGCTTTTTCGAAAGATTACAGTGGCTACGAGGCTATGAGAATTTAATGCTTGATTTAATGGAAGATAGACACCAATTATACCAATTGCGTGATATGCTTTTAGATTATACCTTACATGTAGTACAAAAATGGTTAGAGTTTGATATTAACGGTATCCATTTCGGTGATGATTGGGGTACGCAGAGATCACTTATAATAAGTCCTAGAAAATGGCGAGCGTTCTTCAAGCCCTGCTATGCCAAGATGTTTGATAAGATACACCAGGCGGGTAGACACGTATTTTTCCATTCGGATGGCTACATTGACGAAATAATACCTGACCTGATTGAAATTGGCGTTGATGTTCTCAATCCGCAAGTTACTATTATGGGCATTGATGCCCTTGGGGAAAAATATGGGGGGAGAATTTGCATTCTCTGTGACCTGGACTGTCAGCATATCTTGCCCCATGGTTCAGCACAGGATGTTAACAATCACGTAAAAGAGATGATTCAGGCATTTGGCAGCTACGGCGGCGGATTAATTGGTGGAGGTGAGGTTGAACCAAATATTCCTTTGCATAATGTTGAGGCCATGCTCGAGGCGTATGAAAAATACGGAAAATATAAAGGATAGGTCAAAATGAAGAAGGAAAATCAAGGGATGAAATTTCAAGAAAGAGCCTCTACAGTTCTGAACGAACTTGGTAAAGTTTTTGAGAAAGTTAATGAGAAAGAGGTTGATGATTTCACCGAAGCCATCATTAAAGCCAAAAGAGTGTTTGTGGTGGGAGCAGGAAGAGAAGGTCTTTCTTCACGGGCCTTTGCTATGCGCATTATGCATCTGGGCAAGGAGGTTCACTGGGTGTGGGATGATACTACTCCCAACGTGGAAAAAGGAGATCTTCTTATAGCTAACTCTGGCTCAGGAGAAGTGGTTTCTGTATATAATGTAGCTCATCTGGCTAAAGAAGCCGGGGCCTCGGTTATTACGGTAACTGCCAACCCGGAGGGAAGGATAGCCAAAATTTCAGAAGTTGTGATGCACCTTCCCGCTGAGGTATGGGGACCGGGAAAGGATACCGTTCCTTCCATTCAGCCTATGGGCTGTCTTTTTGAGCAGAGCCTCTTGATCTTAAATGATCTGATGGTTCTAATATTAATGCAGAAAATGGGGATAACTACATCCCAAATGGCTAAACGCCACCGAAATGTGGAGTAAGAGGAAAGTTACTACAGCGTCTTTTGGCAGATCGTTCTTAAAACCATCAACCGCCTGGGCTGCTATCTGGTATTCTCCTTCTTTCCACATAGCTTCAAAGATAGCTAATGCTTACTTGAAAGATAAATTTTCTTTTTTTATTAATTCTCTTTCGAATTTCTCTAAGATATCAGGATTCTTAATCATTTTTTGTTTCAAACTCCAAAGTTTTTGAGAGTTCTGTCTCGGGAAATTTCTGTTAAATTCGACAAATGACTTTCCATACAGAATCTACGCTGTTTTCAGCAATTTTCTTAGTATTCCCCTGACACTTAGCTTTTCGGCCCATTTTATTAGGTAGTTATCAACTACGGAGTTTCCCTGTACCTGCAAAATGCCCGCAGCATCCATAATATGCTTTTCCGAGGTGGAGTTCTTGTACCAGAGGAGTTTTATGAGAATAATATCCTCTGCCGAAGAGATATACATTCCTCTATCAAAAATTGTCTGTCTCTTTTTCCGAGAAAAACGTGTCTTATCATATTCCTCACCTGTAAGCATCCAAAAATCTATTTTAAGACCTGTTTCATTATGGATTATATTGAAGGCGGTGCGATGTCTAATAGCATCTTCAATGCCTTCTAGGGAGATATAGAATTCTTGACGAAAAGCATCAACAATGCTCTGAATATGTTTTCTCTCAATATTCACTATTATATCAACATCATGGGTCAGCCTTGGACGGCCATAATAATTTACTGCTATTGCACCTGTAAGCATATAGGGAATATTATTCTTTTCCAGAGCGACAATTACTATTTGTAATACTTCCTCTTGGGTCACTGCTGCATTCTTTCTTTCAACATCTTATTTAATTGCTCTTCAGAGATACCAGGGTTTTTGTTCTTGATAGAAGAAAGCACAATCTTACGGGCCATTTCGTATAGCTCAGCGCCGATTTTCACTCTTTTATTACCATCCATTTTTTTCAGTATGGAGATGTACTTTTGCTCTACCTTATTTCCTCTCATGAATTTTCTCTCTTCTATATCCAGTAGAATTTCCTGCGGCTTGGAAGAAGGGATTTTCTTCTCTCGCATCCATTATTGGAGATAGCTCTGCTTTCATTTAACTTTCTTCAGAAGAATCTCGAACATCATACCGAATCCTTGAGAGTTTTTGGAGCCGAGGCCGGTATCGTATGCTAGAGAGATAAGTTCTGGTTTTCCATGGATTTGATAGGTTCCCGGCCAAGCTTTTATTGGAGTGAACCCCATACCGATCAAAATAGATTTATTTACTTTTTGAAATAGTGTCCAAAATATCCTTGAATTTTCTTAATAATCCCGCTTCAGGGGAGCCTTTGTCAAATTCAGCAAGCCACTTTTCGATATATGCAAGGTCAACTGAAGGATTCTTCACTAAGATTGACTTCACATCGTCCAGGTCTCTGGCTCTCCCAGCAAATACTTTATGAATTATAACATCTTCAGGAGCAGCAAATCTTACTGGAGTCTTCTTGAGTAAAACTTCTTTTGTTTTTTCGATGGCCTGTCTTTCATAGGGAGTAAAGGAGAATATGAAATCTACCCTTATACCACTGGACTCATCTCTGGTGGGCAGAACCATTGTCTGTCTCACAAATTCAGTGATGTCTAATGGGAGAGGTTTTAAATTCAGGCATTTGGTAATTTCAATGATTTTCGGCAGGATATCAATATTAACCCCTAAGGTTACATCAATATCTCGGGTAAGCCGTGGTTCACCATATAGGAGGACTGCCTGTCCACCAATAATCATATAGGGTATATTGTTTTTATCGAGTGCCCGGGCAAGTTTAGCTAAGATTTCTTCAAACAATTGAGAATCCTGGCAATTCTTATATCAGTCTCTATTCCTTCTAAAGGGTCTTTTGGCGGTATTACACCAAGAGTCATTCCCTCTTTCCACATAGCCTCAAAAATAGCCAAGGCTTCGCTGAAAGACAGCTTTTCTTCTTTCATTACTTTTCTCTCCAGATTATTTAGAATGCGAGGATTTCTAATCAATGATTTTTCCTACCCAGAATTTAATCTAATGTAATAATAGAGAATCATTCCCAAAAGTCAAAGAATCTCAAACATACCGAAATCAATTTAATCTGCTTCTTTCATTAGCCCATCTGGGCTCACAATTCTTATGCGAGAATAACCACTAATGAGATTATAGGCGTTTACTTTTCTTTCCACTTCTGAGTTAACTAAATGAGCAAAATCCCAGCTTAAGAGGATATCTTTTTTGTTGACTACAGCTAAAGCAAGGTGAAGAGCGTCGTTGAAGGCATTAGGAGGTATAATCTTTTCCTCAATATATTTCTTGGCTACTCGCTCGGCCGCCGACGAATTTTCTAAAACAGGAAAATCTCGAATTAAAGAGAGGATAGCCTCTCTCTTTTCTTTTGTTTTCAGCGCCTCTATTTCTTCAATAGTGAGACGAGAAACCAGTACTTCATATCGGCTGATTTCATTATTCCACCACTTTCTGGTAA
>Ga0114922_10003924_pt1 | contig 13830 bp, 13 predicted proteins | sample AartaG_FD_100975 | JGI IMG/M metagenome (GOLD analysis project Ga0114922, IMG submission 100975) | Deep subsurface microbial communities from Aarhus Bay to uncover new lineages of life (NeLLi) - Aarhus_00045 metaG | ecosystem: Environmental > Aquatic > Marine > Oceanic > Sediment | place...
CAGAATAACCTGCTTCAACTATGCTACTACCATAATTACGTGTCCAGAGCGTGTCTCCCTTCTCGTCCGTCTTAACCAGATAGACATCCCCGGAGCCTGCACTGAAAGAATAGGTCGTGCCCACAATCATGTAACCATGATCAAAGGTCTGGTGCACACAAAATCCATGGTCACTTTCGCTGCCACCGAAGGTCCTCGTCCAAAGCGTATCACCCATCGAGTCACTCTTAATAAGGTATAGGGCCGAATAACCCGGACCATATGAATATGTTCTTCCAATTACGACATACCCCCCATCTTCTGTCTGCTGAACATCAAAGCCCTCTTCACCTTTACTGCCACCGTATGTTTTCAACCAGGTGGTCTGGGCATGAACGGCTGTGGTAACAAGCCAAAGAAATAATATGTATGAGAACCGTTTTGCCATATTTCACCTCGCTCGAAATCATTTTTAAATGTTGCACACAAAAAATATGCTATCAGATAAAATTTTCCTTATTTTATGATCATCAATAAAAAAAGCCGACCTCTCAAAGGTGTGTTTTACACATCTCACCTAAAGCCCGGCTCTAATGATAACCTGAATATGACAATCAGTATTTGATTTCGCTCTAAAGCAACTATTCACCTCTCCCCAGAGGGGTCAGCCCACTTTAGAACCAAAGCTTAAAAACAATTTACTCAAATCGTAACTCTAATGACTCCTTTCATTATTATTACAGGTAATTTCGTCATATTTAATTGATAAATCCATATGGATTAACTTCAATTGAAATCATAATTAATTATTTACAGAAAGTCAAGTAAAATTTTAGTTTGATTAAATAATTTTCACCGAATCAATATTTAAATCCTTAATATTCTGCGAATTGTATTGAAAATATGTGATAACTTCAGTTAGCCATGCCTGAGACTCAGATGATCATGGAATCGGAACTGTCGGACAATGTAATAACGGATCAATATAGTGTCCCCACGGGGACGATAATCCTATCATTTTTGCCAAAATGCCAGACGATAAATAAAATATTCAATACGCGTCGAATGGCCCTACAAACACCACCCTCAATGAGGTGACAAAGATAATCATCCATATTTACAGCGCAGACATCTTTACTTCATCATCTCCACCCGCTTTGCCCTGAATTCGGTGCCTTCGTGCCAGTTGGGAAACGTATCATCCATGGCTAACAGATACCCCGTTCGGAAAAAGAGGCGCACATCCTGAACCATGCCGTCGAAGTTCCACACATCGGGCTCATAATTGTCGGACGGCTTGTGGTAATGTTCCTTGACCCATTTTTCCCTTTGTTCCAGGGTCCACTCTTTTCCCTTTTCAACATGATCGACACCCTTGGCGATATAGATGGCAGGAATGCCGACCTTGGCAAAGCTGAAATGATCGGACCGGAAATAACTGCCCTTCTGGGGAGTCGGATCGGGGTTGACTGTGCGGTCCTGATCTCCTGCGGCCTCTGAAACAAAATCGTCGAGTTCCGAATAACCATATCCGATCACCGTGATATCTTTCATCTCCCCTAATGTATTCAACGCATCGATGTTGATGACGGCAACGGTCTTTTCGACCGGATAGATCGGATGATTCGCATAGTATGCACTTCCCAGGAGTCCCTGTTCCTCGGCCGTGACGGGTAGAAAAATAATTGACCGCCTGGGAGGTTGGGGCAGCATTGTGAAGGCCTCGGCCAGTTCCAGGAGGGCGGCCGTGCCCGTGGCGTTGTCCACTGCGCCGTTGAAGATGTTGTCCCCCTCTAAATCGGGATTCACGCCGAAATGATCCCAGTGGGCCGTATAGATGACAGTCTCGTCGGCCCGCTCCGAACCGGGGAGGAGAGCGACGACATTGTTGGTTTTACCGAAGCGAACGCTGTTGTTCAGGTTCAATGAAGCTTTCAGGGACATTGGGACCGCCTTGAATCCCCTCCGTAAAGAGGCCCTCTTCTGTGCTTTGTAATCCAATCCTGCCATACCGAAGAGTGTTCGGGCGGTTTCCACCGTTATCCAGGCATGTATCTTACAGAGGGGAACATTTTGATCTTTTTGATCCGGATAGAACTGCGAACCGATATGACCGTTTTCAAGAACACTCCAGGGATAGGCTGCAGGTTCGGTCTCGTGAATGACGATGGCGCACTCGGCCCCCTGACGTGCCGCTTCCTCGTATTTGTACGTCCAGCGTCCGTAATAGGTCATTGCGTTTCCCTTGAACAGAGATTCATCCTTTGTGGCAAAACCCGGATCATTGACCAGAATCAAGACTGTCTTCCCATTGACGTCCACATCGGCGTAATCGTCCCAGTCGTATTCCGGCGCCACAATACCGTACCCCACAAATACGATTTCGGAATTCTTGATGGAAACTTTTTCCCGGGATTGAGCTGTCGTAGCGACATATTCCGTGGGAAATTTCAATTCCAACTGTTTCCCCTTGACTTTAATCGTTAATCTTGCCTTTGGATCAATCGTGGTTTCCACCACAGGCACTTCCTGGAAGAAGCTATTTCCGTTGCCCGGTTTCAGCCCAATATTTTCAAATTCCTTTTTCAAATAGTGGATTGTCTTTTCCTCGCCCTCGGTGAGCGGTGCACGCCCCTGGAAATCATCGGATGCCAATACGGCAATATGCTTCTTCAGACCGTCGGCATCGATGCTGTTCAAGGCGGGGGATATATTGCTCTTCTGGCTGCAACCAAATAAAATGAAAACGATTATAATAGATCCAAAAAACAGGATATACCTTTTTTTAGACATATTACACCTCCACAAATGATAAAAGCGGGATATTGTATTTATAGTAAACAATTTTCAAGAGAATTTCAAGATCGTTTTGTGGAAAGATTTCTAAAGGTAAGTTTAAACACTTCATCCAGTGATGTGATAAACCACATAAATCTATAAAAGCTTGATCAATGTAGCCGCTATAGCAATACTCGCTGCGATCATGACACCGAGTCGAATCGTCAAACGCATCTCAAGTTCTTTAATATCACGTTTAAGTGATGCCTCGATCTCTTTCATATCGCGTTTTAGCGACACCTCTAATTCCTTCAAGTCCTGTTTGGTCGTTAATTTTTCATCGACAAGTTGTGCTAAAGTTTCTGCTTGAACTTCGGCCTGCTCTTCCGTAAAACCAACTGATTTTAATTTTTTGGCGTATGCTAAGGTATCCAAAACGAGAGCGTGTGGCACGATTATACCTCAATGATTAGTTAATACGATTTAATATGTTAAAATTTAGTAAAAAATATTCTAAGAATCAAGACAATAATTGGTAACAATATTCCAGAGTTACTCTCTAAACCAAGATCAACTCTGCTCTAAACGATATTCCTTCGTATATAGGAGAGAGATCATCAATCCGATAAAAACAGCGGCCAAAAGGATAAGGACAATGATGGAGGTTGCTGCGGAAATCTGTTTGGAGGGCAGTACGAGTTCCAACAGGGCACTCCGGGCACTACGGAGTTGAATCCCCTGCATTTTGGGAAACAGCACATGGAGATAGTGCACAACGGTGATCAGCTTCACATTGCCGGGGAACATGCCCACCGTGTTCTCCCAGCCAAATGTAAAGAGCAATCCGGCCAGGACCGGACGCTTGATGGTTCCCCCCAAAAATCCGAAGAGGGGAACATAAACAAGGAGACCTAAAATCAGAACACCCATGCTTCGAAGCAGTCTCGGTACATCGGAGATCCAGCCCTTGAAACCGCCATCGATGGACATGATTGTGTAAGTCAGGCCCAGAGAGACCAGTAGAATCAACCCCACAGTGACACTCCCGGCCAATGTTTTGGCCACAATGATGGTTCTTCTGGGCACCGGTCGCACGAGGAGATAGGGCAGTGTTCTTTCTTCCACTTCATCACCAATAATAGCCGTACCGATAAAAACAGACATGATCGGAAGAAGAAAATGAAGAAAGAGAAAGAAACTCATCTGGGGAAAGAGCATCGAAATATCCACACCCTCTCTCTCAAGATACGGCTTCACAAGCCAGAGCAATAAGCTGCAGCCCACAGGTACGAGGGCCAGAATCGTCATCCAGATGGTTCTTCGGCTATGAATCCCATTTTTCAGAAAAAATCCCAATAAGAATCCCACTCTATCACCTCACCAGATAATCAAAGACTGCTTCAAGGTTTTCATCGGGCGACCAAAGGGAATGAATCTTTACATCATTTTCCAGGGCAATTTTTGGCAGCCTCATATGGAAATCATCGGGCCTGTTCGTCTCCACGGTCAGTTGACTCCGCCCCCGGTCGAATTCAACGCTCTTCACATCCTCGTATTCCAGCAATTTGGCGGTGAGCACGTTGACATTGTCACAGCGGATGGTGACCTGAAGTGGATGTGTATCGATGAGCCGGCGAATCTCATAGATGTTTCCCTCGGCCAATAGCTGACCGTGGGTAATGAGAAGAATCGTATCCGTCATCTCCTCGACCTCATGGAGAACATGACTGGAAACGACCACCGTCTTCCCTTCTTTCCCCATCTGCTTCACCATATCGATGGTAGACCTCCTGCCCAGAGGATCCATACCATTCAGCGGTTCGTCCAAGAACAATACCGTGGGATCGTGGGCAATGGCCTGGGCCATCTTGATGCGCTGACGCATCCCCTTGCTGTATCCCCCAATCCGCTTGTCTTTGGCCTCTTCCATATCCATTGTTTTAATTGCTTTAGTTGCCCTTTCCCTCGCCTCACCAGCCTCAATCCCATGTATCCGCATCAAAGAGAATACGAAATCCCAACCCGTCAGATAATTCCAGAAAGCATCGACTTCAGGACAATAGCCCACATCATGAAGTATCTTGTGATTGTTCCAAACGTGTACTCCCTCGATGCTAAGCTCCCCTTTACTCGGTTTAAGCTGACCGGTTAAGAGACGGAGCAGCGTCGTTTTTCCCGAACCATTGGGACCTAAAAATCCGGTCACGCCCGGACCGATAGTGAAGTCCAGGTTATTCACACCAATGACCTGACCATACCATTTGGAAAGATTTTTGACGACGATATTCACCGCACAACCTCCGTGGGTCTGACCCTCACCCTCAAAACGCCGATGCAAAGTCAAACTACCCCGACAAGTGCGATCCAGGCCAACCATACTGAAAAATGGTACGGCCGATCCAGTCCGAAAAATAAAGATCCCACCTGTCGAAGATCTGCACTCATCGAAACGAGCCCAATTTCGGGAATCCTGGATAATATTTGCCTGAATAGTTCAGGAAAGGTTAAAAGCGCAAAAAACAATATCGCTGCTGACCGCGTTCCCCGTGCCGCAGATGAGAGGCAGAGGATCAATCCCCCCAATACTATTAATACGATGACGACATAACCCATCAGAGAAAAAGGAATCCAGAAGTACTCTTTTAAAAATGTAGCATCTCTGGCCAGAGCCACACGGACCAGAAAAAGAAGGAGACTGGGAACCAGGGTCACCAGACACCCATAAAACCCAATGATTAAAAATTTCCCGCCGACATAATCCCAGAAACTGACCGGTTTTGAGAAATAAATCGGTAATGCCTTATATTTACGGTCATTTGCAATGAGACTCGCACCCGATAAGATGAGAACGAGCACTAAAAAGAAAGTCTGGCCCTGAAGGAATGAATTGAAAAATTCGGGATTGATCCGGAAGTCTCTCAATGCCCGGGCAATCTCGCCTCCCTCTCCAAAACGAGTGACTAAATAGATCTGAACGGCTCGTACAAAGAAAGGAATGGATGCCAGCAACAGCAGGATAATCATGCCCTTCTTCCAGAGGAGTTTTATCCCCGTTTTCGTAATGACCCACCATGTCCGGGGCTTGGATTCCAACTGTCCATGCCAGGTATGATATCCCTCCTCATAAATCGGCATGGTGATCCTCCCCTATGAGTTTTACGAATACATCTTCGAGCGTCTGAACACTTGTAACCAGCTTTCGAAGTTGAACGCCAGTCTCATCGGCAACTTTTAAAATCAGGTCGGTTTCCTTCCCTTTTGGTAAGGTGACATCCATTAAATGATGCCCGTCAGGCGCTACTTTACATCCTTTCTTCTCTAAGGCTTTTATGAATTTCTCCCTATCCCCTTCTATCCTTACCGTGAAGACGCCGGAATAACTGCCGCGTAACTCTTCCACACTACCCTGTTCCAGTACTTTGCCCCGATGAATAATAACCACTCGATCGCAGGTTCTCTCTACATCCACAAGAATGTGGGATGCCAATACAATGCTCATCTTTCCGCTGTGAGAGATGTTTTCGATGAGATCCAGCATCTCCTGCCTTCCCCTGGGATCCATCCCACTGGTGGGTTCGTCCAAAAATAAAAGTTGGGGATCGTGCACCAGTGCCTGGGCCAGCTTAATTCGCTGCTTCATGCCCGATGAGTATGTTTCCACTTTTCGATAGCGCGCTTCCTCCAGACCCACCAGAAAGAGGACTTCATGACCCCTCTGCATTGCATCTTCCCGGCTCATTCCGCAGAGCTCGCCGGCATATTGAATCATCCCGATGCCCGTGAGTCCGGGAATGAGGCAGTCATCCTCCGGCATGTATCCGATGATCTGTCGGATTGCTTTCCTTTCCAGGCTAATATCACGATTTAAAATCGATGCCGACCCCGAACTGATGGAGACCAATCCCAGAAGGCCTTTGATGAGACTCGACTTCCCTGCTCCGTTGGCACCTAAGAGTCCGGTAGACCCGGGAGTAAATTTTGCAGTAAGATGGTCGACTGCGATCAGATGACCATATTTTATTGTAAAATCCTGAAGAGTAACGGACAATGGAATCTCCAAAACTTAAAGCACAAAATTCGTTATCTCTTTCTACGACAAATAGTTAGTATTGTTTCTCCCAGATCTTGAGGCTGTTGCAGAATAGTTAATTTAGGCACTAAAGTGCCTGATAGTTTTAGCTTACTCAAAAACCTCCGCCATAAATGACGGAGTTAGTCAATTGTCCCTATTATACTTGACTAACTCCGCTCTTCAGAGCGGAGATTAAAGAATATTAAAAAAGATATGGGCTTTAGCCCAAAAGTGCCGTTCTGCAACAACCTGTCGAGAGGGGACTTGTATTAGAAAATTGTCTTAAGTTGACGCGAGAGCGATGTTTCGGGATCGAAATGACAATTTTCATGATTCTGTAGCACCCTGTCCGGCTGAAATAATCGAAAACGGAGAACAGAATCGAACTCATTCTCGTTTTTCACCAATAGGACCAATTTAACTCTATATATGAAAAATATCAAATGATTTTCACTTTTCCTTGAAATTACCGATTCTTGGTGGTTTGTGTCATCATCTTTTTAGGGATGCAGCGTGATGGATAGAGTTTATCCTTCCTACGGGAATTCACGATAGATTTTCAGAAAACGTTAAAATATGGACACGCGCATGACTGGGGGTCATGAGGTCTCCGCCTAAGGCGGATCCGCCCCGACAAGGCTAAGGGCTTGTAATTCAACTTATTAATAATGTGCCACAGGACCACTGCATCCATACATGTCTCCACACAATTAGGCAATCTTAGGCAGAATTGGTCTGTGTGACGGAACACATACGGAACACGAAACTTTATCGCATTCCTTAATTTCTGCTTGCTTTTCACATAATAATAAATTATTTTAAAACTATACAAGAAAATATGAGCCATACATTTAAAGTGAGTTTACTTCATTGTAAAGGGAGAGGTGAACGAGACTTTAGTGGAGGCTGTTTTGGAAAAATTTGTAATAATATTTTAGTCGAATTTCTGAAGGTGTAGTGCATCTTCAGGGGTTCGGCTTTTTTGTTTAAGCATTAATAATCAAGAGGGCTTTTTACACCCATACCGCCTTTATTGAGAACGTGGGTATATTTCATGGTCGTACGCACATCTTTATGACCAAGGAGTTGCTGGACTGTACGAATATCGTAGCCTTTTTCCAGAAGATGCGTCGCAAATGAATGCCGAAACGTATGACTGGTGACTCTTTTCGTGATTCCAGTTTCTTGTACAGCCCGACGAATATGACGGGAGAGCACAGTTTTATGAAGATGATGCCGGCGTTCAATACCGCTACGTGGATCGATGGATCGATTTATTGAGGGGAATATATATTGCCAGCCCCATTCTTTTGCAGCATTGGGGTACTTCCGAGCCAGTGCGAAGGGCAATTCAACTGCACCGAATCCTTCGTGAAGATCTCTCTCATGAATAAGTTTGACACTTTTTAAATGATGTTTAAGAGGTTCATTGAGCTTATCAGGAAGAATAGTTACACGGTCTTTTTGACCTTTACCATCACGAACGATGATTTGATGATATCCAAAATCAATATCTTTGACACGAAGGTGAAGGCATTCCTGTAGCCGGATGCCAGTACCATATAGTATTGAAACCATTAGACAAGGTTTACCGCGCAGTTTTTCAAGAATGCGACGAACTTCAACGTGTGTGAGGACCACTGGTAAACGGGAAGGCCGTTTGGCCCAGTGGATGTTTTTTAATTCACCAATATCTTTTTTCAAAACATGTTTATAAAGAAATACAATTGCATTGAGGGCTTGATTTTGTGTGGATGCTGCAACATGTTCTTTGACAGCCAGATGGGATAAGAACTCACTGATTTCTCTTTCACCCATTTCCAAAGGGTGACGTTTGTTGTGATAGAAAATAAAAAGTTTAATCCATTGGATATAAGTTTTCTCTGTTTCATAGCTGTAATGCTTCATACGCATAATATCGCGTATTCTCGGTAATAGTTTCTTATTATTCATGGAAACCACAATATTTCATGATATTTCGTCATAATATACGACTTTATTTAGTTTAATTCAAGAGAATAATAAATTATGCGTCCTTTATACGGTGAAAAATGTTGATTATTTTATTGAATTTATTGTGTTATTGGGAACAGACAGAATTCATCATATGTAGACGGATACATTAGTTGTACAGCAATTCTTTAGATATAATTAATTGATATTATTTGGAATGGAATAAGACAATGAATTCATCATATGGATACATGTGCATCATATCACACAAGCCTCACTAAGCATAATGAATTGATTATTATAATATTATAAAATAATTTACATGTACATATGGATATGTGAGCTACTCAATACATATGTTCGACCTTAAGATAACTTGCATTTAGATAAGATAATACGTACATTGTACATATGAGTGATATCCAATTCAAATGGGATGAAAGAAAAAATCAGGAGAATCAGCAAAAGCACAAGGTCTCTTTCGAGGAGACGCAAACTGTTTTTTATGATGAAAATGCTCTTCGCTATTTCGATCCTGACCATTCGGATGATGAAGACCGTTTCCTGATGCTAGGAATGAGCTTTGCTCTACGTGTCCTCGTTGTATGTCACTGCTGCCGGGAAAATGAATCTGTAATCCGGATCATTTCTGCCCGTAAAGCCAACAAACAAGAGCAATTGGACTATTGGAGTTAAATTATGAGGAAACATTACGATTTCAGCAAGATGAAGGGACAAAAGAATCCCTATATCAAACATCTCAAACAGCCCGTCACTATTCGGCTCGATAAATCTACTGTTGCGTATTTCAAGTCACTCTCATCAGAGCTTGGTATACCCTACCAGAGCTTGATCAACCTTTATCTTAGGGACTGTGCTTTAAATCATAAAAAGCTTCAGATCAAGTGGGCACCATAAGCAGGTCGAACAAATGTCTGCAATTGATGCATCCACTCCTCACATACCCTCACCCAATGCACAATTGAGACAATCGTTATACCATTTTAGTAGACTGCCTGGCTTGAGCATAATTTGGGTCATACGATATAAATAGGATTATAAAATGAAAATGTTAAAATTACTTTTAGTGACAATACTTGTTGTAATTAATCTTACTGTATGTACAAGATTTAATGGTAAATCAATATCGGAAATTGAAGGGTTATGGATATCGACCGAAGAATCATCCTCCAAATTTTTATCTGGAACACAGGAAGTAGTATTACAAATCAAACGAGAAAATACTGAAGGGCTAGCTGTTCGCGGAATCTTTCTTTGGAATGGGGATTATCAATCAGAATGGAAACTTGTTGACATTCAATATGATTCAATCACTCAACATCTTACAATTCTTGACGCAGATGCGGATACTTTTAAATGTAATTGGGATTTCTCAAATGACAGGCTAACAGGGGCAGTTCATTTACAAAATAAATCAACAGATCCTCTAAGTTTCAGGCGTGCAGACAAAAATCTTTTTATCAAATTATTCCAGCCAAGAATCCCAGATAGAAATGGTAATATTTCTTACGCATATACTATTCCTAAGCAACTTGATGATGGACTGCAAACAACTTCTATTTATAACGCGGGAATTGACTCGATGGCAGTAAATCTTTTGATAAAGGACATCATCAATCAGAAATATGGGCGTATTGAGTCCTTGCTGATACTAAAAGATGACAAGCTCATTGTTGAAGAATACTTTTATGGTTATGATCGGACAAGCCTGCATAAAATTCACTCTTGTACTAAAAGCGTTACGTCCCTGCTTTTGGGAATCGCGTTGGAACATCATAATGACATTGAACTAAAGCAGCCCATATTTTCTTTTTTCCCTAAATACGATTTCCTAAAATCCGAAGGAAGGGAGAAAATTACATTAGAAAATGTTTTAACAATGACAGCGGGTTTAGAGTGGGATGAATTTCCCAAAGAGATGTATGAAACCGATGATTGTATTCATTACATTCTTAGCAGACCAATGAAAAGCCAATCAGGAGATAAATTCCATTATAACAGTGGCTGTTCTATTCTTTTAGGTAGCGTTATTCAATTTCTCGAAGGGAGAAACGTCTTGGTATTTGCTGAAGAATTCCTTTTTACACCATTGGGTATTACCAATTACACTTGGGACACTCTAAATGATGGTACATTGCAATGTGGTGGTGGTCTCTCATTATGTCCCAGGGATATGGCTAAAATCGGATTATTTGTTCTTAACGATGGCAAATGGCAAGATAAACAGATTGTTTCAAAAGAATGGATTCGAGAATCCACCACGCCGCATGTTCAGGAGAGCAAATTCTTTGATTATGGGTATCAATGGTGGCACCGTTCCAGTAAGAATCTGCAATGGTGGAAAGAACCCAATGTAGCATCACTCAAAGAGCATGCTCTATTTAACGCAAAGGGCTGGGGTGGTCAATTTATTATGGTAATTCGGGATTTAAACATGGTGGTAGTATTAACTGCATCTAACTTTGAGAAAGAACTATACACATATCCAATGGTTATCGAAGAAATTGTTCCAATTTTTGAAGGCGTCAGATTATAACGCAAGGGAATAGAATTTTACTATGTTTTAAATACATGGTATAACGAAAAAATCCAGCCGACAAAACCGCCTTGTTTCAATTTAAGTTCGTTGGGATTATAAAATCTGTGCATTTTATCAGTTTTTGTGTAAGCGGTTTCGCGGCTGATTTTCAGTGTTCAATCAAGACACTATGGAAACTAAAATCCAAATTGCAAAAAAAGGACAAGCACGCGACTGCCTGCTTTGCGTGAAAAATTCTGATCTGTGGAATACATATTTTAAAAACAATCCCACTCAAGAAACAGCTTTAGAAAAAATGATTTCAAAAAAGCAGGTTTACGTTGTTACAAATAAAAATGATAAATGTATTGGTTTCATGGGAGTCATTAACAACGGGTGTTTCCATAAATTTTCATATCTTTCCATACTTGCTGTCAAGAAAAGGTACAGAAACAAAGGTGTCGGAGAAGCACTTGTAAATAAATTTGAGACTATCGGATTTAAAAGAGCAGATAGAGTTTTCATCCTTGTAAGCGATTTTAATAAAACAGCTCAAAAATTCTATAGAAAATTGGGTTATAAAAAAGTAGGTAATATACCTGATTTGTTTAAAAATGGTGTTTCTGAGAATTTATTGGTGAAATACAGAATTTAACAAATAGCTTCAGCAGATAGCCAGGGCGGGGAGGTTGTACCAAGCTGAAAGTCAGTATTGCCCTGTCTACTGCTGAGCAAGTCGTTATAACGTAAAGATGAATAGATCTATAAAAATATATTTACTAATCCTTTTGGTATCTATTACATCAAACTATTCTGATACTTTTGCAGAAGATAAATCAAATTTAAATAAGAAAATTGGATGTACGATTGCCTGTTCAGGTTTAGGCATGTTTTTTACTGGTACAACATTATTACATATTACTGGAGGTTCTTTAGCGTATTGTTTTGTAGGAGCAATAGTTGGCGGAGTCGTTGCTCCCTTTATTTTCTGTGAGCATTTAAGGTCCCATAATACAATTACAAATATCAAGTTTGGTATGAATTATTCCTATTTTAATAATATAGAGACAACAAATAGCTATAATTATACCTTTTCTTTTTCAAGAGAGTGGTATCTTTCGAATATGTTATATCTCGTTGGAGAATTGAGTTATAGTAAAAAAACAATAAACATCGGCATAGTAGAAACAATATCAAATTATTACTCTATTGCACAACGGCATCAATCATTATTTAAATCAACTTTAAATTGTATTGAATTATCACTCGGTCCAAAATTATATCAAGATATAGTAAAAAATTTAAAATTTTTTATTCTTGTAAGCCCCTCAATTTCAATACCTATAACATTGACAGGAGATGAAAAATACATTACAGGAAATCAGAATACCAATAATATAAAATATAGTTTCAAATATTCTGAAACTTATCCTGGATATCTACTAAATAGTACTTTTTTAAAATTAAATATTGCTATTGGTTTTAAACTAAATAGAATATTTTTAGAAGGACTTATATCTATTCCATTTAACAATATCAACAATTTAGATGGCAAATTAATTAACAGTAAACTTTATACAAATAATATTTCACTTGGTTTTTCATTTTGACTACTATATACGTTATAACCCATGGCTTCACACGGACGCGGCGAGCGCGTTTCGTTTTCAACGGTTGGTCCAGCTTCCGACGGTGCCGCTGTTTTGCGAGTGCTTCCAACTGTGCGGAAAGTACCAGCCATTCGGACAGTTCCTAACGTGGCTTTGGGATGGTTGGCGGTTCGCCGCGCGCGGTGAGCCGGGCCGTTGGGCAGCCCACGATCACTCGGACTGATACGTGGTTCGAAGGAGGAATAGTATGGTATCGAAACCAGATAATCAAAAGGCGATTCAAACAGTGTCCCCTCGCCAGTGGATCGGTTTAGTTGTGGTGTATCTCTCCATACCACTAGTTCTATTGGTATGCGGAGGGGATTTCGGTTGGTGGCAGGCGTGGGTCTATTCCCTGCTGATCGTTGCCGCCGGCATAGGAGGGCGCATTTGGGCGGAACGGCGGCATCCGGGGTTAACGGCCGAACGACAAAGTACCGAGAAGATGCAAAGCGCGAAGGCTTGGGACAAAGTGCTTGCTCCGCTGATGGCGCTGAGTGTAAGTTTCCCGCTGGTCATTGTGGCAGGGCTGGATCACCGCCGTGGCTGGTCACCCGAGTTTCCGCTATGGCTCACTGTGCTCGGCTTCATCTTGATCTCGCTCGGATACGCTTTCGGTGTGTGGGCATTGGTAGAGAATCGCTTTTTCTCCACCACGGTACGTATTCAGACGGATAGAGGGCATGTGGTGTGTGACAGTGGCCCATACCGGATTGTGCGGCATCCAGGCTATGCCGGGAATATTCTGCCACTGCTGGGCATTGTGTTGGCCTTAGGCTCGGTGTGGACACTTATTCCGGCGGCGGTGGCGTTGATCATCGCGGTGATCAGAACCGTACTGGAAGACCAGACTCTACAGG
>Ga0114922_10003925_pt1 | contig 13823 bp, 8 predicted proteins | sample AartaG_FD_100975 | JGI IMG/M metagenome (GOLD analysis project Ga0114922, IMG submission 100975) | Deep subsurface microbial communities from Aarhus Bay to uncover new lineages of life (NeLLi) - Aarhus_00045 metaG | ecosystem: Environmental > Aquatic > Marine > Oceanic > Sediment | place: Aarhus...
ATTGAGTACGGGGCCGATCCGAGGTTCGGCATGCAGGCGCCCGTTCCTGAAAGCGTGACGGTGGCGACACCCGGCGGTCTCTCCAACACGACCACGGTACAACGCAGCGTCACGCTTGATGAACCGAATGACCCGCTCTCCGTCAGGAACGTATACGACCGAACGAAGGTCAACGGACGAGAGTATCGCCGGTATTACGACGCCCGCGAGAACGAGGTGACCACGACGAGCCCAGTCGGGCGTGAAATCCTCACAGCGCTCGACGACGATGGTCGGCCTGTGACACAGGCGTTCGATCCCTTGCTCGATCCTGTGTCATACGCGTATGACAACAGCGGACACATCGAGTCCGTCGTCCAGGGCGCGCAGAGCTGGACCTACGCATACGACACGTTGGGACGACTGGCGGAGCGCGAGAACGCCGCCGGTCAACGTGTGCAGTTGACCTATGACGGCGCGGACCGCCTAACCGGCCTGACGCTGCCGAGCGGCCGTACCTACGGATACAGCTATGACGCGAACCGCAACCTTGTCCAGGTGGTTATGCCATCCGGGGCAGCGCACGGATTCGGCTACACCGAGGTGAACCTCCAGGATGCATACCTGCCACCGGGCGGTAGCGCGTACGGACGGACCTATGATCTAGACCGAAAACGCGTTCAAGCCGCCCTTCCGAGCGGCCGGACGGTCGACACCGTCTACGACACCGCCGGCCGGCCAACCGGGATGACTTACGACGAAGCCGGCTCGACCTTCACCTACGACGATTCCGGTTCGGGCTGTTGCGGGAGCGGACTGCTCATGGCAAGCGTCACACGAACCCCCGCGGCCGTCGGCGCTGAACAGTCCCTTGCCTTCGATTATGATGGGCCGCTGGTTACTGAGATGGTATGGATTGGCGCAGCCAACGGGCAGTTCGCCTACACGTACGACAATAACTTCTTCCTGACAGGTGTAAGTTTTGCAAGCGGCAGCGATGCGGTGAACGTCACAGTGACTCGGGACACGGATGGGCTGCCGACGACCGTCGGTCCCTTTGCATTCACGCGGAGCGGTCCGATGGGTGCCGTAAGCGAAGTGAGTGACGGCACGTTATCCATCCTCTACTCATACGATGGCACGGGCCGCATCTTGGCCAGAAGCAGTTCGGTGCTGACCGCGTCGGCGTTCGAATGGGGTCTTGTGTACAACAACGCCGGCAAAATCATGACGAGAACGGAGACGGTCGCGGGTGCGACCCACACGTATCAATACACCTACGATGCCGACGGCCAGTTAACCGAAGTAACACGGGACGGCACTGAAACCGTCGAACAGTACACGTACGATGTCAACGGCAACCGCACTAGTACACTCTCGGGCGCGGCTTCGTACGACGCGCAGGACCGGCTCACAAACCTGGACGGCACGGCGTACGCCTTTGATGTCGACGGATATCTGACGGGCCGAGGCACCGACACCTTCGCGTACAGCGCTCGTGGAGAGCTGATCGCGGCCACCGTCGACGGCACAACGATCACCTATAGCTACGACTCGTTTGGACGAAGGGTTGGACGAAACGACGCCTCAGGCAGCCATGAGTACCTGTACGGCAACCCCGGCAACCCGTTCCAGGTGAGCGCCGTTCGCGACTCGTCCGGACTGTTGACTTTCTACTACTACGACGAATACGGATACCTTGTCGCGTTCGTCAGGAACGGTGCGTGGTACTACGTTGCGACGGATCAGGTCGGATCGCCGCGTGTGGTGACCGACAACGCCGGTACCCCGCTCAAGGTGGTTGAGTACGACAGTTTCGGTGTCGTGCTCTCGGACTCCGCCCCGTCGCTTGACCTGCCCATCGGGTTCGCCGGCGGCCTGACCGACTCGACGACGGGACTGATCCGGTTCGGGCTGCGGGACTATGGTCCACAAACCGGCCGGTGGACTGCGCGCGACCCGGCCCTGATGATCGGCAGCCCGTTCAACCTGTATGTATACGTCACTAACGACCCCGTGAATTGGACAGACCCGTCAGGGCTCGCGTTCACCATAGGTGGTTCGCTGTACGAGGTTTTCGGTGGCGGCGGCTCGATTTCAATCGGCTCCGACGGCATAACAATCTGCGGTGAGGTCGGGCTGGGGTACGGTGCCGGCATCAATCTGAGTCTGTTGGGCGACCGACCGGCGGACGGGCAGACTATTGTGGCGGGCGCTTCGGCGGGACCGGCTTCGGCCGCAGTGCAACTCAACGACCAGGGGCAGATTGAGGTGCAGGCAGGTATCCAAGCGGGCGCCGGCGTACAATTCATCTGGAATTCGGATTGTGGTTACAGGACCGTGCCCACAGCGCAGGTCGATCTCGGACAGTTCCTGCTCGATGCCGCAACTCCCCGTGTGCAGGCGAGAGTCGCCGCCCAGTTCTGCGGCGGTGTATCGTGGTAGAGTCTGCTCGGCGAGTATTCTCGAGGCATGAACCTTTGTCTACCCCGAGAATGGCAGAGCAGATGCCTCTCACATTTTGGTGTGCTGGAAATGAGCACTTGGCTATGATACGGTAAAGCGTGTGCTGCTCTCTTGACTCATCAAGTAAGCTGCCAGAGGCAGTTCACGCAAGAAGAGTGTGGAAAGTTGTGTTCTGACAAGCGTATCTGTTAATCGGAGGCGAGCAATAACATGATTGCCAAGCGTACGGTCTTCTGCTGCGTCTTGCTGGCTGTTGTCTCAACAGCGGCCAGCGCGGCCATTCTCGTTGGAGCGTCTTCAGCGGACGTGAACCCGCGTCCGGGCATTTGCATGGGCGGGTATGGGAAGAACCGGCTCACAACCGGTGTTCACGACGATCTTTACGCGAAAGCTGTTGTCTTCGATGACGGCAAGACGCCCGTTGCGCTCGTGATCATCGACTCGGTAGGGCTGCTGCATGTCGATGTCAACGAGATTCGCGAGAAAGCTTCGTCTCGCGTGACCGAGATCGTACTGCCGCCGGAACGAATAGTCGTGGCGTGCACCCACACACACTCGGCACCCGATACGCAAGGGTTGTGGGGCCCGGATTTCTCGACCACGGGCCGGGATGCGCAGTACGTCGCCAAGCTGATCGATACTGCCGCCGAGCAGGTGGCTGTCGCGGCGAAGAAACGTGCGCCGGCCACTCTGATGTACGCCGAGACGAAGTGTCACGGATGGGCTGTGAACGTGATAGATCCCGGCGTGTTCGATTTTTCTGTATCGGTGCTTCAGTGTCTGGACGATCAGGGCGGCACGATTGCGACGTTGACGAACTTCGCGTGTCATCCCACCATATTGGACGCGCCGAACACAGATGCGAGCGCCGACTGGGTGGGATACTTCTACAAACGGATGAGCAAGGCGTTGCATGGCGAACACCTCTACCTCCAGGGCGCCATAGGAGGATGGGTGCAGCCGTTCAACTATCGGCGGACGTTCGAGGTTGCCGAGGAATACGGAACGGATCTCGCCAAGAAGACGCTCGCCGCGCTGAAGGATGCAAAACCTCTGAACGGAACAGAGATTCGAGCCGCGAACAAGGTCTTCGAAATACCTCTCGAGAACGAGATGTTTCGACAACTCAACAAGGCGGGCGCTATCCCCGGCGAACTGTCGGGCGACAACGTTGAAACCGAAGTCGCCTGGTTTTCAGTAGGTACGGCTGAATTCGCCACGCATCCCGGGGAGACTTCGCCCGCGTTTTCTCTGCAGACAAAGGCGCTGATGAACGGCGGCCCGAAGTTTGTCCTCGGGTTGGGGCTCGACCAGCTCGGTTACATCATCGAGAAGGAGAAGTTCGGCAAGAACCCCTTCGAGTACAACTCGCTCGTGTCCGTAGGCAAGGAAGCCGGACCACGTATGATGCAAGCGCTCGAATCCATCATCCCCTGACGGCGGCCATGGAGGTCAGACCGCTCTAAGGATTGGGGATGTAGCCGTAGTAGCGCCCCATCCAGTATGCGTGAAGGAAATCCGCAGAGCCGGTTTCGTGCTCCGGCCAGACTTTGATCTCCCGCCACTGCCGGCCCCGATCGGTCAGCTCGAAGAACCCGCCGGGGGTGCTGACAAGCAGCCGGTTCAGGCGCGGATCGCTAAAGACGGCACCGGCTCGCGGGATGGGCAGACCGGTATTGTGCTCTCGCCACGTCTCCCCGAAATCTTCTGAGCGAAATAGCCCCGCGTCCGCTACCGTGGCATAGAGCACGCGCGCGGACGCAGGGGAAACGGCAATGCTGGTCACGTTCAGGCTCGGAAGACCTGCGTTGGACGGTTTCCACTTCCCTCCACCGTCGGCAGAGCGAAACACGCCCTCGGCAGAAGTAGTTACGTAGAGCCGCTGCCGGTCGTCAGGATGGACAACGAGGGAGGTTACAGTATCGGCCCGGGCTGTCACAGTGCGGCCGCTCTGCCAGAGGGCACCCCCGTTCTTGCTGACAACCAGGTTCCCGTCGCTTTCTACTGCGTAAACGGTCGTTGGTGATTGGGGATCGATGGCGACCGCGACCACCGTGTGCTCGGGCTCATCGGCATCTTCTGACGACGCTTCACGCAGGCTGCACTTAGTCCATTTGTCTCCCAGGTTGGTGGTCTTGAACAGTCCCGACGCGGTACGTGCATAAAGCGTCCCCGGTTGATCGGGATGCCAGGCAAGTTGACGGACGTCGGTTGATCCCAGCCCGTCGTTCCTGGACCGCCACAAGAGTCCGCCGTCGAGCGTTGTATACACGCCCCTGTCGGTGGCCGCAACAACGATGAACGTCCGGCGCGGCGAGGCGGCGATCTGCCGAACCGCTGCCCCCTGCAGCCCGTGGCTCCGGTTCACCCATGACGTGCCGCCATCGGTGGTCGTGTAGAAGGCTCCGGTGGCGTCGCAGACGTACTGGACGAGCGGGTCATCGCAGGAAACCTCCAATGTCCGGACAGTGGGCTTGAGATACCCGTCCCGCCTGTAAGGGTTGCCTTTCCATTCGTACTCGTTATCGAGAACGCGAACGTTCATCGGCACTATGACCGGGCCCGTAGGCAAGTCCGGGTTGATGCTGTTCATGACAGGCCGCATTACCTTGTCGACGGGAAACAGGCGCAGGGTTGTGACCGCAGCGTCCATAACCTCCTTATCGTCGCGCACCTCAGCAAAGAATGGAGCCGTCATGAACGTGAGAACCGTGTTCCCCTCCATCTTGTTTCGCTGCCACAGGTCCCACGTCCAATCGGCGTAGATCTGCCGCAGCTCCGGGTCCCGCTCATACCGTATCAGGTTGAACAAAGCCTCATACGCTTGTCCCTCCGGTGAATGGTCGAGTTGCGCAAGCTGTTCGGGTGTCAGGTCTGCTTCTGAAAAGGCGGCCCCGGCGTACGGCGAAGAACGTTTCACTATCTCGTTGTAGGTGTCGATGTACCGCTCCCTGCCGGTCACATGATGAGCGATGAGCAGGTCTGGAAGCAGCATCAAGTACGAACGCAGGCCTGGCTCCCGGCCCCTGCTTCTCAACCGTTCCACGTCGTCGACGGGCACGCCGATACGACCGTACCTCGTCCGTTCGCCGTCGAGATCGATTATCTGGAACCCGTTGTCGAGCACATGGGTCATCAAACGGTCAACGTCGCGAGCGATCATTCTTTTCTGTTCATCATCAGCCGCGTAGTCGTGGAAGAGAGCGTACCCGTACAAGACTGCGTTGAAGTTGTCGACACTCACGTCGCTGTAGAAGCGATAATCGGCATATTCCCCCTGTCCCTGGTGCCATTCTGCTGAGTCGCCCATTCGCTCGTAAGTGGTCGGCCCGTGACCTCTCACGTACCCGCGGGCCAACAGACCGGGCTTCCCTGTCACCTCTTGCAAAACTCGTAGCGCACGAAGTATCCGGCCACCATGCTCGCGCACCCGGGGATCTCGAGTGACAGCGTACTGGTACGCCACGCCGCCAAGATATCTTCCCGTCCACACGCCTGCGTGGATCACGTTGCACGGGCCCGTAACGGTGTGGTCAGGCGTCTCGCCCTCGTCCGTGACCGGCACGATGGACATGTAAAGCCCGTCCTGCCAGTGTTTTTCGAGGATGCGAGCCTGGAAGTAAGCGGCCTTCTCGTCGAGCGGACTGTCAATGCTGACAGCCTGCGTAGCGAGTGTTGCGCCAAGAACAGCAACCAGCATCAAGGGAATTGTTCGTAACGCCTTCATCGATCGTCCTCCCGGCAGCCGCTCGAGCGGCAACAGTTGCAGCGCACTACTTCACGCTTGCCAGCACTCGTTTGGGAATGCCGTTTCGTCTTGGATTGCGATGCGGTGTGTTTATTGTATCTCCCAGTACTACCCCACTAGTAACCGTCACACAATCCTGCGATTCGCTCTTGTTGTTATACAGGAGATCATCAGGAGATGTCCAACACGTTCGTCCGCATGACCCGCTGGATCAAACCCGTGATACAAGCCCTGTCGTTGTGGTACACTCCCTACTGCTTGATGGAACGCGAGTCTCACAGGGACCTTGTCGGAATGCCAGTAAGGAGGTAGTCTCATGGGATCTCTACCCGCAACAATACGAAGGTTGTTCGTCTCGGTAGGTCTTTGTTTGTTGGGTTTGCAGGCTCTGAGTCCTGACGGGCGGGCTGAGGCTGCGCTCGACCTGAAAGACGCCGTGGTGGTGGTCCGCCCGGGGGACCTGCCCAACGCGGAACAGGCGGCCGCCACCGTCCTCATAGAGGAAGTGGAGGCACGCACGGGACTGCGCTGGCCCGTCGTGAACTCCTGGCCGGCAAAAGGAGCGGTCATTGCTCTCACCTCGGAGAACAGCGTACCCGGATGGGGCCGCGAACTACCACGCCGCCAAGCGAAAGACCTGCCTGAGTCTCGTCCGGAGGGATATCGCCTGTTTGTTGACACGAGCGCCGCATCATCGCCGGCGGTATGGATCATTGGTGCCGACCCGCGAGGTGTGTTCTTCGGTGCGGGACGACTGTTGCAGCATCTTGAATGGGGCAAAGGAACGATTCAGTTGTCCCTGCCTATCGATATCGTCACCGCTCCGGTCTACCCCATCCGCGGGCATCAGCTCGGGTACCGCCACAGGGCAAACTCGTACGATGCCTGGGACGATAAACAGTACGAACAACATATTCGAGAGCTGGCAATCTTCGGCGCCAACTGTATCGAGAACATACCGTTCGAGGATTCGCGCCCATCGCCGCACATGCCTGTTTCCCGCCCGGAGATGAACCGCAGGCTCAGCGAGATATGCGACCGTTACGATATCGACTACTGGGTCTGGACGCCCGCAGACTTCGACCTGAACGATACGGCGCGCCGCGCACGGGCGCTCGACGATCACGAGGCGTTCTACAAAGAGTGTAAGCGGCTCGACGCCGTCTTCTTTCCCGGCGGCGACCCGGGCAACAACCCGCCTGAATTGGTACTGCCGTTCCTGGAAGACGTGGGAAAACGGCTCCTTCCCGTGCATCCCGATGCGAGAGTATGGTTGTCGCTGCAGAAGTTCAGCGGGAAGGAAGTGAAGGCTGTCTATGCGTACCTTGAGACCGAACGTCCGACGTGGCTGGGCGGAATAGTCGCGGGCCCGTCAAGCCCCCCGATTCCCGGAACGCGGGAACGGCTGCCGAAGCAGTACAAGCTGCGGCACTATCCCGACATCACCCATAACAAGCTGTGCCAGTATCCGTTCCCGTCGTGGGACCTGGCATACTCCCTGACGCTCGGACGTGAGGGAATCAACCCGTGTCCCGTGTTCTATGCCAGGGTGCACAACGCGCTCGCGCCTTACACGGACGGGTTCCTGACCTATTCGGACGGGATACACGACGATGTCAACAAGACCGTCTGGAGCGTGCGCGGATGGGACCCGGACGCCGACGTGCGCGACATCCTCATCGGGTACACCCGCTTCTTCTTCGGACCGGACGTGGCCGAAGAAGCGGCCGACGGGATTCTCGCTCTCGAAAAGAACTGGGTTGGCGCGCTCGCGTTGAACGGGTCCGTCGATGCGACGCTTACCCACTGGACGCACCTCGAACAGAAAGCACCGCAGCTCGCTGAGAACTGGCGCTGGCAGCTCTGTGTGCTGCGTGCAAATTACGACGCCTATGTTCGCCACAGACTCATTTACGAAAGCAAACTCGAACAGCAGGCCAACGCCGTCCTCGGGGACGCGGCAAGCCTCGGCGCCGGTCACGCCATGGACGCGGCGCTCGAAATCCTGAACCGGACGAAGACACATCCATGCCGCCCGGACTTGAGGGCGCGGGTCGACGCGTTATGCGATGCTCTGTTCAACTCCATCGGTTTGCAGACCAGCGTCGAGCGCCATCAGGCGAGCGGCTCGGAGCGGGGTGCCATCCTCGATTTCGTCGACTACCCTCTGAACGACCGCTGGTGGTTTGAAGACGAGTTCCCGAAAATTCGAGCGCTCGGAAGCGAGTCGGAGAAACTCGATCGGCTCGAGCTGATCGCCAAGTGGGAGAACCCCGGGCCGGGAAGTTACTATGACGACCTCGGCAACATCGGGAAGTCGCCCCACGTGATAGGGATCGAGGCAATCGAAACGAGCCCGGCCCTTCGCTGGGATCTGACTCCGAGTTTCCCGTGGCGGGACAACGGGTACTGCCGCGATCGGCTCGCCTGGCAGTGCTCGATGCGCGCTCGAGGCGTAGCCTACGAGCATCTCGACCCCGAGGCCACGTATATGGTGAGGCTCACAAGCCGACGGAAAGTCACGATGAGCATGGACGACGAGCACGTGGCGGGCACACGAAACGATACGGGCATAGTCGAAGTCCACGAGTATCCCGTACCGCAAGAACTTATCAAGGACGGCAGATTAACGTTGACCTGGAGTCTCCTGGCTCCTGTCAGCGAAGTCTGGCTTCTCAAACAATGAGACGCGCGCGCAGGCGTACCGCGAAAAGGAAAGCGAGACGCGATGAGCGATAGAGAGCGGGCATTGGCGGTCTTGAACTACCAGCCGTATGACCGGCTACCGGTAGTCCATTTCGGGTTCTGGGAAAAAACCCTGCTCAAATGGGCTGAGCAAGGGCATCTTACGATGGATGAAGCCGAGTGCTGGGCTGACGGGACGCCGACCGACTTCGTCGTGAGCGAGAAACTCGGATTCGATTCCGGATGCTCGACCGGCTTGGTTGGTAACACGTTTCTGGACCCGCCGTTCCTGCGCGAGATTCTCGAGGAACGGCCGGACGGCTCCCGAAAGGTTCTCAATGAGGAGGGAGTGATAATCATTGAGAAGCCCGGCACCGTTTCGATCCCTTCGGAGGTCGACCATCTGCTGAAAGGGCGCAAGGAGTGGGAGGAGGAGTACCTGCCTCGATTGCAGTTCACCGAGAAGCGCGTGACACATTCGATGGTTCTGGTTAACGACACCTTTCTCCGGTTTGACGAGGGGGGCCTTCAATTCCTGAAGCGGAACGAGCGCGACTATCTTTTCGCGCTCCCTTGCGGCAGCTTGTTCGGCGTCATCCGGAACGCGATGGGGGTTGTCGGTGTCAGCTACCTTTACGCGGACGACGAAGCCCTCTTCGACGAAATCATCGACACGGTCGGCGAGCTGTGTTACCGATTCGTGAAGGCTGCTCTCGAGTCGGGCGCGAAGTTCGATTTCGGACATTTTTGGGAAGACATCTGTTTCAAGAGCGGGCCGCTGGTCAACCCGTCGGTCTTCGAGGCGAAAGTCGGGCCGCACTACAAACGCATCACCGACACGCTCAGGGAATACGGGGTCACCATTGTGTCGCTGGACTGTGACGGCAAGATCGATGAGCTTGTACCCATCTGGCTTAATAACGGCGTCAACACGATGTTCCCCATCGAGGTGGGCACGTGGAATGCCAGCATCAAGCCATGGCGCGAACAGTACGGGAAAGAGCTGCGCGGGATTGGCGGGATGGACAAGAGAGTCTTCGCCCGCGACGTCGCTGCGGTTGACGCCGAGATCGAACGGCTCAAACCATTGGTCGATCTGGGCGGGTACATCCCCTGCCCCGACCACCGGATCCCTCCCGACGCCGAGTGGGACAACGTCAGGTACTACTGCGACAAGATGCGCGAGACGTTCGGATAGAAATCAGGTCAGGCCATGACCGCTGGTACTACAGCACAAACACGGAGGCACTGAAGATGGACTTCCCTATTGCAAGTATCAAGAGTGCGCTGCGAGAAGTGCTCGAACAGGAGACGGGCTTCGGCCACTACGAAATGGCCAACAAATGGGACGGCGGCAAGATGGTGCTCGTGCCACGCGACGAATCGATGCGCAGCAAGGAGGTCCCGATCGACGCATTCTTCAAGAAGATCACCGCTGTCCGGGAGAAGCTCCGCGTTCTCGAACAGAAGCTCAACAACCATCCCAACCTTACCCGCGAGGATAAGGCCGAGCTGCAGCAGATCATCACCCGCGCGTACGGCAGCCTGACCACCTTTAACATCCTTTTCAGGGACGAAGAGGACAAGTTCGCCGGGACGGGAGGTTAAGCTGCCGCGTTTGTTCCCGCTAAGGGAGGGCTTATGAAAAGACCGTATGTGATCAAGCATATCGACGATGTTTCCCCGGTGGAATGTCCCTGCGGTGCCGCCACGCGTATCATCACTGCTGAAGACAACGACCTCCTGAGCATCCATCGGGTCGTCATTAAGAAGGAGGCGGAGAAACACTATCACAAGAAGTCAACCGAGTACTACGTGATTCTGTCGGGTACGGGCGAGATCGAGCTGGACGACGAGCGAGTCGCTGTCAAGCCGGGCGACGTCGTTATGATACCGCCGTTGACCGAGCACGTCGCCCGGGGAGACTTCGAGATTATCAACATTGTGTGCCCGCCGTTCGATCCAAAGGATGAGTTCCTGGTCGAACGCGGGTAGAAAGGAACAGCAAAGATGACGATGGTTCTGTCCGAAATTGGTGATGCGATGTGCGGGGTGTGCAAGCGGCGTGCGAAAGCGGTGTTTTGGATTGCAGGACTGCTGGTGTTTTCGCTGCATCTTTGTCATGGCGCCCACGGAGATGACGATATGGAAAAACGGGAACGGTATTTGGACCAGTTGCGCCGGGTGTTGCCCAAGAGCGTACCGTGGGAAACGTGGCTTGAGGAATCGGGTGAACTGCCGCCTGACTTCGAGGCGATGCCTTCCATGGCGGACCCTCCTGACCCGCTGTTGCGTGAGCAGGACGGCAAACAGGTTCGGATAACCTCGACCGAGGCGTGGTCGGCGCGGCGGGATGAACTGAAGGCCCTGCTCCACCGGTGGGTGATCGGGAGCGTGCCCCTGCCGCCGGACAACATCGAGGCGACGGTGCTCGCAGAACGGGACGAAACCGGCGCGGTGTCGCGCGAGGTCGAGCTACGGTTCGGCCCCGGACACAAGGCCAAGCTGTGGCTCGAACTCCTTGTGCCGCAAGGCGACGGCCCGTTCCCGGTGTTCATGACGCAAGAGAACCATCGCGGCTGGGCGCTTATCGCGTTGCGGCGAGGTTACCTGGCCTGCATCTATGCCGGATCGGATTCGCGGGACGACACTGACACCTTTGTGGAAGCCTATCCCGACCACGACTGGTCGCGGCTCACGCGCCGTGCCTGGGCCGCGGGCCGCTGCATAGATTACCTGGCGACCGTGCCGCAGGCGGACACGGACCATATTGCACTGACGGGCCACTCGCGCAACGGCAAACAGTCGCTTATCGCGTCGGCGCTCGACGAACGAATCTCGGCGGTGATATCGAGCAGCTCCGGTGCAGGAGGATCCCTCTCCGCCCGATACTGCGGAGAACACCATTTCGGTGAGGGGATCGAAAGCATCACCCGTACCTTTCCGGATTGGTTCCATCCTCGCTGGAGGTTCTTTGCCGGCCGGGAACACAAGTTGCCGGTGGACCTGCACGAGTTGGTCGCGCTCAGCGCACCGAGACCGTGCCTGTTGAGCATCGCGCTGAACGACGGGGTTGAGACGTCGTGGTCGATGGAAGAAACCTATCTCGCGGTGAAGCCCGTGTACGAGTTGCTCGGCGCGGAAGACCGTCTGCGAATTCTCTGGCGGCCGGGCGGACACGAGACCTGGCCGACGGTCATCGAACGGTACCTGGACTGGTGCGACCTGCACTTTGGCCGCGGGCAGTACTCGTTCCCCGAACGCTTCATCCATCCACACAACTGGGAAAACTGGCGAAAGCAAAGCGCCGTGCAGATCCATCTCAGCACATATCCGACGCGTCCTCTCGACGACGGACCAATCCCGCCGAGCGCGAAGGTGCAAGAGTGGGAACGGAGGCGGAATGAGTTGAGGGCCGCGGTGAAAGAGATGATGGGAGCCGCCCCGGCCGCAAACGCCAGCGAGACAACTTACGGCAGGGAGCCCGCACACATCGAGGAATTGCTGCGACGGCGAGCCCCCGGCAGGGGTCTCCAGAAACAGGACGTGATGTTCGGCGAATACATCAACGCGGACGTCTACATGCGCTCGAAACTCGCCGAGTCCGGCGAGAAGGCTCCGGCTATCCTGTGGCTGCACCCGCACTCGAATCCCGCCGGGTACGTCGCCGCCTACCGCCGCGGAGAGCAGGCCTTCAACACCTTTGCGCGCGCAGGGTACGCGGTCTTCTGTTTCGACCAGGTGGGGTTCGGACGGCGCATCGAGGAGGTGGAAGGGTTCTACTCGCGGTATCCGCAGTGGTCGCTGATGGGTAAGATGGTGCGCGACGCCCAGGCAGCACTCGACGCGATGATGACCCTGCCGTATGTGGACCCGGACCGGATCTGGGTTGTCGGATACAGCCTCGGTGCGATGGTGGGAATGCACCTGGGCGCGATCGACGAACGGCCCGCGGGTTTTGTGTTCGTCTGCGGTCCGCCACCGTTCAGGCTCGATACGAACACCGCCGAGACAGGCGGCATCCGGCGCTGGTCCCATCTCCATATGCTGTTGCCCAAGCTCGGGTTTTTCATCGGCGAGGAAGCGCGGGTGCCCTACGACGTGGACGAGCTGGTCGCTGCAATTGCGCCCCGGCACGCGCTCCTGGTGACACCGCAACTCGACCGGGAAGCGCCGCTGGAAATGGTAACACGCGGCGTGGAAGCCGCCCGCAAGGTATACAACCTCTACGACGCCGAGCACCGGCTGGTACAGACCTCACCCGAGAAGTACAACCATTTCGACACGGGCATGCAGCGCGTTGTGCTGGACCTGCTCAAAGACTACGTGCAGAACCGGTGACTCCGGAAAGAACCCGCTGGACGCCGTCGGCTTCCTGGTGGTAGACTCATAGGTGGTTTTGTGCCTTCACATCGAGAAGAACGAAAGGAATACCGTCATGCGCAAGAAGAACGACTCGAAACGTACCGGTGAGTTCGACCGCAGGCAGTTTGTGAAGCTTGGCGCAGCTACCGGTCTGGGTGCGGCCCTGGGCGGGAAGGATCTGTTTGTGAGCGCGGCTGAAGACCGCGGGCTCGCCCCTGCCCCATCCGAGCTGTTTGCCGCGCCCCCCATCGATGTGGTCCGCATAGGCTACGTCGGCGTCGGCGGCATGGGCTCGAACCATGTCAAGAACCTGCTGAAGATCGAAGGGTGCGAAATCAGGGCCGTCTGCGATATCGTCGAGCAGAAGGTTGCACGTGTACAGGACTGGGTGGTGAAAGCCGGCCAGCCGAAACCCGCGGGCTACTCGCGCGGCGAATACGATTTCAAACGTATGTGCGAACAGGAGGACCTCGACCTCGTCTACACTGCCACACCGTGGAGGTGGCACGTTCCCGTCTGTGTTGCGGCGATGGAGAACGGCAAACACGCTGCGACCGAGGTGCCTGCGGCCGTGACGATG
>Ga0114922_10003926_pt1 | contig 13822 bp, 16 predicted proteins | sample AartaG_FD_100975 | JGI IMG/M metagenome (GOLD analysis project Ga0114922, IMG submission 100975) | Deep subsurface microbial communities from Aarhus Bay to uncover new lineages of life (NeLLi) - Aarhus_00045 metaG | ecosystem: Environmental > Aquatic > Marine > Oceanic > Sediment | place...
CTTTCGACGTGCTTAACAAAACTCACTGGTATCGTATTGTTTTGAGAGATCTAGATAGTCCTGTTTTAGGTGTTCACTTTTAAACTTTAAATCTAGTAAAAACGGTTCACTTTTAATTCTTAATTGACATTTCCGCAAAATAATCTTGACAATCCCGTGAATCTGTTTTAATATACGTGGAGCAAGTTTGGATTGACAGTTTTTGAAAAGGGAAATTATCGAGACCATTAGAGCTGTGACACCAACTTTAATGGTCTTTTTATTTTGCTGAAGCGTTCATCCTGACTGTGCAGAAAATATTTTGAAAGGAGGAAAGCGCTATGGCAGAAGGAACCGTGAAGTGGTTCAGTGACCAAAAGGGCTATGGTTTTATTGAGCAGGATAGTGGTCAGGATCTTTTCGTCCATCACAGTAGCATCAATGCAGCCGGATTCAAAAGCCTGAATGAAGGCCAGAGAGTCCGATTTGAGATCGAGACAGGCGAAAAAGGCCCTAAAGCCAAAGATGTAGAGATACTGTAACAAAGTAGGCTCTCGAAGGCGGCACCTCGAAGGGGTGCCGCCTTTTCTTTTTTAAATGCAGATAGAGGGATCGTAGGAGGTGCTTGTATCAAGAATAAAGATTTGGCCATTTTGTAATAGAAGACCTTATAATTCTCTGTCTTCTCTGTCTGAGAAGGTGGTCAAAGCCACTGATTTGTCACATAAAATAGCCCAGATCTAGAAGATGAATATGATGGGAGAGAGTCACAAAATTGCATTGAAAGGAGACAGCCATTAATAAATTCAGCTTTCGCTCGCTTTTTTCTGGGTTGCCCTTTCTTTTCGTCCTGGCACACTTTGGGCATCACCTCGTAACCGCATTACCTGTACCGCTTTTGCCGATGATCCGCAGCGACTTTGCCCTTGATTACACCCAGTCAGGATTGGTAATCTCGGCATTCAGCCTGGCATATGGCATCGGTCAGCTGCCGGCGGGATGGCTCGCTGACCGTATCGGACGGCAAGTAATGATTACCATCGGCATCATCGGTGTGGCCGCGGCTGGACTTTTGGTCGGCCTCTCACAAACCTATATTATGATGATTGTGTTCCTGGTGTTGATGGGGGTGATGGGCGGTGGCTATCATCCAGCTGCCCCGCCATTGATATCAGCATTAGTCGAACCGAAGAATCGAGGTCGGGCACTGGGGTTCCACGTCATTGGTGGCAGTGCCAGCTACTTCCTGTCTCCGCTCATCGCCGCTGCTATTGCCACCACCTGGGGGTGGCGCGGCTCATTCATCGGGCTAGCCGCTCCGACTATTTTGTTTGGTATCGTGTTTTATGTGCTCATGGGTCAGTTGATGGTCGAGGAGAAGGCCGAGTCCAGAACAACGAGCACTCATGAGGAAGCATTAGCTAAGCCAGGCCGTTTGAGTCGCTTAGTGGCGTTCATGATTCTAAGCTCATCCACCGGTGCTGTCATTTTTTCCACAGTAGCCTTCATCCCGCTATTCGTGGTAGACCACTTAGGTGTTAGGGAGGAAACTGCGGCAGCCTTTGTAGCCTTGATTTACTCTGCTGGGCTTTGGGCAGGCCCTCTGGGCGGCTACCTATCTGACCGTTTAGGGAGAATACCCGTGATGTTGGTGGTGTGTTTTATTTCTGGTCCTATCATCTACCTACTTAACCTCGTACCCTACGGCCTGGCTTTCGGTGCTGCACTACTTATTGTCGGAATGATTATTTATGTCCGGATGCCGGTGTCGGAAGCGTATATTGTTGGCCAGATCTCAGAGCAGAACCGCTCGACGGTACTTGGGATCTATTACTTCTCTGTCATGGAGGGCGGTGGCGTGCTAACGCCGGTGATGGGTTACCTCATAGACCACCTTGGCTTCTACCCCAGCTTTACCATTGCCGGTGCCAGTTTGGTCGCGTTGACATTGGTCTGTTCTATTTGGCTGTGGGGCAGCCGTGACTGACCACGGCCTGGAGAGGAAAATATAACATCCAATATATCTCCGCTTTTGGTTTATCGGGATCAGTTTTCAGGGCGGTTGTCAATAGATTGAGGGCTTGCCCGCCGTTTTTGTGGCGGGCTGGCATGCTGACCATCTCGTGGCCTCATCATTGACAGGGGGGAGAATTCAAGGTTTAACAATGGCACCTATCCATAAGTTGCTTCAGAACCAACCCCCTTAGGAGCCGAGCAAAGGGCGCAGCGCTTTATGAAGTCCCTCTCCAGCCCAATGTTAGCCAATTTGCCTGATCATTAGTTCATATTCATCGTGACTGCCGATCCAGGTCCAGATGAAGTCAGAATCATCCTCGACAGCAAGAGCCCTGTAGTCGAGACCAGACTCTGACTGACCAGAACTTGCCCACCCTTTTGAAATGCAGGGAGGGATGCCGAGGATTTTCCTTTAAGAGTCTGAAACTCTTTTCTGCAATCCTTTGAATAGGTGAGGGGAGTCTCTCAAAGCACCTCCAGAAACGGCTCGTTGTTCTATGCATCTAAAGATCCTTCAATTTTTCCTCTTACTTTTCTTTAAAAGCCTCTCTTGTTAAGAAATCCAGCTTTCCATCCTTTGAGTCTTCCTCTATCTGTCTATCCCATTTCTCCCAATCCTTCTCTGAAAACCATTTCCTTAGTTTCACGAAATCCTTATCTGGAAGGCTCTCGATGGCTACTTTGATTTGCTCAACCTTAGACATCTTGTGTTCCTTTCTCACATAAATGATTGATTCAATGCTTATTCTTTGGGCTAACAATTACTATGCAGGAAAATTTCTGTATAGTCCAGTATATTTAGTGTTTTACGGAATTCCCAGGTGCGTTGGATTATTAGAATCAGTTTTCAGGGTGATTGTCAATAGACCGAGGTCCGGCCTCGATTCTTTGGTGTGATTTGTCAAGAATAAAGATTTGACCCCCATTCACTCTAGAGGGAGGCATCGATCTACGACTTCCCGGAGAGCTCTTTAGGATTCGCCCTTCTTCGATGATACGCCGTAAAATGGGCGAGGGCCCTTGCAGCTCTTTGGATATTCGGATATATGGGGATACCTGCATCGCGGCATCGTTCTTGTCCCTTGAGCACTGCTTCCACTCGCCATGAGGTGGTGGGGTCTCCGGAGTTGATGAAGATGACCATTGGCTTTCTGGCCTCTCGTGCCAGATTGATTAGAAACTGAAGATTCAACTCATGATGTTCTGCACCCTTTGGATAGTCGAGGAGCCATACGGCGCTGCTGTTTCCGATAAGGAGGTCCACACCGTCCCATTGCATTCCCGTTTGAAAACACCGGATAATTGTCTCGACGCCTCCCATAGCCGAAGCATCCATGGGATTTGAGATCAGGGACCAGACCTCAGGTGCAAAGGAGCGAATCTCCTCTCTGATCTCTGAAGGCAGTGGTGGGACATCGAAGCCCTCCAACTCACACGCGTCAGCCGCCGCCACACTGCCTCCACCCCCTCCACCCATCACCAGAACCCTTTGGCCCGTTGAAGGCCGAAGAAATTGAAAGGCGAGGAGCACATCGGCCATCTCCTGCACAGAATGAACCCTCACGACCCCGAATTGATGGCACATTGCTTCCCACAAAGCATCCTCCCCACTGATAGAGGCCGTATGCGAGATCGCGGCCCTGGAGCCGGCCTCCGTCCTACCGGCCTTGAAAAGGACCACCGGTTTCCTGCCGTCTGAGCGTCGGAGGAGGTCCAGGAACCGCCTTCCCTCCTTCACGCCTTCCAGGTACATGGCGATAACCTTGGTCTCTGGATCCTCTATCAGGTACTCGAGGAAATCGGATTCATTGAGGTCTGAGGCGTTTCCGAAGCTGATGATCTTGCTGAAACGGAGTCCCCTGCCCGCTCCCTGATATTCGAGATCCGCGGCATTTCCTCCGCTCTGAGAGGCAAATGCCACATGCCCCGGTTCCTTGGAGAGGCTCAAGCGAAAAGTCAGTCCGCCACTCGGGCAATACAGGCCCATACAGTTGGGCCCGATGACCCTGATCCCCGCTTCCCGTGCCCGGTGAATGATCTGCCTTTCGAGATCGAGACGGTCCTCCATCTGGGTCTCTGCCATCCTCGCCGTAAACAGATGAATGGAGCGGACGCCTTTGACCACACAATCCTCCACAAGACTCAGGACCTGATGATGGGGGATGCAAGAGATCACATGATCGACCGAACCGGCTATCTCGCGAAGCGTTTTGTAACATGGTACGCCAAGGACCTCCTGCTCCTCTATGCTGATCGGGTATAGCGGTCCACGGAATGGAAACTCCAAGAGCTGCCGAAGGTACATATATCCTTGACTATCGGAGTTTTTCGAGACGCCCACGATTGCCACTGCTCTCGGATGAAACAGGCGATCAAGGGGATGGTTGCACACCTTTAATGAGCTATTCATAACGGTTTCTCTTCCTCTTCATACTGCAACGGGACAGACAGATCCGCAGGAGCAGGAATTTCTCATTTGATTTGTCTGGTAAGAACTCGCTTTTTGTGGGAAGGAGTATAGAGATATTGGGGGTTGTGTGTCAAGATCAAACCACATCTATCCTCATCCACTGCTACACTTCCGGCGATCACTATGTCTATACTTCCTACCCGTTTCCGGGGCGTTCAGCCAAATGGACGAATACTCCCCTCTCGGCTTACTACCGTTAGCCATGTTATTGGCGTCTTCTCACTATCCTATCGGTTTTTCCTCTGCCAGGGAAAGCAGTACTGCAGACAGGCCAGCTACCAAAGCCAGAATAAGAAAAGAGTTAGTGAGGCTTATCCGCTCCGATGTCCATCCAACCGCCAGCGGTGACAGGGAGGCGATACCCATCCGCACCGTGTAGTAAAACCCGAGCGTCTCTTCCCGGCGGTGAGAGGGTATGATCTCGATCATGAACGTGTCCGCAAGACCAGTGTGGCCGGTTCCGAAGATTCCCAGCAGCACGATGGCAGGGTAAAGCGCCCACAGGTTATGCATCGTGGCTATAGTGAGGATCGAAATACTGGCGACGATGAATCCTCCGATCACCACTGGTTTCCGCCTGCCCATCCTGTCCATCAGTGCACCGAAAAAAGGCCGGCAGACGGTGCCCGAGAATGCCATGATGCCAAAGGTCGCGGCAGCTGTTCCTGTGCTGAATTCCCGGTAGTCTACCAGGAAGAGTGGAAGAAATGCCACCAGGCCGCTCTGTGCGACTCCCCATATGCCAACAGCTAAGAGGTAGATTGCTGAGGAGGCAGAAAAAAATGGCCACCCCAAGCTCTTATCCTCTGGCTGGAGATCCTGCCCATGGTGCCTGAGGAAAAAGAAGAGGCTCAAACCCGCCACTATGCCCAGTGCAGACCATACCTGGAGCGGGACACGCCAACCGTAAGAGCTGAGTAGCAGCCATACCAGAAAGGGAGCGACTACCATGCCTGCAGAGCTGCCGCTCAGATGCAACGCCATGGCGCGACCCAAGGAATCCCTGCCAAAGATCCTCGACAACAGAGTCACCGCCAGGGGATGATACGTTGATCTCCCGATCCCGCTTATGGCGGAAATCCAGACAAGCCGTCCGTAGCTGGAGCTCAAGCTTGCCAGAATCATACCCACCGACGAGCACAGGAGGCCCCCCACCAGGATGGCGGATATCGGTGCCAGATGAACCAGGTAAGCCACCGGCGCCTGAAAGACACTCCCGAAGAGCCGATACAGGGTGTAAAAGGCCCCCATCTCGGTGTAAGAAAGATTGAAATACTCACGGATGGCAGGCAAGAGAGGCGGAATGATCCAGCCGAACCCATCATTGACGGCGTGGGCAAGCATGAAGACCATCAGAATGAACCAGCGGTGTCTGTGCTGAGGGGCCATGAGGTTTTGACTGCTTTTCGCTTCCCCTTTCCATAAGAGGCGAAAATGAATATCTTCCGAGTTACATAATCGTGCCTCACCCCTTGACATTCACCGGTCCAGAGGGAGATCAGATGCGGCTATTCCGCCTCTTTTTTCTTAGGAATGAGCTCGCGTACATAAAGAGCAATCCCCAACAGCAGACATACATTGGCAAACTTGAGGAATGAGCCAGGCTGGAGACCAAGCCACATGAGGAAAAATAATTTATAGAACACACCGGCAATGAGAGCCGCAGCACCCAGTAAGATGACTACATTTGTTATATAATGGATGATTTTCATATTTATCCCTCCTTTCCAAATAGTCTCGGCCGAAAATCATGCATCTCTCTCCCTCCGGAACAATAATAAAAAGGCCAGATCTACACTCTTGGGCTCACATATACAATTATGAAACATACTCCACTGCTGTTAAAGGCTGATAACCATATTTTTTAGAACTTCAATATTATTGTTCCTACGGACGTAACCACCTTTTCTTGCTCAACGTAGCTTCTTGCAGGGTCCCCATATACCGCAAGATCAATAATGAGTCTATCGAATTCCACACCAATTCCAACGGCACCGCCGATTTTGGGCGGTGGAATATCTTCTCTCATATCCCCTACAGTTGAAGTATAAGCTACTACAGGATATATCAGGCCGAGTCTTACTTTCAAGATACCTTCAATTTTTTTCTCAACCCCGCCTCTTAAAAGCCAGAATTTAGCTGTTTTCTTTTCCTCGCCCCCATATCTTCCATGAATTATCTCATTGTCCAAAGAGAAAATATATCCATCCCTGTTCGAGGATATCCCCAAAGTGGCATACCTTGGCAAAGAAAAACTATCATCATCCTTCTTTGAGGATACCCCGTATATATTCTTTAACATCAAGCCTAAATTTATCCCATTGGTAAAACTATATAATGCTCCTAAATCAAAGGAATTATATTCAAGTTCAATCTTTTCAGCCCCATCATCCGGACTACCTGTCCGGAATAACATAGTTTTTCAACGCAAATGGATCAGGTTTAACCCTACAGACAAATTTCTGTATTTGGGATGAATAAAGGACAGGCTTACCCTTGTATCGTACGTTTTTGAATCTATTGACCCACTGAAATCCTCTTCTACATCTATCATGCCCAAATCAAGAAGATATGAGGAATAACCACTCCAGGTATCATCCCCGCTATCTCGCTTTATTCTTAACCTATTAATGAGACTTAATCCTACGGTAAACTTTAGTTTTTCTAATTCCCAAAAAGATGGTTTATAAACCAATGAAGCATCACTGAAATCATCAGGTAGATCAGCAGACAAAAGGAATTGATTACTTTTCATATTGGTTAAACCTGCTGGATTCCAGAATGTTGCTGAAGCATCATCAGCGATTGATACGAAAGCACCGCCTAACCCTATAGCTCGTGCTCCTATCCCCATGCCCAGATCGGATCCGTTCAATTCATCAAAATTACCTTCTGAGTGAGCATTGATTGCCGTAGAAAAGGAAATAACGATTGCTAACAAGATGATTCTTTTCACACTTAATTTCAGTCTATACCTCAAAAGGCCTCTGGTTGATGTAGTGAATAAGATGAAAATATAGATGACTGGTTCTCCAGAATATTGGCAACAGCCTGCACCTGATCCCAGGCAACCTAAGGTCGCTCATAGTTGGCCACATAGAAATCATCAATGATTCCCTGGGCCTTTAATGATGCTCCATAAGCCCTCGCTGATGCCTTGTCAGCAAAATGAGAAACCCTGACCCGGTAGTAGGTTTTTTTCGTCCCTCTCCTTTTTTTCCAATAGGCGTCTAGTCCGAGATCTTTAAGATATCTCACATATCTCTGGGCATCTTCTGGCCGTAAATAGGCAGCAACCTGTATCGTGAATTGGTCAGTAACGACAACCTCAGTGAGCTCTTTTTTTTCAGACAGGGCCTTTTCCGTCTTGATGAGATGACCGGCCGTGTTAACCACCAATACCACAACTCCCACAACCAATACTGCCATTATGGACCACTCAATAGTGAGCCTTGACCTTCTGGAATTCTTGATGAAATGGAACAAGGACTTAGACTGGTCTATGATGGTAAAGAAGGCAGAGGTCATCAATCTGAATAGGCCACTGCCTATCCACGTACTTAATTTCCAGAGGGTGCTTCCCACCCTGATTTTACGGCCCACCTTGTGCACAACTGGCTCTAAGTGCGGGGGACTGAAGCCGGCCCTCATCTTCTCTAAGCTGGCTTCATCAAAACTCCCCAATAAGGTGCGCGCTTCCTGAAGGGCACGCCTGGTTCGCCCGGTTTCCTGAATCCAGTGGACACAGGCTGCGATACCTTTAAGAAGCTGGGATTTCTTGGCGCCCTGCTTGAAGGATTGAAGATAGACTTGCAGTGCCCAATCATCGGCACGCCCCTCTTTGATAAATAGTGCCGCGAGATGATTTACGATATCAGTGGCCGCAGAAATATCCCCATTTAAAACGTATCGGTATGTCTGAAGGGCTGGAAAATCGGTTCGGTGTGCGGCTAAATAAAACCGTGCAAGCAAACGCTGTACCGTTATGTTCTTGGGTTGGGCGCTGCCGATACGGCTCACAAGCTCATAATGGTCTTTCTTAAGTCCGCCCTGACTTTCTACCTGCTGGAGCCAGTTCTCCGCGACATCCTCATCTTCAGGATGAGATTGGAGGTAAGAAATGATAAATGCCTCGGATGCGTGATTCTTGTCGACACGGGCAAGGTAGAAGCGGGCCAGGCGAGCAGCGAGGTAGCCGGACTCCCTCTTTTGCACAAGGGGGGAGAGCAGGACACTGTCAAGTACAGCCACAGCCTTCTGGAAGGCCTTCTCGGCTTCACGGAGTGCACCCGTCCTCTCCCATGCAGTGGCCTCCTCCATCAGACGTTCAACTGAATTCATCCCAAAGCGGTTCAAGAACCAACCAATCACCATGAAGACCAATACTAAGATCACCACTACTGGATATAAAGCCCACTGGAGCCCTGTGCGGGCGTGGAAGGCTGGTAAAACCAGGAGACTGAAGGGCACTCCCACCAAGACGGTGGCCCAGGTCCTGAAAATTAAATGTCGTAAGGTGTAAACCATAGAGGGCCGATAAATTGATTAAAGGATACTATACCATGAAGCGAACAATAATGTTAAGGCTCCAATTGAGATGCTTCTGTCTCAGGGTCGTAGGGGATTTCATGTTCCATGCTGTCACGGCGCAGGGATTGGCCTTTCCGTAGCGCCACGCGCATTGGGTTGGGCGTTGACTCAGTTGCCGCCCTGCCTGTGATGGGGTCCGCTGTTTCGAATCGGATATCAGCAGGGATAGCAAACTCCCGTGGCGGTTCACCCTGTGTGGCCTTTACCATGAAATCGGCCCATACCGGAGCAGCTCCTCGGCCACCGGTAATTCCCAGGCCCTGTATATCATGCAGCCCTTCTCCCTGATCATAACCTACCCATAACGATGTGCTGAGAGTCGGCGTGAATCCTGTAAACCACGCATCATAGTAGCCGTCAGTAGTACCGGTTTTGCCCGCAGCCGGTAAATCAAATCCCAGGCGCCTGATCACGGCGCCGGTGCCTTCATCCACAACGCCGCGCATCAAGTCCACTACCTGGTAGACAATACTCGCATCCAACGACCTCTCGCCACCTACAATGTGTTCTTCCAGGACCCTGCCGAGGGCATCTTCAACCCTCCAGATCCAGAAGGGCTCATGCCGGATGCCGCCATTTGCGAATGTGGCAAAGGCAGATGCCATCTCGAGAGGACTGACCCCTGAAGTTCCCAGGGCCAAAGAATATACGGGCTCCAACGTGCTCTTGATTCCACAGCGACGGGCAGTCCTGATAACCTGTTCAGGCCCGGTTCGTTCCACCAGCTGGGCAGCCACCGAGTTCACTGATCTTACGAGGGCCCTTTTCAAGATTATGGGTCCCTCATGTTTCAGTCCAAAATTTCTGGGAGTCCAGTCCTCGGCTCCAACTACCGGTATAGTTACTGGCCTGTCAAAGAAGACTGTGGCGGGGTTCATTCCCAGCTTTTCAAAGGCAGTATAGTAGAGGAAGGGCTTGAAACCGGAGCCAGGAAGGCGATTGTTTTGTACTGCGCGGTTATATTCCGTTTCAATATAGTTTCTTCCCCCTACCATGACTTTGACAGCCCCAGAGTTCGTTTCAATAGCTACCAGGGCCCCCTGTGGACGAATAACCTCCCCACTCCTGCCATGATCGTCCTGTCCAGAAACACCGAGCATCTTTTCGAGCCTTGCCAATCCCTCCCGTAACGACTTGACCGCCCATGTCTGGAGCTGGGGATCAAGGGTAGTGGTCACCTTCAGCCCTCCATGGTAGACGACCTCTGGCCCATAGCGTTCTTCAAGACTCCTCACCACCATATCCAGAAAATAGCTTCTCGTGCGTGTCCCAGAAAAAGGTGGCTTAAGATTAAATTCATCACGTGACGCGCTATCCGCCTGCACCCGGGTAATGTAGCCTACCGCCACCATTCGAGATAACACAACCCGCTGACGCTCCTTGGCACGGTCGTAGTGAAGATAGGGATTATAGCGCGTTGGCGATTTAGGCAGACCTGCCAGTAGCGCAGATTCAGCAAGGGTTAATTCTAACGCCGGTTTCCCGAAGAAGGTTCGGGATGCCTGTTCTATTCCATGGGCCCCAACACCCATGGGTATCTGATTAATATATGCCTCGAGGATTTCAGGCTTACCGTAGCGAGACTCAATCTGAAAAGCCACCAGCAATTCGCGAAATTTTCGCATATAACTCCGCCGAAAGCTGAAAAAAAGGTTTTTAGACAGTTGCTGGGTTATGGTCGATGCCCCTTCAATCCTGCCTGGCTCAAATAGGGTCACCCAGAGCGCTTTTAATGTGCGGAGTTTATCCACACCGTGGTGTTCCCAAAAGCGATGGTCCTCGCTGGCCAAAACGGCTTGGATAAAGTGAGTCGAAACCTTGCTCAGTGGAATAGCTTCCCGACCCCCGATAACCATGAGCCTTTCTCCGGTAGCCGCGTAGATTTCTGTGGGCGGAGTTTCAATAATGCGGCTTAGTGGGTCAGGTACCCGTGGCAAATCCTGGACCGCTAGAAAAAACATGCCGATGCTCATAAACGCTGCAATGCTGACCAGGGCCAGCGTCATGTAGAAAACAGTTCGTAAAAGCCTTATAAAGGTTCTAGCAGTGGTCATCTCTATGGTTCGTTTCCTTGGCTCCGTGAGCTCTGATGTAACCCTTGGCCTTTTTCTTCCAGAAAGGATCGCAAGCTCCACACAGCCCACTCACGAGCCCGTAACAGGATTACCCTGCGTCGAGTGCCATCATCAATTTCAAAGCCAAGTTCGATATAGCCTGACGCAGCCTCATCTGAAATACCAACCCTCACGATACGACCGGGCACGCCTAAAAGCCTTTCAGGTTGTGAAATCACGCTTCTGATATCCTCTTCAGGTAATGACTCCATTGCTCTGAAAAAGCGATCAGCAGGATAGATACGGTTCTCAAAGGTAGGTAAATCTTCCAGGCTCCCTTCCAGCGCGATCTCAAGTCGCTCAATCTGGTAGAGCAAATCAGATGGAATCCTCAATTCCCGTAATACCCGGTTTTCTGAATTCAGGAGATATATCTTAAATCCATAGTCCTCATTTTCAAGGTACGTCCGAACCCAGCCTCCATTGCTGAAGAGCCTGAGAAGCTCGAATGGGGAGACAATCATATGGGCCATTGTCTGAGGTAACGTGAGATAGAGTTCTCGAAAGTGTTCCGAGGACAGCATTACCCCCTGACCAGGTGGAAGGTTGGACGCTATTTGAGTAAATGTGGTTGCCCCTCGTGCCTCACGCTGGGAAGACTGACGGTCGGTAACAAGCTGCTCAAGGGTCTGTCGCGCCGTTAGTGTGCGATGACCAATCTCCCAAATGGCACCGGATTCAGGCCTCTCAGTGTTGGTGGTGACAAGGTAGGAGCCTAATGCTTGCTCCAGCCAGTCAAATCTCAGCTCTGATATCAGAACAGCGAAAATCAGCAGGACAAGCACCAGAGGCCGCAGCGCAATAGCCCTTCTCGCCCACTCTTTGAAATTTCTTGGTTCAGACCAATGCATGGTGCCAAAATTTATGCACAATTTCCTCATTATCGCAAGCAAATTCCACTGAGTTAAAGGGAGGGAAGATCGCCCTCAAGAAAAAAAAGGCAAATAATTTGCCTGTAGACCTTGCTACAAGCACACCTACCAAAGCTCCAGGGGGCACGATATAGAAAAAATCAACATAATAAGATCTCATTTTTTTATCAAAAAATATCTGTAATAATGAAAATATGAGCCGATTTCTCATACCTAAGGAAACGCCAGGACATGTTATGGAAGGTACAGAACGTAAAGGAAAGTTGGCAGTCTCAATCTTCGGAAAGGTAAAGTTTTATCGTAGGCGTTCACAGGTTCAGACCTGCCCGACGCCCGCCTGCCATACTGCGGGCAGGGATGGCAGGCGGATTTGAGGTGAACCCACAACCTCTGAACCCTGAACCCGTGAATGGTTATGGTTTATCAAGAAGGTATCATGAGCGGTGTTTCGGCAATTCATGAGCGCTGCGTGAGGAGGTATTTTTTCTGGAGTAAAAATGTGCTCATCTTATACCGAGGGGAAAGTTTACGGTTTAAGACACGACCCCTGTTCATGCGTTGCTCTGGAACCACCGCCCCCCTCTTCAAGATCAGCTACCCTAAAAGATCTTGTAATGCTTCTTGTATGTTTCCGGACGCCGATTTTTTAAAACGGTGGCCTCTGATGACTCACGTGATCGCTTTAAGAGCTCGAGGTCTATCTCTCCAAAAACCACCATTTCTCTGTCACCTGCCTCAGCTTCCACCAGGATCCCGTTACTCACCATTGTCTGGTCATCAATAGAGCATAAAATACAGGACTTCCCAAAACCCGTAAATGGCAGATCAACGGGTACAGATAAGGCACCCACATCGTGGCACTCTGCCACGAAGATCTGGTTCTCTACTGCCCGGGCCGCACAGCAATGGCGGACCCGATAAAAGCCCCGGTCAGTATAGGTGGCCGATGGACACAACAGGAGCTCCGCCCCATTGAGCATAAAGTGACGTGCCACTTCGGGAAATTCTACATCGTAGCAGGTCATTAGGCCGATCTTCACCTTGGGCGTTTCAAAAAGATCCAATCCATCAAAGGTAGATGTCCCCCAATCCGTTTCACCAGGAAAGAGGTGATTCTTTCTCTGTCTTCCGATTCGCCCATCAGGGAAAAAGATGTGTGCCGTATTGTAGGCAGCTCCATTTTCCTCCTCTATGATCCAATGGCTTCCACCCGCGATTGTGACTCCATGGTTCTGGGCCATTTCAGAGAACAGGGCCTCATAGGTGGGGGTAAACGCAGCCAGATAATCAACCATCGCCTTTTGCAGGCCTTTTGAGACTAGATCGGGGCCAGCCATTGCCAGAAGGCCAAGGGTCACGTATTCTGGAAAGAGGATGAGATCAGCACCTTTTGATATAGCGATCTCACATTGTTCCCTCAAGTGGCTCTCCATGTTCTGAAAACTGTGAGTCTCTCGAAGGCTGAACTGACATAAACCTATCTTTACCTTTGCCATTTTGTTTCCTCCCTTTGTTCACTACCTCAGCAATATCCTCATCTTTATATTTCTGCGAAGACCTTGATTACTATGGGATTACCGGTGTGGGTCACCACAGGCTGGCCAAAACCGATAACAAGGACTCATAGGCTCGAAACAGCGAGGAAAACCTCTCAGCGCTATCCTGGACCAAGGAGCGGATCCAATAAGGAGGTCTCCCTTTTCACCTGCCCCAACCCCTTTACTTCAGTATCTTGCGGATTGTATCTTCGTATTCCGGAAAATACCGGCCAATGACCGGAA
>Ga0114922_10003927_pt1 | contig 13821 bp, 14 predicted proteins | sample AartaG_FD_100975 | JGI IMG/M metagenome (GOLD analysis project Ga0114922, IMG submission 100975) | Deep subsurface microbial communities from Aarhus Bay to uncover new lineages of life (NeLLi) - Aarhus_00045 metaG | ecosystem: Environmental > Aquatic > Marine > Oceanic > Sediment | place...
TACTGAAAAAGAAGAAGTGACTTTGAGGTTTTACCAAACACCAAAAGCTCTTTTTAAAAATCCTAAATATAAAAGGCTTTCTCTTGGTCCAAAGCTTATGTATTCAATATTAAGGGACAGGCTTGAGCTTTCCATAAAAAATAACTGGAAAGATGAAAAAGGCTATATATTTATTTTTTAGTGTAGAAGAGCTTGCCAGTCTTCTAGAAATAGATAGAACGGCTATTATTAGATATAAAAAGAAGCTTGTTGAATATAGCCTAATAATCGATAAAAGACTAGGTCAAGGAAAACCTAATAGGATTTATGTTTTAAAACCAGAATTATCAAATGGTCAGGAGTCGCAAAATACGACTTCTAGAAGTTCCAAAATGCAACCCTAATGATACTAATATTAATGAAACTAATTTAAATAACGTTAATAAGGCCGGTAGGGAAGAGATTGTGGAAAACTCTAAAGGTGGGATAAAAGAATATTCTAGACCAAAAAGATATAGATGCAGAGAAAAAGAGGAACTGGCTAGAGAAATAGCAGAAGAGCTGGAAGATGGTCACAGCCTGGGAGCATTTCGAACTATAGTTAATAAGATTTCAGAGCAGCAAATAAGAATATTTTTAAGTATAATAAAAGACACATATCTTACCGGTAAAATCAAGAAGAATAGAGGTGCAATGTTTATATCACTTGCTAAAGCCTATGCTGGAAAAAATGGTATAAATCTTAATTTTAAGTAGTTCTGCTTTTAAATTATCCTTAATGCTTATGCCACTGGAGATTTTGAACTGGATTCGGTGCATGTGGAATTGTTAGGTACAGAATTTGAAACCGATCTTACCAATCTTTCAGGTAGCAGGTGGGAAGGATATATCTGGGATGAGTCTTTTATCAATTTCCATGATAGGGAATGTACATTTAAGTTTACAGCTTATTACGAAAATGGAGTAGAGATTAAAGATGAAGTAACAGTTTATATTGTAAGAGATTTTTACTGGTTGCTACACAGGGAATTTTAGTTATTTTAGTGATGCCAGATAATTTTGACAAAATCTGTATAAATTTTCTATAATAAGAATGCATCCCTATGATGATGAATCATAGGACCCCCTGGGTAACAAAGTTACGGCCAGGGGCATTTTTTTAAAATAAAGCAATATGAAAAAATCTAAAGTAAGTCTTTATATTGACGGTTTTAACATTTACCATCGCATAAATGAATACCAAAAAAAGACTGGAATCTGCTATAAATGGTTAAACTACAGAAGTCTTTTTACATCTTTCCTAAAACCTTATGAGGAAATGTCTGATATATATTTTTTTACAGCAATAACACAAGATTTTGGTTTAGATGCTGTTAAGAGGCATAACAAGTATATTACAGCATTAGAATCCCAAGGGATTAAAATAGTAAAAGGTTATTTTAGTAAGAAGAAAAAGCTATGTAGAGTAAAAGGTTGTAATTTTAAAGGTGATAAATATTTTGATGTAAGAGAAGAAAAACAAACAGATGTAGATATCTCTCTTTTTCTTTTAAAAGATGCTTATTTAAAGAAATATGACAGATGTTTTCTAATGTCAGGTGATAATGATTTTGCCCCGGTGCTAAGAACTATTAAAGATTTGTTTAATATTAATCCATTTTTAATAACTCCTCCATACGAACAGGGAGTTGTTAATTTAAAGCCAATTAAAGACTTAAAAAGTGCTTGTTGATCTTTCGCCATTTCCATGGTCTGTTTTCCAAGAGATTCTCTTATATCTCCCATACGCCCATCAATTACTGGTCTGATATCGATTTTAGGGTAGCTTTGCAATAAATTGTTTTTCATTTTACTAACTTTCTTTCGGTTTAAAATTAATGTGTGGAAACTTTTTTAATCTCTGCAAGTATCTTCATTTCAGAATTTTTTGGTAACCCGAAATAATCGTGGAGTCTCAGATACTGCTGGTAAAGCCTGTTATATATTGACATGTTATTTTTATTAGGTATGAATTTTCTATCCTTTAGATGGGACATATATTTTGCAGCTTCTTTTATGTCTTTATAATAACCTGCAGCTACGGCTGCATGCATAGCACTACCCAGGCAACCTGTCTGGGTGGATCTAGCAATATTTATCTTTCTACCAGTCACATCGGAATAAATCTGCATCAGCATTTCATTCTTTTGAGCCAGCCCACCGCAAGCAAAAAGACTTTCTATTCTTATGCCTGAACTTTCAAAAGCTTCTATTATTTTCCTAGTTCCAAATGCCGTAGCCTCTATAATTGCTCTGTAAATCTCTTCTGGTTTAGTTAAAAGTTTTACTCCCAGGATAAGCCCGGACAGATCAGCGTCCATAAGTATAGACCGGTTACCGTTAAGCCAATCCAGGCACAATATCCCACTTTCACCTGGTTTTAGTTTCGAAGCTAGTTCAGTAAGATAATTAAAAACAGAAATGTTTTTACTTTTAGCTTCTTTAAAATAAGTATAGGGAACAGAATTTTTTATAAACCATTCAAAGGCATCGCCTACACTGGCCTGTCCTGCTTCATAGCCATAATAACCGGAAATGATGCCATCTTTAACTATTCCACCTACTCCGGTAACCTTTGTGAATCTATCCCACAGGACCATATGACAGGTAGAGGTTCCCATAATCATAACCATTTTCCCCGGTTCAACTACAGTTGTAGCAGGAACTGCAACATGAGCATCGATATTTGCAGTAGCGACCGGTAACCGCGATAAGTTCAGTTTTCTTTGGTAATAACTATTCAGGTAACCTGCAAGTTCTCCTAACTTTAAGATTTTTCCTGAAAGTTTATCATGAACATTTTCTAGTTTAGGATTCAGTTCTTTAAAAAATTCCCTAGAAGGAAAATTGCCATCCCAGATAGCTTTATAACCAAGACAGGATATATTTCTGGTCAAGTTGCCGGTTAGTCTCTGTACTATCCAATCTCCTCCTTCAATCATATAATCAGCCTCATCATAAATTTTTGGAGACTGGCTAGCTATTTGCATAATTTTTGGGATCATCCATTCTGAAGATATTTTTCCACCATAACGGTCTAGAAAATCTTCACCTCTTTTTGCCGCAATATCATTTAATTTTAATGCATATTTATGAGCAGCATGGTGCTTCCATAATTTAGCCCAGCTATTAGGATCATCTCTAAACTTTTCTATAAAGCATAGCGGTGTTGAATCTGGTTTTATTGGCAGCATGGTGCAGGATGTAAAATCAATACCCAGACCGATAATATCTCTCTTATTTACCCCTGTACTGTTCAAAATCTGCTTAATGGTATACACTAATCCGTCTTCGTAATCCTTGGGGTCCTGGAGAACGCTATCCAGGGGAAGCTTAATATTGCTATCTGGTAAACTAGTATCAATTACTCCATTTTTATACTTGTAAATCGCTGCAAAAACTTCATCACCATTATTTATGTCAATAATAGCTGATCTTACACTCTGGGTTCCAAAATCTAAGCCAATTGAGTATTTTGTCATAGTAGCCCTTTCTAATTAAATTGTAAACGATTACAACAATGTGACATAAGCTATATCTCGTAGATTAATTAATACTTGTTACTTTTCTAAAGTTGAGCCTCTGATTACTAGACTAGTATTTAAAGTTATGATCAAAGGTTGCTTGCTATCATATATTTGGCTGCCCTCAATTTTCTTTATTAAAACCTCGGAAGCAGTAGCCCCAAGATTATAAACTGGCTGGTTGATAGTAGTTAAAGGGAAGTCAATTACTATACTCCAATCAGGATCATCAAACCCTACAATACCAATATCGTCTGGAATTTTAAGATCTGCTTCTCTGATAGCAATAAGTGCTCCTAAAGTCATATCTATATTAGTAACAAATATTGTCTCTGGAACTGGCAAGCTACTTATTAAGTCCTTTGTAAGAGAGATACCGCTTTCTTTTTTAAAATCGCCAGTTTTTATTAATCTTCGATCTTTTTTAATACCTGCTTCTTTTAGTACTGCTAGGAGCGTGTCCTAAAATCATCGATTAAATTCAATAAAAACAGCCATTTTCAATAAAATCTACAAATTATTCTAAAATTTTTGATATTCTTCGCTATTTAGGCCCATACAGACCTATATCTTCAGTATATTATGCCACTGCCGTTTCAAGTTCACCCTTTTTGGCAATGCTTATACCCTTTTTCATTTTCTTTACTATTTTTTTGAAATTAGAGACCGCACAGACAAGAGAAAATTCACCACCTGCCTTCTCAAGCCCCCTTAAGCTAAACCGCTTAAAGCCTCCCGTCTTTATCTGACCAAAGACCGGCTCTACAACAATTTTACGTTCGCCATAAATCTTTCTTGATGAGTCCTTCTTCATCTTCTCTGCCATCTCTGTCAAAATCAATCCACCCTCAGTAACATACATAGTAGCTATATTGCATTCTTTAATAGTTTCTGCAACTCCAGGCCAGACATTTGCATGTAATTTCTTATATTCTTCAAGTTTCTCAGGCTTTACTTTTATAACTGAACCATACCTTTCCACAATCCTATTCCCTTTATATTTTTTTATACAAAGGCCCAAAATTCTTACATGCCCGGTAATCAGCACTTTCTCTGTTATCTGTCCCAAATCCGTTCCATGCAGAAGGTCTAAATATTTCTTTATCTTCAATATTATGCATGCACACCGGGATCCTGAGTATAGAAGCAAGCGTTATAAGCAAAGCACCTATATGCCCATAGCTTACTGCACAGTGATTGGCTCCCCAATTATTCATAACTGAATATACATCAGTAAAGGCTCCCTTTCCATTAAGGCGGGGGACAAACCAGGTCGTAGGCCAGGTGGGATCGGTCCGCTTATCAAGCCTATCATGAACTTTATCAGGTAGTTCTATAGTCTGGCCTTCTGCAATCTGTAAAACTGGACCCAGCCCCTTTACAAGGTTTAATCTCGACATGGTAGCAGGCATACCAGCCCTTGTGGTAAAGTCGGCTGAGAATCCACCTCCTCTATAATATTCAAGGTTTGCAGGCCTAAACAGGGTGGCATTAATACATTTGTTTATTTCATCTTCCGTTATCTCCCAGAATGGTTTTAGAGCAGGTTTTCCATCAATTTCCTGCTGCCCTGTGCCATCTAGGGCAGTAGAACCTGAATTTATTAGATGTATTATCCCCATTTCCGCTATACCTTCTAATTTATAGCCAGTTACTCTTTTTACAGCTTCCGGGCTCCAATAGGTTCTTACATCTGAAAATATCTGGGCAGTATTGGTAAGCAGGTATCCAAGTAGCATCGATATTCCATTAAGGCTGTCATTTTCAGTAGCCAAGATATAGGGGGTACGGATACCGTTCCAGTCAAATGAGCTATTAAGTATAGTTTCTGTAAAGTCTGCGTTGGGATAGTAATCTGTCCACTGTCTTTGACCCTGAAATCCTCCTACTATAGCATTATGACCCAGAGATTCTTCGTAGTAACTTAGTTTTTTTAGCTTTTTATTTCCTATCATAAGGTCCCTGCAAGCTAGAGTCATCTTTACTGAAAACTCCCAGTCTCTGTCAAGATCTTTTCTTGTCTTTTTAGTGTTAAGAGCATTTTCATCAGGACCTTCTTTAAGATTGTTTTTCACCCAGTCCAAGGCTTTTTTGTATTCATCTCTATCATATATGTCAAGGTCTATCCTTCTTTTTACCTCTGTCATATCCACATATTCCACCCGCATGCCAAGGTAATCCTCAAAGAAGTGGGGATCTATTATAGAACCGGCTATTCCCATAGATACATTACCTATAGATAAATATGATTTGTCCTTTATTGTTGATACAATCAGTGCAGCTTTTACAAATGAGAGAATTCTATCTTTTACATTTTCAGGTATGGAACTGTCATCATTATCCTGAACATCCCTGCCGTAGATGCCAAAAGCAGGAAGGCCCTTCTGGTTGTGAGCAGCTTGAACTGCTGCAAGATAAACTGCTCCAGGACGTTCAGTTCCGTTAAATCCCCATATAGCTTTGGGGAGGTAAGGATTCATATCCATGGTTTCGGATCCATAGCACCAGCAAGGTGTCACGGTTAAAGTTGCGCCTATGCCTTCCTTGCTGAACTTTTTATCTGCTATCGAAGCTTCTGCAGCTCCTCCTATAGTAGTATCTGAGATTATACAGACTACAGGACTTCCATCTGGGTATCTCAGATTATCTGAAATAAGCTTTGCTGCTGATTTTGCCATATCCATTGTCTGATTCTCTAAAGATTCCCTGACTCCTCCCATACGACCATCGATTACCGGACGTATTGCAATTTTTGGTTTTTTGCCAAAATTATCTTTTCGATTGTTTTTCATTTGTTGATACCCTTTCTTCTGGCTGAAGAACTTCTTACTAATAAATCTGTCTCCAATATGATAACCTGAGGTTTATTTTGAAGCGCTTTGTCAGCATTTTCATTTATTTTTTTAACAAGCATTTCTAAGACAATATTTCCTAGCTCTGATGTGGGCTGTCTAATACAGGTGAGTGGTGGGTCAATTATTGTAGACCACTCAGAATCATCAAAACCAACAATTGCCACATCATTTGGAATTTTTAATCCCATCTCCTTAATAATCTTAATAGCTCCGAGAGTAATGTCTAAATTAGCAGTGAATATTGCTTCCAATTTATCAGTACCTGTTAATAACTCTCTGCATAATATCATTCCGCTTATTTTTTTAAATGAGCCTATCTTGATTAAATTATCATTTCTTGGAATACCAGACTCATCAAGAGCCTTCAGATACCCATCCAGTCTTCCCCTTCCTGTAGTCCTGTCGATAAATCCATTAATGATTGCAACTTTCCGGTATCCATTTTCAATAAGGTGTTTGACTGCTTTATAAGCACCATTGAAATTATCAACTATCACTGCATCACAATCTATCCCATTAATTAGTCTGTCTATAAATATAAGGTTGGTCCCTGTTTTTATGAGTCGTTTGATATAGCTGATATTTTTTCCGGTAGGAGTTAATATTATTCCATCTACTCTGCTTGACTTTAGGACTTTTAAATATTTTAATTCTTCTTCAGGGTCATCATCGCCGTTGCACAAGATAATGCTAAATCCATGTTTTTTAGCATTTTCTTCAATAGATCTAGCAAGTACGGAATAAAAATTTGAAAGAATATTTCCTAATATTACTCCTATAGTATAAGTTCTTTTGGTCTTAAGGCTCCTTGCTACTAAATTAATTTCATAGTTTAAAACTTCAATCGTCTTCTGAACCCTTTCTGTTAATTCCAGGCTGACATACTTATTTTGGTTTATAACTGCTGATACAGTAGCGGTTGATACCATAGCTTTTTTAGCGACATCTTTTTGTGTAACCATTTTTATTTAATATTTAATAGGAATCATCTAAACGTTTACCTATACGTATAACTAAACATATAATAACAATAAAGCACTTTCTATCTTGTGTCAAATATTATTTATATACCAAATCTCGTGTATGGAAAGACTCTAGTCTTCAGGCTTTATAGTATATTTAATATATAAACAGAAGTTGTTTTTAAAACATATATAAATATTCCTAAAGAAAAAGAGAAGACCCTCCTATAATTAATTATAGGAGGGTCTTCTCTTCTATATGACGACTTATAACATAAAGTTTATTTCTGCTATACAGTCATCATTTAGGCTATCAATCATACAGAAGCTGAGCGATGTCAGGATCATCCATATTATCAGCATTGTAGAATACGGCACCTGTATCTATAAATTCATCAATCGTTTCACCATTTATCGCTTTAACAGCGAGTTCTACAGCCAGATAACCAATCATATAAGGATCCTGGGTTATTGAACCGAGGAACAAGCCACTTTTAACAATAGCTTTCTGAGTTTTACCTGCATCAAAACCAACAACGATTAAGTCCTTATATATTCCAGTATCACGATCAAGCTCTGTACCATCTGATGTGGCGGTAATAACACCATTAGCGACAGGTTCATTAGAGGCATATATAGATTTAATGTTATCCATAGTAAGAAGAGCGTTGGCTGCAGTTACTATGTCTTCTGCTCCAGTAGTTTGTGAGACTTGAACATATATGCTGACAGCAACTTCGCCTGAGGTTGAAGCTGTTTTATATTTATCATGACCTGCAATCTCTACTTGCCCAGGAAAAAGACCTTCACAGAGTTCGAACATCTGATCAGTATATCCAATTGTACGGCCAACAATGGAAGCTGATGTTGCTTCCTGTGACAGTACACCGAGTACAACTGGATTATCAACTGTTGCAGCTCCGAGGGTAGCTGAAAAGGCATCATCTGCAAACATTGAATCAGCAGCAAGTGCACCTGCAGCTTTATTATCAGTAGATGCAGTAGCAATAATAGAACCTTCGGGAGCATCTGGAACACCAGAGTCAAAACCTATAACAGGAATACCTTTATCCCTAGCGTCAATTAACTGTTCTGTTACTGATTCTGTGTCAAGAATGGCAAGGCAGAGGGCTGATGGATCCTTGGCTAATGCAGCATTTATCATATCAACCTGAATGGCGATATCAGATTCTGTTGGAGGACCTTCAAATGTGACCTCAACGTCATATTCGGCTGCTGCATCTGCGGAACCCACGGCAACAGTCTGCCAGAACTGGTGCTGGAAGCCTTTTGAGATTACGGCAATATAGGGCTTTTCTCCATCAGCATCAGCGTCAGCGTCAGCGTCGGCATCAGCATCAGCATCAGCATCAGCGTCGGCATCGGCATCAGCATCAGCATCAGCGTCGGCATCAGCATCGGCATCAGCATCAGCAGTCACCACAGTTCCATCATCTTTTTCACAACCTACGATTGAGAAAGTCGCAACCATCGCAAAACTCAAAATCAAAACTATTATCCATAATAATGACTTTTTCATCTTTCTGTCCTTTCTTTGCTTACTTTTTAATAGATTTACATTTTTTTTCCTATTCATCACCCCTTTCATTTTTTATTCTATGACCTCTAGTTATGTATAAAATTACTTTTTTTATTTCAAACTTTTTGTTTAAAATACTGAGAGATTACTCCTTTATTGTTTCACTTGCTTTCTTAATCCTGTATCTGTCGGCTGCAACTGCACCTATAACTATTACTCCTGTAATAAATAACTGCCAATGGGGTTGCAGGTTCATCGACATTAAGCCCTGTCTTAGTGTACTCATAATATATACACCTATTAAAGTGCCTGTTACTGAACCTATACCGCCAGAAAGCGATGTGCCTCCTATAATGACACCGGCAATTGCCATAAGTTCTATACCAAGACCTCCTTGAGGTACGACGGATGTATATGCAGCGACATATACAATTGCTCCAAGACCCGTAAAGAAACCTGATAGGGTATAGACAGCAATCTTATAGTTATCGATTCCTACACCGGAAAGACGTGTTGCTTCTTCGTTGGAACCTATTGAATATACATATCTTCCAAGGCGTGTTCTGCCGAGGATTATAGATGCTAAAATGATAAAGACTCCCAGCCATACTGCACCTATTGGGAAACCACCTTGTGTTTTATAAAAAATAAACTTAAAAAGGCCATCAGGTTCGGTTATCATTGGAAACCGCATAGTCATGACTTTAGAAACAATGGCGCCCAATCCCATAGCTATAAACATCATTCCAAGGGTTGCAATAAACGGGGGTATTTTTAGTTTTGCAACAGTCATACCGTTTATAAGTCCTAAAAGTGTTGCAACGACCACTACAAACACAAGTGATACAGCAATAGGCCACTGCCATACATTATAGGCAACACCGCCAATAAGTGCGGAGCACATCAATACAGTTCCTACAGAAAGGTCAATACCTCCTGTAATTATTACGAAAGTTTCGCCTATTGCCAGAAATCCAATATAATAAGATGATGCGACTATATTGATTAATGTCGTAGTTGATAAAAAATTACGTCCAAAAAACGAAAAAAATATATAAAGAACAACGAGTGCGCCAAGTGTTAAAAGTTTTTGCAGACCAATTGTTTTTAAACCTTTGAAGAAATTAACTTTTTTACTATTGTTAACCAAATCTTTTATACTGGTAATAATTTTTGTAAATTTATTTAATTAAAATTAAAATACTCTATACGTATAGCTAATCGTATAGGCAGTATACCATTATTTTTTAAATACTGCTATACTTTTTTATTGAAGCAAAAAGGTTAGATTTTAAAGGAAAGAAATTGATCGTGAGTAAAGCAGCAAATTAAGCAAATTATATTATTTGAGATCTGGATGAAATTGTTTGAAATATATTCTCTTAGGTGATATCATGCTTCATCATGTCAATGTTTCTACTGGATTAATTATAATAAAGCATTTTAAAGAAGAATTGTAAAATAAATCTAGGAAATTTTTATGGCTGGTAAGAATGAATATGTCCTTGAAGCTATTGGAATAAAAAAGCACTTTGGAGGAGTTTATGCATTGGATAATGTTGATCTAAAATTAAAGTACAATGAGATATTAGGATTAGTTGGTGATAATGGTGCTGGTAAATCTACTTTGATAAAAATAATTAGTGGAGCTCTTAAAAAAGATGAAGGAGAAATATATTTTGAGGGTAAAAAGGTTAATATAAATAATCCAAAAGATGCCCACGATCTTGGGATAGAAACAGTTTATCAGGATCTAAGTTTAGTAGATCTTCAAAATCCGTCAGTTAACATTTTTTTAGGACGTGAAGTTTGCTATGGTGGAGTATTAAAGTATTTTTTGAATAATAGATGGATGCTTACAGAGACAAGAGGTCTAATGGATAAACTTAACGTTGACTTAGGTAATTTAATAAAGCCAATAAAGGAATATTCTGGAGGGCAGCGCCAGGCAGTCGCCATTAGTAAAGCAGTGTATTGGGGTAGTAAAGTAGTGATATTAGACGAGCCGACTGCTGCACTTGGAGTGCGAGAATCGAGAAAAGCATTAGAATTAATAAAGTTATTGAAAGAAGAGTCACATATGTCAATCATAATTATCAGCCATAACATGCAACATATGTTGAGTGTTGTTGATAGGGTTATGGTTTTAAGAAGGGGTAAATTAATAACTGTTCAAGATGTTCATGATGTGACTGCAACTGATATTATAAAATGTATTACAGGCGCAGAAGAAGTTATTGAAAGAGTGTGATTGTAGTACTTTTCCACCTATACTGGTATGTTGTTATATAAACCAGATTTCCATCCGGTTAATTGAAAGACCTTTGAATATATTATAGAGATATTTTTACTTAAACTCAGCAGTATTTCAGTAAAAATACCCCATTTTATTAATAGCCAAAACTATCTGAAAAGTCTTGCCCTGCGGTTATTTTAATTCCATCACAGTATTTTATCATATTGCCATATCTGCTATAAATCTTATTAGCATGATGATTTTGGATATGGAATATTGTAAAATTTTATAGTTAATCTACCAGGCACATAAAAAATATGGGGAAAAAATTAATTTTACTCACTAATGATAACGGGATAGATTCTGGAGGAATTTCTATCCTCTATAACATTTTAAAAGAAGATAAAAGATTTTCAGTAAGAGTTGTAACACCGGATAAAGAAAGCGCTGTTTCCATAGACAACCTGATTGATCCGGATTGCAGATATACGGCAGATTTTACATGTAGAATTGCAGGCAGGATAATGGAGAATGGAGGATTACCCCGGGGTACTCTTTTAAACATCAATGTTCCTGATGTGCCTGAAAAAGAGATTAAAGGTGTAAAAATAACCATGCAGAGCGGTGCCAAGTTTAAGGACAACTTTATAAAGAGAGTCGATCCTAGAGGCAGGGACTACTACTGGATGGATGGTGAATTCATAGGTAATATAGAAGATTTAAATTTTGATTATGATGAGATAAAGAGTAATTATGTATCCGTTACTCCAATCCATTATGATATGACTGATTACGAGAAGTTGGATTATTTTAAAAAATAGGAAATTAAAAAATAATGCTATTGTAAGAATACTGAGCTCTCTTGAGACTTTTTCTGTGAGTCTGAAGGAAGTCCGATGGGTGTAAAATGTATCGATGAAATTTTAAAATATGAAAAAGAAGTAACAACTGAAAGGTAATCTATTATAATTTAAGATTGGAAGGTGATCAGGATTTTTAAAAACTATTTAATATTTGATTTTGGTGCAAGTAATGGGCGTTCTGCCATAGCAAGGTATGATGGCAATACATTTGATATGGAAGTAACTCACAGATTTGAAAATAGACCTGTACATGCATTAGGGACTCTCTACTGGGATATACTCAGGCTTTACTCAGAATTAATTATTGGAATTCAACATTCATTAATGAAATACAAAGATATAACATCGATGGGACTTAATACCTGGGGAGCTGATTTTGGATTTACTAACAGCAATGGGAAGCTTATCTCAAATCCTGTGCACTACCGGGATGAAAAAAGAAAAGTGGATGCTGACAGCCTGTATAAGATTATTTCCAGAAAAGAATTATTTGAACTTACCGGTGCTGCAATCATACCTGTGTTTGACTTATTTCATTTATATTCTTTAAAATTGCAAAATGCTACGGAATTTGTAAGTGGCAATAAATTTCTAACTATACCTGATATCTTCAATTATTTTTTAACCGGCAAAATCTATAATGAATATACGAGAATGACAACCACTGTGATGTATAACCAGAAGGAAAATAAATTGGAAGATAGGATATTTGATAGATTAGATCTTCCCAAGGATATATTCCCCGAGATTATTATGCCAGGGGAAAAAATTGGTAATATTTCAAAGAATATATGTAGCGAACTAGGAATAGAAACTATACCTGTAATAGCTCCTGCAACACATGATACCCAATCGGCAGTTGCTGGAATACCTATAGTGAGTAAAAATAAGAATTGGGCATTTATAAGTATGGGAACATGGTTCATAATTGGTCAGGAAACAGAAAGTCCTATAATAAATGACCAGGCTTTAAATGCTGGTTTTTCAAATGAAGGTGGAGTAGGAGGAATAAATTTATTTGTTAAAAATACAACTGGACTTTGGATAATTCAACAATGCAGAGAAAAATGGAATAAAGCTAGAGGTAGCTCCATGTCCTGGGATGAAATAGCCAATCTGTCTCTTGGCGCTAAACCCTTTAAATCGCTTATCAATGTTGATGACACAATATTTTCAATACATCAAGTAGATATGCCTGAAACAATAAGGAAATATTGTAAAGAAAAAAGTCAGAATATCCCGGAAAGTATAGGTGAAATTTCAAGATGTATTTATGAGAGTCTTGCAATGCGTTTGAAATATGATTTTAATAATTTGGAGAAACTAACAGGTAAAAAAGTAGAACTTATTCATCTTATGGGTGGGGGAACTAGAAATGAACTCCAATGCCAGTTGATTGCTGATGCTACTGGAGTCCCAGTCGTAGCTGGTCCATATGAAGCTACATCGGTTGGTAACTTGCTTATGCAGCTTAAGGCATCAGGTGAGATAAGAAATTTGGATGAGGGTAGAGAGATATCTCTAAATTCTTCTGTAGTATCCAGTTATGAACCTAAAAATGTAGACAGATGGGATGAAGAATATAACAAGTATTTAAAGAAACATATAATTGATCCTTAAATAAATCTATATGACAGGAAAATAGTTTAGGTTAGCATCTACAAACCAGTCTTGTATTACCAAGTTTGATAATATTACGTAATCAGTGCTGCTATTAAAGACAGTGCTTCATTTGAAAAAGTTCATTCTTCCTATACTCCAGACCATATTGTTTATGCCGGACCGGAGATGTTATTCGTAGAGGATTTAGACGGCATTGGACA
>Ga0114922_10003928_pt1 | contig 13821 bp, 10 predicted proteins | sample AartaG_FD_100975 | JGI IMG/M metagenome (GOLD analysis project Ga0114922, IMG submission 100975) | Deep subsurface microbial communities from Aarhus Bay to uncover new lineages of life (NeLLi) - Aarhus_00045 metaG | ecosystem: Environmental > Aquatic > Marine > Oceanic > Sediment | place...
AGTAAATATGTTTTAATTTCCAAAACATTTAGTGATAAAACAACGGGAACAGTTGAATTTTATATTAAAACAACTGATAATAGTAGAATATTTAATGCTCCTATATGTGATGGTGGAGTCAATCATGCTGTTAGTTTTAGAATTGACGCTGGAAAATTCCAATACCGCGATGTCGGTGGATGGAATGATATTACTGTAGTCTCTAATGATGTTTGGTATCATATAATTATTGAGTTTGACTGTGCTACAGATTGGCATCTCTGGATTAATGGAACATCTATGGATGGTGGTTCTGGTTATGATTTCTATGGTTCACCAACAGCAATGGATACGTTCTATTTTCAAACCCATACTAGTGAATATACTTATACTGTTAATATAGATGCTCTTTCATTTTCATGGGAAGATGATTTAAACGCAAGTCTTACATTACTTTCAGAGGAATTGCTTGATGTTTATGCTTATATTAATAAATCTATTGATTTCAGCTTTTTGAATAGATATGATGCGTATTCGGATTATCAGAAATTATATAATGTGACAGTAGAGTTTGAATATAAATGGACTATATATAATTCTTCTTATAGTGAGGATGCTCAGTTTAAAGCAAATAATAATGAATATTCTCTAACATTAGATGGTTCTTGGCATTCAGCAGAGTATAATTTTCAGTTTAATAGCTCTAGTGTTGATGAATTTCATGCTATTTTCAATGTAACAAATGGAGAACTAGAGCTAAGGAATATGAATTATACCATATTTTTTGAGGCAGTAGATTTGAAGGGAAGAAATACATTGTATCAGTATTTTAAATATAATCCTCCAAATCTGAATTTAGATTACTTACAAAAAACAAGAGGAAATTGGATTCTTAATTTTACTTACACTTTTACTGAAAGTTCCGATGCAGAGTATTATAATTTCTATAATTCTATCAATCATTCATTATTATTGTTTAACATCTCGATACAGCATGAATCTGGATGGACTTCTGTTGTTTATAATTATAACATCTCTCAGAGTAATATTGATTTTACTTTAAACATAACTTCAATTCTCAATGGATTAGGAAAAGACAGATTTCTCGATTTTTATATCGAATTTTATTTATGTGGGAATCCTTCAAATCTTACGTTAGACAATATGACTCTATTTGATTTTGATTCAGATTTCTATTTAGTAGATTTAAATTGGATTGATGATACATTGGTAATTTCACATCAACCACTTGTAGTTTATTGGAGAGCATCCGATAGATATATAGATTATATTGAGATTCATCAAGAATATGAAAATAATGTGAATTTGATTCATAATACAACATTAATTAATAATACAATTCAGAGTTTTAATTTCTTTAATATCTCAGCAGGGTTTTATGAGCTGAACTTTACATTTTATGACAATTATAGTAATTGGGAGAGGTGGACTTGTAATTTTACTATTTTTAACAGGATTTCAATTAGCACAGCATATAAGAATCCTCTGCTCATTAATGAAATAAATACAATTTCAGTTTATATTGATTCTGAATATTCTATTAATCGTGTATGGTATGACAATTCTACAAATTCAGTCTTGCAGTACGATAATTCTTCATATCCATTATTTACGTATGGATTCAACTTTACTTACAGTTCATCAATACAGACTATATATAATATTTCTGTAATGGTTCTTGGTGAATATAATGACACATTTTGGGTTAATATAACTTCTCTTTCTGTAATTGAAAGAACTACTTTAATGGATATTAATAATCTTCATTATAGTTATCTTCAAGATGAGAGATTAAATGTTACAGTAGTTCTTAAAGATCTTTACAACAATCCAATTCAAAGCAAAAATATCAATTATACTGTTGAAGATCCCAATGGTGTTTTTATTAGAGATAATTCAAGTATCACAGATTCTAACGGAGAGATTAATTTTAACATTAATTTTAGTCTTAGTTATGCTATTGGATTTTATCATTTAAATTGCTCATTTTTAGGAGATAATAATTATACTGGTGTTTGGAAATTACAGAGTTTCCAAGTTAGACCAATTCTGAGAGCTGTAAATAGCACAGACATTAACTTAGCAGTAAATTCTCAACCTGTAATCAATAATTACATTCAAATTAATAATACTAATAATTTCACTCTTTCTAATTTAAATACTTCTACATTTGATATGTCTATTGTTTTAAAAATAAATTATACTGAATCTATAGTTTATGATGAATATTTAGATTACACTTACACATTTGGAGCGACTTCAGATATTTCTTATATGACCTTTGACTGTGCGAATTTAACAACATATCCAAGCAATTTTACGGATTATTACCATGATAATTCCCGGAGTACGAATTATGCGATAGTTGGAACTACATTCCAGATTTTAGATTTAGTAGGAGATACGCTTTATAATGATAATGATTTCTCGATCATGTTTACCTATTTAGATACCTCTCAAGTTGGGCAAATCCAACTTACAACAGAACCTAGAACTGATACTGATTCAATTCAATTTAAAGAATATTTAACTGTCAAGAACATTTTCATACTGGTATTTCCATAATAGCTATAATATCACTTCAGTTTCTTTGTATCATAATAGAACAGCAGCAACAATAGCATATACAGATTTCACAATCGAGAATTCAAATTATTATTTTGAGAAATCTTGTTTAACAAGTGATTTGTTTACAGCGACTACAACGTATAATCCAGGATGGGTTGTATCCTATGAAATTCTTGCGTCCAATGGAACCTATACTGAAATTCGTATTTCATATTCGGCCAGTTTTGAGATCTCAAATGTCACAGTAGTTCTGAATCTAAATGCTGATAATTTATATGCAGAAGGCTGGAGTAATAGTGGCACCCAAAGCCTTTATACCTTTATTTTAGAGATTCCGAATATTAATTTTACTACAAGTACACAATATTTGACGGTTTATGGTAATTCTTCAATACCGTATGCAACCTTTTCAAGATTTGAAAATGAAGATGATTATGATTTTGATGAGAAAGATTATGACGATGATGATATGGCGATCTGGTATCGAGGGTATCTTTCCTTTCCCTATTATTCTCAGGCCTTTATAGTACAAGGGAGGAATAGCACTTGGACTTTAGATGGGGTTCATTATGCCGGAGATGAATATGATATTACAAGTACAGGCTATTTTGAATGCTCTGGGGGATTTGGAACGGGGATTACATCTGCATATCTTCATTTTAAAGCACATCCGATTGGGAGGGTCATTCGGCATGTGAATTATAGGAGAGATTATACTGAAGTGGTCTATCGAATTAATACAATTATAGAGCTTCAAAATGCTGAATTTGAATTTTATATTGAAAATGATGAGCCCTATACAATTATTGATATTTTTTTTGAAGGGGATGAGGTTGATCATGATGAATACAAGCATATAAAACTGACTAAATTAGATGGAAAGGATTATTATGAACTTTTGAACATTGATTTAGAGAGAGGTGTAAATAAAGTTCATATTCAATATCGAGAAGAGCATCTCGAACAACATTCCTGGTTGATCATTCTTGCTTTAATTTTGATAATAGGATTTACAGGATTCTATGCGTTGAAGTTCAATGCTCTCAAAAAGCGGAAGAAAGGGGAAAAACTCACTCGAAAAGATTTTGTAATACTCCTCATTCCGATTTGGAATATTAAACCTGAAAAAGTGGAGAAAAGGCGTGAAAAGAATAAAGAGAAGGGCATTCTTAGAAGGCCTTTAAATGAATTAAAAAAAGTAGCCTCTGAATTGAGAATAAAAAAAGCAAAAAGAAAGACAATAAAAAAAGAAGCAAAAAAACAAAAAAAATAAGGTGAAGTGAAAATAAGATGGGATTTGTAGATGGATTGAAATTTATTATACTTTTAATATGCGTACCACCAGAATTTCTTTTTAATAAAGGATTTGGTTTTGTTCCTGATATTTTAAAAATAATGTGTGTAAGCATGCTTGTTGTGAGCCTTGGAAAATATCTAAACTTCTATGAACGTAAAACCTATATGGTCATAAAGTGGATCATTTACATATGGTTTGTGCTGTATTTAGCTTATGTGTTAGAATACTTCAATTTCTCTAAAGAATATACGACTTTTGATTGTATGTCAATAGGGTTTTCTATAGGAATACCTCTCTGTGTGTTCGTTGTATGGCATATTGGAAAGAACTGGTTAGCGAAGAGAATACCCTTTGACATCTATTATATCGCAATGGCAATATATGGTATCATTGGTATGGTTTGGTTTTCGATGAAGCCTGAAGAGATAAATATTAATTTATTTGTTTTTTATTGGGGGCTTTTAACCATCATTTTAACCTATTTATTCAGTTTTCTTAGTAAAGGTGTTCTTTCTATGAAAGATGCTAAATTTTGGCTCCGAATATTTAATGTTTTAAAAATAATCGGGTTCGTGATCTTGGTAAGCATTGTAAGTTTGCTTGTGTTCTCTTTAGAACCTGAAGAAACGATGTCTCTTGAAATATGGTGGTTTGGCGTAGGGGGCATTATTCTTTTTGCAGGGTTATCCATTTACTACTTTCAAACTAAAATGAAGAAGTTTTTTATCTTATTAATGGTAGGATCAGAATCGCTTCTATTTGTAGATATAATGGACTTTTTATTAATTTTTATTACTCAATTAGGTGTGATTCTTTTTCTGTTTGTCACCTTTTTCATTGCCTTAATTCTCTATCTATATACACAACGAGCAAAAGCAGTAGGGATTGCACTTTTCATTGCTATTCTGTTTAGCGTTGCCTTTATGCTGCTTGTTGCGATAAATGATGAGAGAATTTTTGAAAATTGGATGGTAGGATTGTCATTTGCCCTCATCTTTATTATCTTATATATCATACCTCCAGGAAAATTATGGACAATAATAAAGCGAGTTCATCTAACATTAATTATATTCTTTCTCTCACTTTTTCTATTAGACATATATGATTTTCTTATGACACTCAATACCATTTATTTTTAAATTAATCTACCGAAAAAAACACAAAAAAAAGAGGTAAAAAAATTTTGAAAAAAGCGAAAAAAAAACTACTGAAACGGAAAGTAAGTATTGGTATAATATTATTTGCAGCGATTTTTATAATATTTCTAAGCAACAACACAACCACGGCAAAAGCAGAACACACAAACTCAATTGATGTAGATTGTTTTAAAGACGAAACTGGATATGAACTGATTATTGATGATGTAAATTGGGATGTCTGGTATGCAAATAATGACTCATTTCATTTTCTCTTCTTTAATTTTACGTATTTATTAGATGGAAAGACTATTACAATTTATACAGGAGATTTTAACTATGATCTGAGTCCTGCTACTGTCAGCACCTCTTTTCTTATGTCTCATCATGAAAATACATCATTAGAAATAGCTGTAGCACAAATAGATGTAGGAAATGATTTTAGCATTTCGATTGATGCAGATATCATTGATTTGCATGTAGAGCCTAAGAGTGCACCATCTTATTCACCTCCGCCTCCAGTAGTTATAGAAGGAGAAGAAGAAGTTAAGGAGGTAATCGTTGACCCTTTTGATCAACTTGAGGAAGACTATAAAAAACATCCTTTTCTTGCAATGCTTCATGGTTTTTTATGGGGTATATTTCTTGCGTTTATCGGTTTTGGGGGTAAATATTATGCTGTTAAATTGAAAGAGAGACCAATCCCTTTTGTGGTGAATTGCGTAAACGAAGAGGACTGGAGAGAGATTCTCCCAAAAGAACCTCAAAAGCATTTACATGAAGATGAAGAATTTGATATTACGCATGAAATGGTCAAGTTAGGAAGATATCTAGGAGAAAAGGGGATCTCAAAGATTACAGAAAAAATCGTCTTAGAGTTCAAATCAATTCGGGCTCATGTCTTAGAAGTCCATTGTGATGAACATTTTGCTCAAGTAAATACATCCCGAAAACGTAGGGTTAATATCTACCAAACTGATATGATCGATTATCAATTAATGATATTCAGAATTCCCGAAGTAAAACAACCCTTCAAACAAGTGCTTAAAAAAGGAGCAAGCAATCGCTTAAGACATTATTTCGCAAAACACTCTCCTCTCAGAAGTCTCACATTGAGTCTACGATCTAAGGTAGAATTTGTGGATTCAAAAGAAAAACTTAGAAAAGTGCTCTATCTAATTCATAGGGATGGAAAAGAACGGTTGAAATATATTGCCGATTTTAGATATAAACAACAAGTTCCTGATAAACAAGATCCAGATTTATATAAATGGCAAAGAAAAACAGCTCAACCATTATTCTTTGAAGAGATTCTCAGAAGTGATCCCACGGTAAAAGCAAAGACAATTAGGCGTTATCATATGCGAGAGATCTTTGTTGAAATAGATCCTCAGTATAGAGATATCTACCGAGAATCAGAAGATAACCTTCGAATTCAAATGATTCACATTAAAAACACGCTTCTAAATAAAATACGAAAACTTAATGAATATATTTTAGATCTTGAAGAAAAGCAAGTACAAATGAAATCCGATTTCGAATTAGAATATGGACGAAAGACGATTGAACTAAGGCAGTCATACTTAAAACCATTAGAAGCATATACACAGTCTTTTGCGCCTCAATATGCGAAAACAGGAAATTTTGAAGAGTCAAGAAAAGAGGCTCTAAAAGATTTAAAACTTACTGAAGAATATCAAAACCTTAAAAAACTTCAAGAAAAAGCACAACATATAATACAACATCTTGAGAATCCTGCATTCGTTGAGGAGCTTATAGCTTCCAATAAAGCGAAAGACCAAATAATCAATAATCTAATAAAGGGAGATGGAAACGCAAAAAAAGGAATAGGAAGTTCACTCTCTGAGGACATGAAGAAAATAGAAGACGAATTCTTTAAAGGTTAAATAACGAGAAGGAGATAAAAAATGGAAATGAAAGAACCTCAAAAAGGCACTCATGAATTAACACTTGTAGGAGATAACAGATCTCAAACTAATCTCATTTCACTACAAGATTTCCTTCATGATATAAAGGCGAATTACCCTGAAAGCACAGAAAAAGTAGAACAATTTCTTTCTCTCATTGAGGATCAATTTTCTGAAAATGATCTAGTAGATCTCTCCTCAAAATTCTTGTTGCAAGATGATATTCTTGAAAAATATTTATCTCTTAAAAGACTGGCATACAGATTTAAGGTTAAATTCTCAGAGGAAGATAAGGAGAGGTTGAAAGATGTAAAAGAGACTATTTCAGACATAAAACCGATCTTCTCTATAAAAGCAATTAAAACAAATAACATTAAAGAGAACTCAGACTCGGATGACATTCTAAAAAATCGCATTAAAAAAGCTATTAAAGATCTGGATAAAGTATCTGAGAATATAGATGATCAGATTTATCTTCTTAACAATATATTTGCAGTATTAAGGGAATTACAATCCTTAGAACAGAAAACACTTGAAGCAATTCAGAGTCGTGAAGGAGGCAATGTCAATATATCGGGTAGTAGTACAGGAGTAGATAATTTTCTACAAAGAAATGCGCAACTCAAGGACTCTCTTATCGCCATGATCCAAGATCCAAAATTTCAACTTAAAACGGATGTGTTTATGATGAATAAAAAACAGAAAAGTAATGATCAAGGAGGTAAAGAATAAAAATGCCAGTGAATTATTCTCTGAGCAATTATGATGATAGGTGGTGGAATCCATATCTTCTTAATGGAAAAACCTATCAAGTCTTACAAGCAGAAGCATTAATCGATGATTTCTATAGATATGAAGTTCCATTAATGGAATGGGATAAAAAAACAATCTATTATTGTGGTGTAGAAGGATCAGGTAAAACAAATGCTATGCGTTTTTCTACATGGATTCTTAATAATATTGAAGATTATGTAAATGAAGGGCTTATTACAATCCTAACAAATGATATTAGGATATTGGGAGATAAGCGCTATTCATACCTCTTTGAAGGTATTGTGTTTGTAAACCTACTTTGTGATGATGCAATGGGAGCTATTGGAACTGATTCTGTAGATTATATGAATAAGGCAGGAAGATCAGTATCAAAAGAATTTGTAACATCAAGACATATTGGCGAAGAAGAAATAAGTAATGTAGGGGTTGTATTTATGTCCTTTGCGACACAGCATTGGAAACGCTTAAATGCAGTCATTCGGGATAATTCTACACTCAAAATCTTTACGTCTTATATGGATAATGATAACTTTAGAAATCTTTTTCCTTATGAAGAAACTGAGCTTATTCGAGAAATGCATCATCAATCACACGTTAGTACAGATTGGCGAAAGCGATCACATGCGATCTGTAGGACTGGAGCTGCAGGAATTGTTCATTTAGAAATTCCGTTTGTACCAAAAAACCAAAGAGAATTGGACTTTTGCAGAAATGCTACATTCCAAAATAAAAAGACAGGGGAATATGAGAAATATATGAAACAAGGAGAATATGTAGAAGATATTATTGAAATAGTAGAAATTAATAATGAAGAAGAGTTTAGAGCACAGAAATCACACAAGAACAAGATTTATCTTATTGATCGCTCAATAGATCAAAAAACCATAATTAATAAAATGTCCACATATCTAAGGAAACAACCAACCCTAAATTATCTTATAAAACATCACCCTAAATTAAATTCACTTGAAGATTTCTCACGAGGAAAACTATATGGTTTTCTACGTGAAGAAGCTGAAAGAATTGTTGAGGAATTCTGTACCGATATTACCAAATCAGATATGCTTACCGCAATAGAACACGCATTAAAAGAGGAAGTGCTTGAGCTTGTAGATGCTATGAAAAAAGGCAAAATTAAATTTAAAGACAAAGAAAAGGATAAGAAAAAGCTAAAGACATATAATGAGAGGATAGCTGCATGTTTTGATATTCGAAAAACTAAAGTCTTGCATATTTCTGATTTTGTAGAAATAACACACTTAACTAGGCAAAAAGTCGATAGCACTATATCAAAATACCCTAATGATTATATCAATCATTTTCCCGGTCAAGGATATTATTCATTAATGGAAGATCTACCAACAGAACAAGAGATTGAAGTGTTCATAGTTCAAACACCGCAATTACAAGCAACACTTCATAAACCAAAACCAAAAATGTTGAAGGGGGATCTCTTTGGAGAGTAAAAATAATATTTTTACATTTCGAGAGAGAGAACCATTATCCTTATATATTAGATGTATTGACATCTTGAGAAAATGTCAATACAAATTAGAAAAAACGTCAATACAAAATAGAAAAAGGTAATGACAAAATGTTAGATAAATTAAAGAAATGTCAATACATTTTGCTTGGAATGATGATCTTTATTTTTGTAATGATCGGGATTTCGCTTACATTACTCTTAAATAAGTCCTATACGGTTACTGGGATGGAAGGTTTTTTAGCATGGGAGTGCTTATTCTTTTTCTTTTTTCTTTTTCTGGCATTATCGTCTATTTTTACGTCTCGAAACGTGCGAATGTTTTTTTCATTTATAATGCTTATCCTTTCAGGAGGGGGAACAGTATTCCTAATTAGTCTTCAATCTTATTCAGAACTTGAAATCATTTTTATTATTATTTTAGGGATTTTGCTCCTCTTTTCAGTTATTCTATTTATTTTTTTTGAAGGAAAGCAACTGTTAGTTATGGTATTATGTTATCTTATTTTGATTGGAGGGTTCATTATATTTTTCTCAGTATTCTTTAATAAACCCTTTTTCTTAACAATTCTTCAGTTTAGTATTCTTTTACCATTAGCGTTAATTGCGTTTAAATATTCATTTCAAACATATGGATCGAGTCATCCTATAAAAATAAGGAGCAAAATACTCAAAATCATTTTAATCATACTACCAATTATAGCTGCTGGAGTTCTTTTATTTCCTATAAAAACCATAGAGATTGATCCTAAGAATTCTCCTGAGATTATTTTCTGGTCAGATACGTCGGCATTACCCACAGATGAAAATACGCTAAATGATTGCTATGAAAACGATATAGGCTTTTGCGTAGTTCTTAGAGATTATGGGCGCTATTTAAGCTCATCGGCAGCAAGGCATATTGAATATTTACTGAATCATTCAGTTATCACATATATCTGTCTTGGAGGGCCTGACGGTAGTTTTTACTGTACGACAGATAGTGCGGAATCCTTTGTTGATATTTTTAAGACAATTCGCTATTGGCTTATTACAAATAATTTATATCATTATCCTTCATTTAGGGGTTTTGTTCTCGATGCCGAAACACCAGGAGAAATTATCGAAGGCCTTGGAGATGATAGTTTCTTAGAAAAATCCAGATATTTCATGAAACATATGCCTTCCCGAAGAGACCTTGATCGAGCAGAAGATTCACTTAAAGAGTTAATTAAGTTAATTCATAAAGATGAGAAGGATATTGGGATAATTAAATTACCTTCTTTTTATGATGAACTTGACGATGATGGCGATTATGCGGTACTTACAAGAAATATATATTCATTTTGCAAGAATCTAGATTTAGATTTTAGTATCTCAATGATGTATAGAACCCAACACATGCCGGGGATTTCCGATTATATGATAAAAGATATGGATCAATATTCATATACTTCTGAGGAATATGAATTAGAATACCTACAAGAAGGGCAATTAGAACGAAACATAGTTCCTTTATCAACATTCTACTATGAAGTGGTATTTGAATTGAATTCAAAAGAATTAGGAATTGATCCTGAAGATCGCTACATTTTTCTTGGCACTTTTAAACTGAAATTTAAAGATACAAGCTATATTAAGGATAAAGAGTACCAGAAAGACCTAGATATCTGTAGGAATTTTGGTATAAAGCAAGTATGGTTTTATGACTGGCGTACTTGGAAACATCATTATTCCCTTGATGATCTCATTGATCATAACGAAGCCTTACATGAGAAATGGAATATGCATGTACCTGTCTATATGTTTAACCGGGATATCTTTCTAGCCTTAAGTGTTGCGATTGGCGACAGGTTTCTCTATGTCTATTAAAATTTCACATTTACAAAAAATATGAATAAAATCTATTAAAATTACAGAAAAAGGAGTTGAATTAAATGGCAAAGAAAAAACCTGCTAAAAAACCAATGAAGAAAATAACTAAATCAGATGTAAGGAAGGGAATTAAAACCGAAGAGAAATATGAAAAACAAGTCAAAAAGAAAGCTGGAAAGAAGATGCCTATACAGGCAAAAGTAGGATTAAAAGTAAAAGATAAAACGATAAAAAAAGTAAAAAAAAAATTATAAAAGATTGAAAAAGAAAATAAAGAAAGTTCAAAAAAAGAAATAATTCTCCGATAATGACTCTGATTTACGATTATTATCAAGAAAATCAGCAACTTAAAATTGAAATTGAGCAACTTAAAAAAAAGAATCAAGAGTATCAAAATTTAATTAAAAAACAAAAAGAAATTATTCAAAATCTTATCAAAAATAATAATGGAGGTAAAAAACTATGGCAAAACCAAAAATCTTTCCTAAAGGAGCCAAGGTTGGAGACCAAAAAACAGTAGTAAGAACGGTAAAAGGCAAGAAAAGACGCATTACTTTTGAGAAAACAAAACCTCATGGCACAAATAGGAATATCGATAAGAAAATAGTGAGCAATAAACCTGCATAATAAATACACTCAGTGTAATCAAAATCAATTACATTGAGCATTTTTTTTAATCTTAAATTAATAGAAATAAAAAAGGTGTAATTGTTAAATGGCAAGTAGAAAAGGGAATTACCCAAAAGTAAAACGAAGATCGAAAGTCACCAATCAGAAAACAATTAGAGTGCTTAAAATTGAAGGAGAATATAGACCTTGCTATGTATATAAATGGCATGGTAAAAGAATCGTTCAAGTTGTAAATGATAGGCGTATATTGGAGCGATATGCAAAAATAGATCGGTTAAGGCATTTAAGACCCATTGACTCATATACTCCTATTGAATTAAGATATTTATCTAATGATGAACTAATTGCGTTAGCTCGATTATATAATATAGGATATGGCAAGATACGTTCTACTGACCCTATTAAATCGAGAAACGAGCTTATTAATATTCTTTCTGAATACGCTAAAAAGAAAAGAATGGAGAAGAAACTAAGATCTTATACGAGAGCTGATCTTGAGAATATCATAAGATATCTACGGTCTGAATATAAATATGACACTAAAACAAAAAAAGAGATCTTTGAATATCTTTCATATAACATAGATGATTTGCAATTAAGAAATTGGCAACTATATAACTCCAAATCAAAAAACTTATCTAATGACGAAAAATACATAATAAGAATGCTTTCAGAAGAATTAGCACCCGGCTATCCCGTGAGAATTTCAAAAGAGAAACTCATTAAGTTAGTAGGTGAGAAAGACTTTCATCGTTTAGAAGATAAATTACTCATTCAAGGCTATAATAATGTATATTATTTAACTTCCGATGGGAAAGCAGTTTATAATGCGAACAAAGAAGCGTTTGAGAAACTCGAAATCCCAGAATATAAATCAATGACAAAAGAGCTTCCTATTGATGTAATGCAGAGTGCAAAAGCATTAGCAAAAAATGAGCGTGAATATTCGATTGGTATTGATTTCGAAAGAGAATTAAAAAATCCTCAACAAATTGTAGCAATTCAAGGTGCCAAAACATTTACGTGGCATTTGAATGAAGATTTTGAATTCTTCGGTCATACCCATCCGAATCTATCAGAGCCACATCCCTCTAAAAATGATTTAATCAATATGAAGGTTGGGAGACCTGAATTTATCGTTGCTGGAAAGTCAGGTAAAACGATTATTGTGAATATTGAGAATGACAATATATATCGAAAGTGGAAAAGAGAAAAATATCCGATGTCCTATAGTTGGTTTGATTTAAATAAAAAAGAAAATCGTGATCGATTCTTCGAATTTACAGGGGTAAAAGTATATCCCTATAGAAAAGGTATGAAAGTAAAACTCATTGACGATCCGAAATTAGAGAAGTCATTTCCTTTCTTTAGCGAATATCAATTATCAACAATCTCAAAAGGATCATGGGAGTGAAAAAGAAAAGAATAAAGAAATTAAAAATTAATTCTGTAAAACCAAAGTAAACAGAGTAAATATGCAATTGAGCCTCTATTTACTATGACATCTTAATTGACTGATACTATATTCATGAAATTGATATTATTAACACTGGATCTTTATCTTTCCATAGTTTAACTTATAAATTCTCCATTTAATACCTTAAATACTTTTTTAATAACATCATTAAATCTAAAAACAAAGAGTATTTTTATATATTTATTGATACTATATTGTATTATAGACTTCAAAAACAATAAAGATCTTAAAACTTTTAATAAGACACACTTTCCTTTTTAATTTGGGAAAATAAATAAGGATGAGAGAAGATGGAATTAGAAGCTAAAAAGATTAAAGAAATCAAAATTGAGGAAATATCTAAAGAACACTTTGGAGATAGAGTGTGTTTAGATTTCAATAGTTTGTTGGGAGAAAACGAAGGCTTGTTAGTGGGGAATTATAGTAGAGGCTTATTTCTTATTAATAATGAGAAAGCACCAGAAAACCAGAGATATGAAATTGAAGAGCGCCCTTTTAGGGTAAATGCGGGTGTGGTTTCTGCTTATGTTTATATGCCTAACTCTAATACAAAATACATTTGTGAACTTAGAACAAGGGACAAAGTACTAGTAGTTAATCCAAAAGGTATAGCAAGAGAGGTTGAGATAACTAGACTAAAAATAGAGAAAAGACCAATGACATTTATTAAAGGA
>Ga0114922_10003929_pt1 | contig 13817 bp, 6 predicted proteins | sample AartaG_FD_100975 | JGI IMG/M metagenome (GOLD analysis project Ga0114922, IMG submission 100975) | Deep subsurface microbial communities from Aarhus Bay to uncover new lineages of life (NeLLi) - Aarhus_00045 metaG | ecosystem: Environmental > Aquatic > Marine > Oceanic > Sediment | place: Aarhus...
CAAGCCGGCGGCGGGCGACATCTGGCTCTACCTGGCCGTCATCGGCGACACCGTCTACGGCAGCATCGGCAAGACACCCAACCATCAGCTTCGCGGCTTCAGCGGCTGGGGCGGCCCGCACTGGCGCGGGATGAGCACCGCGCTCTTCGCGCTGGATCGCCGCACCGGGAAGCTCCAGTGGGTGCACAGCGGCTCCGTCGCCACCGCGTCCATCGTCATCGGCGACGGCCGCGTCGTCTTCTTCGACGGCCAGATGGCCCTCCGCGCGCTCGACCTCGCCACCGGCAAGGAACAATGGGCGGTGAAGACTGCGATCCCGCCAGAGGGGAAGATCACTCACGCGGCGCTGTACCGCGGCAAGGTGTGGGCGATGTACAGCCCGAGCGGCGGCGTGAGCAGCAAGACACGCGACCGGGGCTGGAAGGTCGCCGTGTTCTCCGCAAAGGACGGGGCACTGCTCCATGAGCCCACGCCCGAAGAGGGCGCTGTCGCGTCGATGACCCTCTCCGAGGGCGTCGTGTTCATGGCCCCGCAGCACGGACAGGGCCGCATCCAGGTCGTCGACGCCGCGACCGGCGCGTTCCGCAACGACCTCATCCCGCGGGTGCCCGGCTCGAAGTGCACGCCGCTCCTCGCGACGCCGAACTGGCTCTTCTACCGCCACCAGGCCGGCTCCGGCTTCATCCGCATCGACCGCAAGACGAAGCGGATGTACACCATCCACCGCATCCGCTGCACTTGTCACTATCCGGGCCTGCCGGCTAACGGCCTGCTGTACGTGCAAGGCCCCGGCTGCAACTGCGCGCACGCGTTCCGCGCCAACGTCGCCTTGATCCCCGGCGCCCGCACGCCCGTCGTGCCGAAGGACCCCGACAGCCGGGTCGTGAAGGGCCCGGCGTTCGGCCAGCCGGTCGGCCCGGTTGACAAGAGCGCATGGGCGACGTGGCGCGCCGATCACACGCGGAGCGGCCAGACCGCGGACTCGCCGGCGCTGCCGCTCGAGCAGGCGTGGTCTGAGGCGCCCGACGGGAGGCTGACGCCGGTGGCGGCGGCGGGCGGACTGGTTTTCTGCGGGTCGACGGCGCGGAAGTTCTATGCGCTCGATGCGACAACCGGCAAGCCGCGTTGGCAGTACATGACCGAGGGGCGAATCCGTGTCGCCCCGTACTGCTGGCAGGGGAAGGTGTACTTCGGCGACGACGGCGGCTGGGTGCACTGCCTCCGCGCCCGCGACGGCGCGCTGGTGTGGAGGTACCCGGCGAAGCTGGGCAATGACCGCGTGGTGGCCTACGGGGACCTGATGTCCGCGTGGCCGGCGGGGAACGGCGTCCTCGTGCACGGGGGAACGGCCTACTTCACGGCCGGGTTCTTCCCCGGCGATGGCGGGGTGCTCTACGCCGCGGACGCGAACACCGGCGAGATTCGGTGGACCAAGATGCGCCTGACGTTCCGCCTCCAGATGGGCGCGACCGCGGGACCGATGGCGCTCGGCAAGAAGTTCCTGTTCGTCCCAACGGTCGGCGGCCCGCCCATCCGTGTCCCGCTCGAGAGCCCGGCCCAGATCTCCGGGCCGCCGCGTCATTGGCGCGGCGCCTTCTCGGCGCGCGGGCGGCAGGTGATGACCCTCGGCGACGAGGCCATCGTCGGCACGCGCGACATGCAGTACATCCACCACGTCACCACCTACCACCACCTGTCGTGCGGGCTGCCCGTCGTCACCGATGACGTAATATACTACCGCGACGGCCGCGCTCTGACCGCGGAGAAGCGCGCCGCCTACACGGTCCACCCGAAGCGTGGGCGGTTCACATGGGTTGACTCGCAGCGGCCGGGTCATGTGGTGTCGTCGCCGAACGCCGAAGACACGCTGTGGCGCGCGTGGCAGGGCGTTCGAATGACGGCCGCCATCAAGGCCGGTGGGACCATCTTCAGCGGCGGCGCCGGCAGGGTCTACGCCACCGACGCCGCGACCGGGCGGAGCGTGTGGAACGGCGAAGTGAACGGCAAGGTCACCGACCTCGCGTTCAATGGCGGGCGGTTGCTTGTGGTAACCGACGCCGGCTCTGTGGCATGCTTTGGGGCGGCGAATCCCTAGCCCGAATGTGTCGCTCACCGCAGAAAACGCGGAGTACGCAGGGAGGATAACATGCAACGCCACAACAGTTTACGCTGGAATTGAGCTACTCCCTGGCGCCTGCGCACCCTGCGCGTTGCAGAAACGCCCGAATATGGCTGTAAGCCCTTTCTCTAGAAGTACCTCTGCACTGCTAACGTGTAGTTTCTGGGTTTTTCGCACAGATTCTTGCGTGTGGGTTCTACTAGCTCATTCAGCCGCAAGGCGTTACATTCAGGCGCGATCACTGGGTCCTTTGGCAGGAGAAAGCGGTCTCAAGCGACCGCACTCCATTTGTAAAGGACAAAAGCAAGGACAATATTCCCCCCATCCTACAAGAGGGGCGCTTTTGTAGGGGGCACGTCGCTGATGACAGCGTTCTCGACCGGGTTTTGAATTTCGGTCATTCGTGCTTTGGATTTGTTTCGGATTTCGTGCTTCGGATTTCGAATTTGGTTGCGGCCACAGGTCGCAATGTGGTTTCTGCGACCTCTGCGGTGAAATATCCGGGCCAGCCATCGGAGTTCCGGGGACAGTATGCTTATCTCTTGGAGTCTCGGCAGCACGGTTCACGAAGAGAGGGAAAAAGACTCACCACGGATAGACACGGATACACACGGATGATCGGCCGCAGGCCGATCCTTCGGAGTGCGGCGGCTTGACGCCGCTTTCCAAAGCGCGGGTCTTCACCACGAAGGGCACCGCCTGCCCTGAGCGAAGTCGAAGGAAAGCGCACGAAGAAGAAGCGGTGTAAGGTGGGGGAACGGGGAAATGGGGAAACGGGGAAAGGCCTCACCAAAAAGACACGTAACAGCTAATAGAGGCGGCTTGTCAAGAGACAATACTTTCCTTGGCCCGCCCGTGGGCGGGTACAAGTGTCGCTGCAAGCTCGCCGATGCGCCCTTCGTGCCGCCCGATCTGACTCGTTCCTTCACGCCTGAGTGTCAGGTCAGTCGACCTGCACCAAACAGCTAAACGGGCTCCACGGGTCGGTCATTGAGCGACCCGCCGTCCCCGGTTTCGGGGAACCGCACCAGAAGATCAATCGTGCCGTCCCGGCCTCACTCACAAACAAATACGGGATGCTTGCGCTCACCAGTTATCGTCGAGATACCGGTCCGGGCAGATCGACGGGCCCGAGGGCCGGAGAGAGGCCGCTTCCCTATCACTTCATCGGCATCCGCTCGTCGCGGGGCCAGTTACGCGCCCGGGATGGCGGCCTCCTCCGTCTGTCTTATCCTCCAAACAAAAGGGTCTGTTGGTACTCCGTTCCGTCCCGCAGAATGTGGTACACCGCACACGCCAGCTTGTGTGCGATGATCTCGTAGGCGATGAGCTTTCGGCCGCGGCCCCGGTGCCGTGCGAATTGCCGGTCGAAGTACCGCTTGATCCGGGGGTACCATTGCACCGCCTGCACCGCCGCCTGAGTAAAGGCCGACTTCAGATACGCGTTGCCCTGCTTGCTGCCCCGGCCCCGGCGCTCGCGGGCCCCCGACTGAGCCACGCCCGGCACCAGCCGGCAGTACGAACTGCACTGGCGGACGTTCTTGAACCGGGTCACGTCCCCCAGTTCGTAGTACACGGTGATCGTCAGAATCTCGCCCAGCCCGGGCACATCCAACAGCCGGCGGAAGGGCGTGTTGTCCTTCACCGTCGCCAGGATCCGCCTCTCCAGCTCGCCGATCTGCTGGCTGTAGAGCTCGATCCGCTCGCAGCTCTGCCGCGCTTCGACTCGCACCAGCGGATGATCCAGGTACGCCGTCACCTCCTCCTCCGCCAGCGTCTTGATCTTGTTGCGGCTGTGGTCCAACACTCCGTGCTGATACAACATCCGCCGTATCGTCACGTACTCGCCCCCCCGCAGATGTACCAGCCGCTGCCGCCGGCGCGTCAGGTCCCGCACCGGCCGTGTGGCCTTCGGGTAGATGTACGCCTGCGGGATCAGGCCCGCCCGGAGCAGCTTCGCCAGCGCGAACGCATCCCGGCGGTCCGTCTTCACCTTCGCCCCGCTGATCAGCCGCACGCCCAGGGCGTGTGCCAGACATATCTCGTAGCCTGCCTCCATCAACCCATCCACCAGCCAGTACCAGTTGAACGTGCTCTCCACCACGCACTGCGGAGCCGGGTCGTACTGCTCCAGCAGTTCCGTGATCTGGCTCAACTCGTTCCGCACCTTCCGTTCGACCTGAATCTCCATCGCGTCGTTAATCACACACACCTGACAATGCGTTGCACCCAAATCCAGTCCGCAGTAAAATGCCATCCGGCGGCCTCCTTATTTTGGGCGGGGCCAATTCCCCGCCGTGTCAACAGCGAGTTTACTCGCTTATCGAGGCCGCCTCTATTTATTATCACTTCGGCCAAGTGGGGTAGTGACACGGCTTCTGTATTGCGAAAAGCGGTGAGAGGCCGGCAGCAAAGCTGCCGCGGGAGTTTGCAGGGCAGACTCCAGCCGTTCCAGCGGAACGGTACGTGTCCGCTCTCCGCCTGCGGCGGATCGCACCGCTGCCGCTGGTGCCAGTCACCGTTTTTCGCACACCGCGCTACGGAGATGCGCAGGCGGGCTGCGGCTTGGCAGGCTGTCACTCGTGGGCTCTCCCCGCTCCGCTTCATTTGGCTGAAGGGTTGCCATTCTCCGAGGTCATGGACCCCGGCGACAAAAGAGCCGCCTAACGTACCGCGTTCCATCAGTTACATGGGCTTCAACAGAGTCCTTAGCCTCAACTCGGCCACGAATCAGCCGACCATGAAAGCGGATGTTCTTAGGAAGTGCCCGGTGACCGTACAGAGCAAGACGCCGACGACGGAGATCAACGCGGGCCGCACGGTGAACGAGTTGATCAGCGCCGTGTCGATGGCGATGGACATCGAGGACGGCGTCAAGCTCTACCACGGGTGGCGCGTGGCGATCATCGCCGCCGACCTGACCCGGGCGATGGGCCGCGATAACCCGATGGAGACGTTCTACGGCGGGCTGCTGCACGACGTGGGCGCCGTCGGGCTCCCCTATCACCTGGTCCACTACCTCGCCAGGCAGTCGGGCGAGCCCCGCCACGACGAGCGCGTGATGGACCCGGCGGTCGTTTCGCACCCGCTCCTTTCCGCCGAGATCGTCAGCTCACTGCCGGGCATCGTCGGCGCGGCGAGGGCGGTGCTCGATCACCACGAAGACTGGAACGGGCACGGCTTCCCGCGCGGGCTCCACGACACCGAGATCGGCGTAGACGCCCAGATCCTCCACGCCGCAGACACCGCCGACCTGATGCTCCGCGACGGTGAGACCGACGCCCTCGACAGCCTGGTCGCCCGCATCGCCGGGCTCGCATCGGCCCGCCTGTCGGCCGACGTCGCGGAATGCCTGATCGAACAACTGTGCGGGGGCCTATACGAAAGCCTGATGGACACCGACTGCCTGCCGGATCTGTTCGAGTCGAGCCGCGCCCAGGTCGGCAAGATCCCTGTCGAGCGCGGCGTTGACGCCATCGGCATCACCCTCGACGTGCTGTCCCGGGTGGTGGACAACAAACATCCGTACACCATCGGGCACTCGCGCCGGGTGGCGCGGTACTCGCTGCTGATCGGGATCGCCATGGGGCTGGAGCACGACGATTTGACGATGCTCAAGTGGGCGGCGCTCATCCACGACGTGGGGAAGCTCAGTGTCCCGACCCACATGCTCGACAAACCCGGCGCACTGTCACCCGAAGAGTACCAGGTCCTCCAGTTCCACGTCAGCTACACGTTCGACATCGTGTCGATGATCACCGACCTGCGGCCGGTGGCAGCCGTCGCCAGCAGCCACCACGAGCGCCACGACGGCAATGGCTATCCGCTGGGCTGGGCCGCCGACGATATCCCGCTCGGAGCGCAAATCATCGCGGTGTCCGACGCGTTTGATGCCATGACCTCACAACGTCCTTACCGGTCGCTGAACGACGTGACGGCGGCCTGCCGGGAACTGCAAGACAAAGCAGGGAGCCAGTTCAACCCGGACGTGGTTAGGGTGGCGGTACCCGTCCTCCGCAACCTGGGGCTGGTTATCGTCGGCTGAACGTTCCCCCTGCAGATTCTGGATTTCAGATCGCGCTGGGATGGAGCTGCGATCAGCCGGGGGGCCGGACCGCGCTGAAGCCGCGGTCGCCACCCAGCGTGTAGATACGCCGGGCGTCTTCCGGCCCGACGTGGCTGGCCACCACCTCACCCGCGAAGATGGTGTGGTCGCCCGTGAGGAGCTTGCCGGTCAGCTTGCACTCGAAGTTCGCACACGCGTCATCGACCAGAGGCGCCTTCACCGCCGTGGCCGGGAGCAGCCGCACGCCGGACTCCGCCATCTTGTCGCCGTCCCGGCCCGATTTCGTGCCGACCACCATCGTGGCGTCCTTCATGGCTTCGCTCGGGAACACCACCACGAACTCCCCCGCCTTCTCGATCAGCTCGTGGCTGTAGCGGGTCAGCCCCACAGAGATCGCCAGCATCGGCGGGGAGCCCGACGTGCACATCACCCACCCGAGCGCGATCGCGTTCGGGTTGCCCTGCTCGTCCACGCAAGTGGCCCAGCCGATGGCCTCCGGATACTTCCGCTTCATCGCCTCACCGTACGAGACCTTCTTCAACATCCGCTTCCCTCCTTCAACTCGTGGATTCCGGGCTTCAGATCACGTCCCCTGGAGGTGCATCAGGTCCGCCGCCTTGCGGAGGGCGCGCGTCTCGAGCTGGCGAACGCGCTCGCGCGTGATGCCCAGGTACTCGCCGATTTGCTCCAGCGTCTGCGGCGAGCCCGTCAACCCGAAGCGCTGCCCCAGGATCTCGCGTTCGCGCTCGGTGAGATGCATCATGACCTTGTCCAACTCGGCACGAATGTGCGCCAGGTTCTCCTTGCGCTCCAACTCGCTCACCGTCTTGTCGGGCTGGACCTGGATCACCTCATCGGCGCCGGTGACGAACGGCTGGATGGCGTAGTTCTGCTCGGGCACCACGCGCGCGAATCGCTTGACGATGCACCACGTAGCGTAAGTGCTGAACCGCGTGCCGCGCGTGAAGTCGAACTTCTCCGCCGCCTTCAGCAGGCTGAGGTTCCCTTCGCTGATCAGGTCGTTGATCCCCATGATCCGACCAGCGTGCTGGCGGGCGAGCTTGACGACCAGCCGGAGGTTCGCCTCGATCAGGCGGGCGCGGCATTTGCTCGCCTCCGTGGCGAGCCCCTCGAGCCTGGCAAGCAGCTCGGGGCTGTCGCCCTCCGAGGGTTTCAGCGACTCGCGCAGTCGGGCGAACCGGTACTTGATGTAGTTGTACTTCCGGAACAGCGCCCGCTCCTCGTCCCGCTTCAGAGGCGGACGGCGGCTCAGGTCGGCGAAGTACGCCGGCATGCCGTCCGGCGTCTCCTTCCGCTTGTACGCGGGATAATCCAGCGCCGGACTGTGCATGATTTTCTCATCCGCGTCGGGCGCGTCGAACAACGGATCGTAGCGGTATTCGACATCGGTGCGCAGGAGCTCTTCCGCGCGCAGCGTCTTCAGATAGGCCGCGACCAGCCGCCGGCTCAGGCCGACCGCCCGGGCGATCTCGGCGTCTTCCTTGCCGGCCCGGTGCGCCGCGAGCAGTTGCTCGCGCTTCGCCGCATCCAGCGGGACCCCCGAGCTCGGGAAGAGCAGATTGTCCGGGTTCGCCATCTCGTGGCTGCTGATCGCGTGCCGGATCAGCCGCGCCGGGAACCCGAGCTTCTCGGTGAGCCGGCGCACGGCTTCCGGCACCGATACCTTGCCGGACCTCGCCAGCGCCCGCGCCTCGCCGAGGATGAGCTGGCGCTGCTTTTGGTTGGGCACCCGGATCCGAAATATCGGCCCCTGCCCCAGCGAGGCGATGAAGGCGTCCACTTGCGACTTCTTCGCCGCCGAGCGCTGGGCGCCGTCCGGGAAGATATATCGTCGGGTGATCAGCCCGCTGCGCCGCCACTCGGACAACGTCTTTTCCGAAAGGTCATACAGATCCTTGATCTGGTCCAGAGTCAGCAGCCCCGACGCCGCCCTCTTGCCCACGCGCAGATCGAGCGTGCCGCTGAGTTGATCCAGAAGCCTGATGAGTTCCGCCTTGAGCTCCCCGCCCTCACACGACCGGCTGTTGGGCGGCGGGCTGAACAGCGTCAGCCGGTAGACCACGAAGTTCTCGGGGTATTCTCTGCCCGGCTGGACGTCGTGGATGAGGTGGTCGAGGCGGTTGATCTGGAGCTCGCGCTGTTCGCGCGGGGAGAGCCGAAGCTGTGCAGCTAAGTCCCGAATCAGCGGCAGCTTATATCTCGCCACGCGTTGGGACTCCTGACCGGCCGACACGGCGCTACGGCCATAATCGGCATATTCCCGCGCGCGGCAAGCGCGGAAACACCGGCACCACGCCTGCCTATAAAAGTATACCACACGTCGCCTTGCGGGGCAAGCGGGGCAAGAACTGAGTCATCCCCAGTTTTCGCAGGTTCTTGCCCAAGCAGCGTTTACGCTGCTTTCCGAGTCCGCCGCAGGCGGGCGAGAATAGGCCCCCGCTTTAGCGGGGGGCGAGCAGTGGCCGCCCCTCCTTTTACGCTCAGCCCCGTTTACGGGGCTTAAGACCAAACATGAGGCCCGGCCCGCTGGACCCCGCCTGAAGGCGGGGCCTATTCTCGGAGCTGTCGCTCCTCGCCCCGTCTCGAAAACCGGGGCTGACTCAGGAGCAAGAACGGTGGCTCAGTCGGCCGACGTTTCGCCCCGGTCCGCTCTGAAGATGTCGATCTTGCGCCAGGCGTCGCTGGTGAGACGCCAGAAGGTGATGGAGCCCGCCACGGCGATGTACAGGGTCACCGCAAGCCACGCACCCGCCACGCCCATCTTGAGGACGAACACGAACACCATCGCCAGCGGAATGAACATCAGCCACGTGCAGCCGATGGTGACGAACATCGGGAACCGCGTGTCGCCGGCGCCTTTGAGCGCGCCGTAGGACATGATGAAGAGCGCGTCGAACGCCTGGAACATCGCGGCGAAGATGAGCATCGTGCCGCCCATCCGGATGATCCCCTCGCCCGTGCCTCGCCTGCAAAAGAGTCCGATCAGCGGCCGCCGGAACAGCACGAACATGATGCCCATGAACACCATGAAGCCGACGCCCACTGCCACCGCCCGATACGCGCGACGCTTCGCCCCGTCATGGTCGCCCATCCCGATGTGCTGGCCGACGATGGCCTGGATGCCGATGTTCAGCCCAATCACCGGCATGAACGACATGTGCAGGATCTGGATGGTCGCATTCTGCGCGGCGAGAGCATCCTTGCCAAGGCTGCCGATGACCTTCATCACGAACAGCGTCCAACTGGCGTTCTCAAGAGACCAGGTCAGCCCCGCCGGGATGCCGAAGCGAATCATCCGCCACATCTTGGTGAGGTCGAGGCCCCAGGCCGTGCGTGAGCCGTACGCACGATGCGTGGGGCCGCTGAGGAACGCTCCGAACATCAGCACCGCCTGGAAGCAACTGGCCAGGATGGTCGCGATGGCGGCGCCCTCGATGCCCATCTCGCGCACGCCGAGCTTGCCGAAGATGAGGATGTAGTTCAGCGCCACGTTCACCGCGCCGCCGATCACCGCGGTGATCATCGGCACCACGGGCCGCTTGGTCGCCTGGTAGAAGGCGGACAAGGCGTAAATGAACCCGACGGGCGCCACGCGGAACAGGCCGTAACGGAAGTACGTAATCTCGTGCTCCTGCACGTGCGGAGCGTGGTCCGCCCACGCGAAGATGGCCGGTGCCAGCGGGCGCAGCAGGAGGGCCGCCGCTCCCCAGATGAACGCCAGGTAAACCGCCTGCCACACGTAACGGGGCGCGTCGCGCGGCCGGCCGCGGCCCATGCTCTGCCCCACGAACGTGTTGGCGATGGACAGCGTCCCCATCAGCAGCGAGCCGATGAGGAACAGGCAGCTCGAGGCTGCGCCGACCGCCGACAGCTCCGGCTGGCTGTGCCAGCCCACCATCATCACGTCGGCGAATTGCATCGCCGTGTACGACAGCATCGTCATGATGATGGGGAACGACAGCCAGAGCACCTCGCCCAGCTCGCGCCAGCCGTTGGCCGCGGGCGCGAGCTCCGGCACCGGCCCCGGCACCGGCATAGGATCCGGCGCCGGCACGGGAAGATCGGGGCTGTCCTGTCGGATCTCGTCGCTCATAGGGGATTATTCTACAGCAACTGCGTGCTTCGGATTTCGGGTTTCCCTTGGCTACGCCTCGGTGAGGGAGAATCGGATTTCCGCGCCGCCGATCTTGGCCACCCGCTGCGGCTCACCGTCCAGACCCCGGTCGATCGATAGCGCCAGCGTCTCGGCACGGATGTACTCGGCCCAGACCTCCACCGCGGCGACCAGCGTCTCGTCCACCGTGTCGAAGCGCAGCCGGATGCGGTCGCTCATCTCCAGATCGGCGTCCTTGCGGAGCTGCTGCACGTGGCGGACGACGTCGCGGGCCATCCCCTCCGCGATCAGCTCGTCGGTCAGCTCGGTATTCAGCGCCACGGCGAACGTGTGCTCCTCGGCGCCTGCGAACTTCTCCGGCCAGACCCGCTCGACCACCACATCTTCTGACATCACGTGGAGTTTTTCGCCGTCGATGTCAACCGCCAGACCCTCGGGCTGCTTGACGCCACTGACCACGTCGGCGGGGGCCATCCCCGCCAGCGCCGCCGCCACCTTGCCCGCCGCCTTGCCGAGCCGCGGCCCGAGCTTCGCCATGTCCGGCCGCACCTTGTACTCGAGCACGTCGTCAAGGTTCTCACGGACCGTCAGCGCCTTGACGTTGAGTTCTTCAAGGACCTGCGCCTGGAAGCGCCCGACGCCGGCGCGGAACTCGGAATCCGCCGAGGCCACAACGATCTCACTCAACGGCTGGCGCACGCGAAGCCCCTTTGCCTGGCGCACGCCCAGCGCCGCCGACACCACCTCCGTCACCGCGTTCATCTGCGCCGACAGCGTCTCGTCGATCAGCGACTCGTCCACCTGCGGATACGCGCACAGGTGGATGCTCTCCGGGGCCTCAGCCGTGGCACGGCCATCCTGGCCGTGATCGCTCACGGGCGAGACGCCCGTGCCACAGACGAGGTTCTGATAGATCCGCTCGGTCACGAACGGACAGATCGGCGCGATCAGCTTGCAGAGCGTGACTAACGAAGTATATAGCGTTTGATATGCCGCCAGCTTGTCGCGGTCGTTCTCGTCCTTGCTGCGCCAGAACCGCCGCCGGTTCCGCCGCACGTACCAGTTCGACAGGCCGTCGATGAACCGTTCGGCTTCCTCGACGAAGCCGTACATCAGGTAGCCCTCGAAGCCTTCATGGGCGCGGCGGACCAGCAGTTGCAGGTTCGAGAGGAGCCACCGGTCGATGTCCTGCCGCTCCGCCACGGGCACCGGCTCGGACTTCGGATCGAACCCGTCGAGCCGCGCGTAATTCGCCAGGAACGCGTACACGTTCCACAGCGTGTTGAACACCTTCCGCTCGATCTCCGTGCCGACGGTGTAGCCGAAGTTGAGATTGTTGACCGGATTGTGGCGGCAGAAGATCCAGCGCATCACGTCCACGCCCATCTTCTCCGCCGCCTCTTCGAACCAGATGGCGTTGCCGGCCGACTTGTGCATCTCCATCCCGTGCTCGTCCCGCACCAGGGCGTGGCCGAGCAGCGTCTTGAACGGCGGGATGTTCTCCATCATCGTCGACATCGCCAGCATCGCGTAGAACCAGTTGCGGAACTGCCCCGGAAAACACTCGGTCACCAGATCCGCCGGGATCCACTTCGCCCAATAGTCCCGGTCGCTGTTGTACTGCACGGTCGAGTACGCCACGATCCCGGCGTCGAGCCACGGGTTCCCCACGTCTTTGATGCGGCTGACGTCCTTCCCGCACTTCCCGCAGCGGAGCTTCACCGCGTCGATGTGCGGCCGGTGCGGGCTGCGGCCATCGAACTCCTCCCAGCCGGCGACCGCCCGCTCCCGAAGCTCCTCCTCGCTGCCGATCACGTCGAACCATCCGCACTCGCATTCCCAGATCGGCAGCGCCAGACCCCAGTACCGCTTCTTCGAGATCATCCAGTCGCGCATGTTGTTCAGCCAGTCCAGCTCGCGCGCCTCGCCCCACTCGGGAATCCACCGGACCTGCTTCGCGACCTGTTTGATCTCGTCGCGCCACGACATCTCGATGTACCACTCGTGCACGTTGCGATAGAGCAGCGGCGTGCCGCAGCGCCAGCAGTGCGGATAGCTGTGGACGTATGCCTCGCTCTTGTAGAAGACCCCCTTCTCTTTCAGGCTGTCGTAGACCGCGTCCTTGACGTCGCCGGCGAACTGGCCCGTCAGGAAGCCATATCCGTCGACGTACACGCCCGACTCGTCGAGCGGCGCCAGCACGGGCAGCCCGATCTCGCGGCCCAGGTCGAAGTCTTCCTTGCCGCAGCCGGGCGCCATGTGCACGATGCCCGTGCCCTCGGTCTCGCCCACCAGGTCCCACGCGACGACGCGGTAGGCGTCTTTGATCGCCGCCGCGGCGGGCAGCTCGTCGAACGGGCCGTCGTACCCGAGCCCGACCAGCTCCACCCCCGGCACGTCGGCGATGAACTTGTAGTCGCCCTCCAACTGCTCGAGGCAGCCGCGGCCGAGGTAATACGTCTCGCCGTTCTGCTCGACCTTCGAGTACACCAGCTCGGGATGCACGGCGCAGGCGACGTTCGCCGCAAGCGTCCACGGCGTCGTCGTCCACACGAGCAGATACTCGCCCTGCCCTGAGCTTGTCGAAGGGCCCCCCTGCCCTGAACCTGTCGAAGGGTTGGTGGGGCAGGCATTCTTGCCTGCCTGGGGTCTGATGCGGAACTTGACGACGACCGACGGGTCCTCGACCTCCTTGTACCCCTCGTGCATCTCCTGCTGGCTGATGCCCGTGCCGCAGCGCGGACACCACGGCATCGAGTCCGCCCCCTTGTAGATCAGGCCGCGGTCGTGGCACTTCTTCAGGAAGTGCCAGATCGTGTAGTTGTTCTCGTCCGTCATCGTGAAGTACGAGTCGTCCCAGTCCATCCAATAGCCCAGGCGGATGGACTGCTCGGTCTGGATGGCGGAGTACTTGCGGACGCGCTCCTTGCACTTCTCGACGAACTCCGCGATGCCGTACGCCTCGATGTCGCGTTTGGTCTTGAAGTCGAGCTCCTTCTCCACCTCGACCTCGACCCACAGGCCCTGGCAGTCGAACCCGTTCTGGTAGCGCATGTGGTGCCCGGTCATCGCGTGGTAGCGGAGGAACGTATCCTTGTACGTCCGGCCCCACGCGTGGTGCACGCCCATCGGGTTGTTCGCCGTGATCGGCCCGTCGAGGAACGACCAGATCGGCCCGTCGGCGTTCTGCGCCTTGAGCTTGCTGAATGTCTGATGCTCCGCCCAGAACTTCAGGACCTCATGCTCAGACGGGATCAGGTTGGGTTGCGTTGGGACCGGGTCAAACACCGCTTTCTCTCACCACGAAGCACACGAAGCCAATCCTCAGGACGAATGAGGAAGGGAGGATTCTAGCGGCAGGAATGGGCTAAGTCAAGGAATGCGGCGGCTGAGTCATGCCCAGTTTTCGAGACGGGAAAGGCCCGTTCACGGGCCTTCGCGAGGAGCGACAGCTCCGAGAATAGGCCCCGCCTTCAGGCGGGGTCGAGCGGGCCGGG
>Ga0114922_10003930_pt1 | contig 13813 bp, 18 predicted proteins | sample AartaG_FD_100975 | JGI IMG/M metagenome (GOLD analysis project Ga0114922, IMG submission 100975) | Deep subsurface microbial communities from Aarhus Bay to uncover new lineages of life (NeLLi) - Aarhus_00045 metaG | ecosystem: Environmental > Aquatic > Marine > Oceanic > Sediment | place...
AAGGGAAAGAGGGGCAAGAAGGCAGAAGAGGTCTCCGGAGACGCCTTGAGCACCATCCTCTCCAACCAGCAGAAGCTGGCAGCCTCTCTCGAGGCTCTCGCTCAGGGCAATGAGGGGCTAGTAGTAGCCATTGAGGCGCTAGGAACCCAGGTGGCTGGTAATGCCCAGCTCATCTCAGTGCTGATGGCCATCAACGTCTGGCTTGCCGAGCAGCTACGCCATGCTCCTGGTCAGCGGCTGAACCTGGCACAGTCTGAGTGGGCTCCCATCCTCACCGACGGGTCGCTCAACCAGATCCTCCAACTACTTGGTGGTCAACCGGGAAAATAGAGGCCGGGCTCTGGCCCGGCTGCGTCAGCCCACGCGCTGAAGACACAGTGTTGCTGGTCGAAGAGATACTACAAGGGATGACCCCGGGTGAGCTGGAGCAGCTAGCTTCCAAGCTCGGGGTCAACTGCTTCGGTACCAAGCGCCCTGGTCAAGTGCTGCAAAGCATCCAGAGTGCGGCGTTGGAAGAAGGCGAGGTCTAGCACCCCGTCTTCTTCACATGCCTGAGCAGAGGTCTAGGTGACTTCTGTTTAGATACAGAAAGGCGTACTGCTCGTCTACCTGGTACCAATGCACCAGGCACTACTGGCTCCACCACTGCTTCACCAAACCCGCCCAAACCACGACTGACCGTCAATGGACCCAAAGGCAGAAAGGTCCGCATGATGAACCCGGTGCGAAGTCCACTCATACCCCTGCACTCCTTCTAGCTGGAGTGCCCACTGTGGCTACAATACCACCGCCGGACTCATCCCTGAGCTGCCAGGTCATCAACGGCGTGGTTCCATCGTCGTCGTAGAGAATGAGTGTGCCTGGGTTACCAGCGCTCTCCTCCATCCGATTGGTGATGGACTTGCGTACCAGTGCTAGGTCCACCCCTGAAGGTGGAACCACTACAGCAAGTAGGTCAGCGGAGTCTCCTACTACATCACCACTGTTGTCCACGTGGTACTCAGCGATCAGAACATCTCCCTCCGACACACTGAGCGCGGACAGGTCCAAGCTCCTCTGGTAGTGACCACGCTCCACATCCGTCATGGACGCATACTTCGTCGTCCACGCGGCAGTCTTGAACGTATTGTCATTGAAGTCCAAGTAGCTGTCAATGGTAGAGCCGTCACGAAGAGCTACTGTAGGACTCAAACCAGTGATACCCCCGACGCCCTCTCTCCTCACCGTCAAGAACAAGGGAACGGCTGTCTGAGCCTGGTTGATGCTGATTCCTATAGTTCCCATATCTCTATCCTACCATCAGAAGTTGTAGGGGAAGAAGAGGTGTCACTGGACTCAGTGCAACCATGGTGCTTCAGAATGAATGGGCGAAAAAGGTGTTGACTCCTGCAGCGGGCGCCGCCGATGCGCTAATCGCCAACAACACCTGAACGAGCCGGTACTGATTTGAGGGCGCGGTCCAACCCATACTCGTCGCACCCGCAGACGCGATCTCTTCGCTCCCGGTATAGAAGTCAGACCCCCCAACATCCGAAAGCAACAGTAGAGTCTGGCCGGTGTCCACCGCCAAGTTACTACCGCCGGCAGCATCACTCACACCGCCGAGAATCACCGAGTCAGCGGTCGTTGTCGTGATGTCTGTCTCGATAGCCGTTGGGGACGAACCCTCGGTGCTGCTGGCGGAGGCATCAACAGCCCCCTGTTTCGCGCCTTGCAACCCAACAACATGAGTGAACGAATCGTTCACATCTGCGTCGTAGGAAGCCACCACATTATAAGCACCGGGCGTGCTGGGGAAGTCTTCGTCGTCCAAGTACCACGCCGACGAGACATTGCGGACCTCAATGTCTTCAAGAATCTTCGTCAGCGCCGTCCCGTTGTAAGTGACGCCGGTCACTGTGAAGGCACTACCGTCCTCGCCACCCGTGAACACGATCAACTTCTTGTTGCTCCCGGCCGTGAACGTGTGGCTGACCGTGAGCGACGTACCAGACCCATCACCCTTAGAGGTCTCTTCAATGGTCGGGAAGGTCAACGGAGCACCCGGCTAGAACGGCTTCAGGAAGACCCGGCAGCGCTGGATGTAGGCCGGGTTCGAGGTCGGACCCAGCTTCTCGTATTCCAGCTCGAACTTGTAGGTCTCCCCAGCCTCCACTCCACTCAGCACGACCGTGCCCGAGAAGGGGTTGTAGCCATTCGAGGCAGAGTTGAACTCCCCACGTGCGGTACGGCTGCCGCCATTCTTCGTGATGTACAGACGTATCCTCATGCCGGTAGCCGCCACCACGCTGTCTACCTTGCCCTCTGCATACCATGCCAGCAGGTAGTCCGCGGCTGGGAGCAACCCTGTGTCCAGCGTAAGGCGAACCACGGGATCTCCCGTGTCGTCGTCGTCCTCCGCCTCCTCAATCTCTTTCTGCACACTCTCAGCGAAGTCCCCTCCCTCATGCGCTGCTGCCACCGCAAGGACGGCTGTTCGGTCTGCCGCTAGCGGCAAGTCGTCCCACACCACCATCACGTCCGACCCCGACAGGTAGATGGAAGTCGGGTACTCGCTCAAACTCTCGTCGGCGACTTCCTGGGTGAAGATGGCTAGGTTCGGAGCTCCGGGCGGCGTTGTGGATACGAATGCACTCTGAGGAATCGTGAGCGTGGTTTCTGTGCTCGCCATGACTATCTCCTATGACGTTGGGAAGTTCTTCGAGTACTGGCCCCACCAAGTCGAGCCGTCCCAATACAGGTTGATGAAGTCCACTCGGTTGACCGCGGTCGTCGCCACGTAGGTTGTGCCGCCCGCCCACCTGACCACCGTGTTGAAGGTCACAGTGTAACCAGGAGTGGAAGCATTGGTGAGAATCTTGAGTTGGTAGTGCCCGATGACTGGGGGAGCGTCGAGCGTGACGGCGCAATTCGCGGTCAGCGTCGCACGGATTAGCTGGTACTCATCGAAGCTGACTGGAAGGTTGGCGCCAGCGCTCCCCTGGTTGTACTCAGCGTCGTAACCGATATGGTTTTTTGAAACCAGGGCCCCCGCGTCGGTATACGTTGGCGCGTTCGTACCAGCTTGGATGATCTTGCCAGTGGTCGAATTGAACCTGGCGATCTGATTGTCCAAGCTGCTGGATGGACCGGTTACGTCCCCCCCTCCTCCAACTGTCACCCACGAGAGTACACCGGCGCCACCACCACTCGTAGACAGCACCTGACCAGCAGTGCCATCAGTAGCAGGTAGAATCCAGATCTGGTTCGCCGTCAAGGCTGGGGCCTCGAAGCCAACGTAGTTGGAATCTCCAACATCCCAGAACCTGACCTCGCCACCACCCGAGACCTCAACGATGGGTGTACTGAGCAACCCATCCGCCACCAGGTCACCCAATGCACGCGCCTGTGAAGAGACGGAGCCTAGAAGTACCTCACCCGTAGCGGAGAGAGCGGAGCCTATGACGACGTCTTCACCTCCACCAGTGACGTTGGCGCCAATGGTGAGGTTGCCTGAACTACTCTTACGGGTCAGGTTGTCCGCAAGCAGATTGTCACCGTCCTGGATCTGAGCCAGGTTTCCATCAGTGTCTATGTACAGGACGGTGACATCAGCCACGGATTACTCTTCTGGAGACGCCATCTCCGGCAGCGGTAGGGGCTTCCCTGCCCGGTTGGGCACGTACTGCGCCACGATGAGACTCTTGTCGGTGAGCAGTTGGGTGATGGCGTAGCCTTCTGGAAGCTGGTCGTCCAGCAGCTTGACGAGCTCGTTGATGCACTCGATCTGCTCACGGTGTGCCTTCACGCACTCTGGGTCCCTCTGCGCCAGCTCCCTAGCTTCTGCATCAAGCATCTGGTTGTACTTCGCAATGAGTGGCTCCTTGATCTTCTTCAACTCATCAGCGTAGTTGCGGTTCAGGCCCTCGAGCTTCCACTTGTGCAGCTCATCCATCGGCATGGTGAAGAGCTTCTTGTCCTCTTGAGCAGCAGGGTTGGAGGGAGTCTTCTTGGCCCGAGCCTCATCCAAAGAAGCTACCTTCTTGGAAGGCTCCTGCGACCTCTTGGCTTGCCTCTCCTCCTCCCTCTTGCGCCGTCGCTCATCCCTAGCCTCTTGACGCTGACGACTTATACGGTCTTCTTCAGACTCCTGAGGAGACTGAAGCTCTGGGGACTTTCCGGCGGCAAGGTCGGAGTTGATACGAGCAAGGTCCCTCTCGGTCTTGAGGTCAGCGCGCTCCTTCTTCAGAGCTTCCAACTCACCAGCGGTTTCTGCTTTCATGGCTCTGAGCTCAGCGAGCTCGGCCTGTATTGACGATGCAGCAGGCTGCACCGGTGCTACGGACTTCTTAGAAGTCCTCTTCTTCCCTGATGCCTTCTTGGCTTTCTTCCTGGCGGCCATGAGCTCATTCTAGCCATGCCTGGAAGAACTACAAGATGACCGGCGGCCCGGGGTCCAAGATGAACTCGGTGGCCGTCAGGGACCAGCCAACCCGCTGCCGCAGGCTGCCAGCAGCAGTAGGAGCCGTCTGAGTCAGGTCGCCGGCGGTCTCAGAGATGAAGAGCGGGCTGGCCACCGTGTGTGAAGCACCCGCGTCGGTACAACGAGCGCCGGGGGTCCACATGGTGATTGTAGCGGGGCCAGCAGTAGCCTCACGCGCAATACCCGCGAACTTCTTGGGGTTGCCCGCCGCGTTGGCGTCTGCCAGGATGACCTCCCCGCTCACGGCGGAGTACGCCATCGGGGAGCCGACGGTGGTTGTAGTCCCCGCCGGGATGTCGACCGAGACGAACTGCTCAACGCCAGTGTCCTCCATCTCGTTGGCGAGACGATTGATGGCACCGATGATGGAGGTGGCTCCATTGAGCACCTCGCCAGCGCCTGTCTGGTCCAACGTACGGTCACCCGTCTGAGAGAGCGTGCCACCCCAGCTACCTACATCGTCCAGGCCAAGCTCACCTGCAGCCGCATCAAAGTTGAGGTTTCCAGCCGAGGTGCTGAAGTTGGAAGTGGCCGCTGCATCGAGTGAGATGCCCGCGCCGGTGGAGTCGATGGTGATAGCCCCAGCCGCGCTGATGGGGATGGTGCCCGCGCCAACAGCCGTCAAGGTGAGGTTCTGACCGGACGTGGGAGTGAGAGCTACCGCTCCGGCTCCATTGACCACCACCACAGGAGTGGAGCCATCTATGACCTCGAGAGCGTTGCCTGCACCAGTATTGGTGACCTGCAGAGCGTCTCCGCTGCCAGCATTGGTGATGTCGACCAGGACACCAGTGGCCCCAGCGACGGAGTCAATGTCCACACCGATGCCGGTGGTGGTAGCCCCCATGCTGACAGTCAGGGCCGAGCCGGCTCCAGCGAAGGTACGGCTGAGCTCGAGCACGTTGGTCACGTCAGCGGTGTTGCTGAACTGTAGAGCACCGTTGGCCGTGGTGACGGCGATGGTGTTACCAATCGCGTAGGTCTGCTGAAGGCTTTCTCCACCACCTGAACTGATGGCCGCGTCCAGGGCAACCAAGACCGCTTGCAGGTCGTCAGTTGCCGGAGAGATGGTCATGCCGCCGGTGTAGACACCAACCCCCAGAGAACCGGAGGTGCCGTTGCCAGTAGACTTCAGGCTCACGCCGGCGCCGGCGCCACCTGCCACGGTGCTGACCCACAGGTCCTTCAGGAAGTCGGTGGAGCTGCTGCCGATGTCAACCAGGTTGTCCCCGAGCGTCAGGTCGGAATCCAGGTTGACTACGTCAGTGCCGCCGCCCAGGAACACATTTGAGCCACCGGTACTACCAATCCTGATGTTGTCTCCAGAGCCCAGGCCCAGGTCGACGTTGCCCTCAACGGCGAAGTCGCCCGTCACCGTCTCATCAACAGAGATGGTGGAAGAGCCGGATACATACAGGTTGTTGTCGACCCGCAAGTCCCCCAAGACGCGTACGTCGCCGTCTCCTGGAGTACCTGCGACACCAAGCCGGAGTTCATCCCCCGTGCCCAGACTGGCTCCGATGACCAAGTGGCCAGTTCCAGCGACGTCGATGTTGTCGACGTTCAGGGTATCGCCAACACCAATCCGCTCGAGGTTGCCATCATTGTTGATTTCTAGTGCGAAGGACATCTTGGATACCTCACGTGAGAACGGTGTCGAGGTCGAGGTCTACTGGCTGACCTTGGCCGGTAATGTCGTTGAACAAGGGCCCAGCCGGATGCTTCTGCCCACCAATACTGGTCTTCTGCGGGGAGTTCATCAACTCCAGCGCCTTCTGGGTGAACTCGTTGGTCGTAGTCACTACCCCAAGCTTGGGGATGGTGATGATGGGAGCATTCTTCTGATTCACCAAGTGCATCGGAGGGGTACCGTAGTTCTTGTCGTACCCCACCCGGAACTTGAAATCGTTGTTCTTCAGGAACGGATTGGCCTTCGGCGTCAGCCTGTACTTCTTCTGTGCCATCAGAGAATCACCGCTATCTGGGGGTCGAAGATGAAGTCTGTGGAGTTCACTGCAGTACCGATCTTCTGAATGGTCGACCCGCTAGAGGTTGGAAGCCCAGTCTTGGTCACGAACGCTCCTGAGCTACCTAAGAATAGTTCGTCTCCGAAGGTAAGCCCAGCGAAGCCCTTTACTCTGCCCATGAAGAGTAGCGTAGCCGTTGTACTTGTAGGCTTTTCTACGATGAGAGCTACTGCCTGGGTGGAGATGTCGGAGTTGTCCGCTTGGGTCACCGCCAGGTTGCCAGATGGGTAGACCAGGTCCCCCACCACAGCGCCCGCTGGCACGGTGAACTCACCCGGGTCAGATACAGCATCAGGCTGAGCAACCCAGTCCAGGGTACCGGTGAATGGGTTGAACTCCAGTGCGGGTTCGCCCATCAGGTCCTCGCTACCGAGCTGAGCCTTCCGGCCGTGTAGCCGAGAGTGAGCGTGGCCACCGTGGTCCCGCCTGAACCACCCTGCTTGTACACCACCCCGGTCACCTTGCCGGAGGTGTAACTGAGGTCCATGTAATCGTACTCCTCCGGCACCAGGATGTGCTTCTCGAAGCTCGAGACAGAGTCGTCGTCCTTGTCGAGCTTTCTGCCTATGACAATCTCGGCCATTTCACTTCCTGAGCTGGTCTACAGCATACACGCTGACCCCAAAGATTGCCGAGGCTCCGACCACTCCCACGACGATGCCAAACGTCCTGGTCTTGTACCAAGGAGGGTTCCTGGCCTCCTGTTCGGCCGCCAATCTGGCAGTCTCTGCTCGCGTCAGTCGCTCACGTAGGTCCTTCTCGACCGCCTTGTTGCGTTCCTCTTCGATGGTGATGAGCTTCTCGTGATAGCCCACGCGTGCTTTACAGACCTTCTGCTCCTGCTCCACATCGGCCTTCAGCCGCATCTTGTACTGCTGCAGCCAGTTGGCCCACCTAAGCGCCGTAGGGTTGTCGAAGAGCTGTCCTGAATAGGGAGCCTCCTTCCCCTTCGGGAGTACCTCAATCTTGTCGTCCCCCGGAGGGATGGTCTGAACCGGTGGGTCCTGCCCGAAGGCAAGGACAGGCAGCAAGAAGACCAGCAGGAAGATTCTCCAGTTCATGTTCGCCTCACTGAGCGTGGCGCAGGTACTTCTTGTACTCGCTGGGCCCTAAAGCCTTCGATACTGCTGCCTCATTCCCAGCCAGAGTCGATCTGTCTTTACTCTCGTAGTACTTCTGCCCCAACCCCTTACCTAAGTAGGAGCCCAGGGCACCACCAGCAAGCCCTCCACCTATCGCCCCAGGGAATCCACCAATCCCCAGTGCCTCACCCGCCATGTTCCCAAGAAGAGCTCCTCCCACAGCACCACCACCAGCCCCAACAGCCTGACCAATCTCAGGAGCTGCCACCGCATGAAGTGGTACATCCTTCAAATTAGCCTTCTGCAAAACTGGGTCTATCTGCTGAATGTACTTATCTCTCTCGGGATTGCTCGCAATCTTCGTCAGCTCATCTGCAAACGCACGAATATCTATCGAGTTCATCGTGACCTCACGGCTGCTGTGATGTTCTCTGGTATCCCCTCCTCCATCTGAGACAGGGGTTCTACGAAGGCAAGCTGCTCGAATGCACCCATGAACCCACGCCAAGAAGCCTCCTTCTTCACAGACTCAGTGGGGCCCACCCCGAGCATGGCCTTCATCATCTCCACCGTCATGGTGAGCATCCGGCCGAAGTACTTCTTCGGGATGTGCTTCCGGTAGCAAGCGATGGCTTCATCCCGGTTGTCGAAACCCAGGAAGACCTTGTACTCGTCAAACGAGCCGTCGTCCTTGCGCTGGATAGCCCAAAAGGCATTCTTGCTCTTCTTCTCCGGGCCAATGAAGATGTCCAATCCATCATCGTCCCCACCCAGGGTCTTCGGGATGAAACCGTAGTCGACGTTGTACTTCCGCTTCCACTCGACACCCTTCGAGTCCGTCCCGAACATGATGAATCCCTTGGGACGGTCGACGTGGATGGTGAGCCCATGGAAGTCCACCTTGAACTTCACCGTGTCAGGACTGGTAGGCTTGCCCTTGTAGAACCCACCTTCAGTCTTGGCCTGCTTGTAGAGCTCTGCGTAGGCTGATGCAGTCACAATCTTCGCTGCCTCCGGCAGAGAGGCGCTGAAGATAGCCTCTCTTTGATGTGGAGTGGTACCAGACAATCCTCCCCCAAAAGCTGTGGCCTGTGAAGGCCCACGGGTGAGCTCGTACCCCTTCCTCTTGGCCATACCTTCCCACACGCGCTGCGCACCCGCACTCACCTGACGACTGTCGCTACTGAGAGTCTGCTCGGGCATCCGGCGCATTATTTCGCCGTACATCTTCTTACCGAGTCCCATCCCTCTGTACTTGGGTGGAAGCTGTGACCATCCGACCTTTCCACCAACAACGCTAGCAAGTCCTATTGGTTCATCACCCAATCTGGCAAAGAATTTCCTCTTGCCACCAGGAGATGCAATTTCCTTGAGGGAGAAGGCGCTGCGTAACCTCGATGCAGAGTCCTTCCTCATTGGTCACTAAGCTCCTCCACCAAGGCATCATACCGCTGCTCGAGCCCCCGACGCCAGGGCCACATCCAGAAGTACTCGGCTGAGGTGAAGTGGTTGATGATGTCCCGCCGGAGTTGGCTGTTCTGCACATACTGCAGACCGAAGTACTCGTGGTAGGCCCGCAGCGTCTCCGAGTACGCCTCCCACTCGAACTTCATCCGCCAGTAGGCGAAGAGCGTGGGGAAGGGAAAGAACAGGTAGAGGAAGCTGAACAGCAGCATCCCATGCTTCCTACGTTGGCGCATGTGGATGCGCTCATGACGTAGTAGACACGCTTTGGAAGTTGAGCTCATCAAGTCCCACTTGGCACCAGATACATACAGTGTGTAACCGATGGTGGTGAAGTACTTCGTCATGAAGACGTCCATCTGCCAGAAGGTGATGACCTTCAAGAAGACGTCGATGGCTTTCATCATCCAGCTGTTCGACTTCAACTTGATGCTGAACCCAGGGAACTCGTTCTCCACCTCATGAACCAACTCGAGGTACTTCTCGTCATCCACCCCGTACCTCCTCTCCCACACTCTTCAAGAACGCATTGAGAGCCTCTGGGTCCTCCGTCAGGTCTTCCACGAGCTCCTTCTGCGTATCGGTGAGCTTCTCTACCGTCTTCGAGTGCTCCCGTTTGACCTCTGCCACACGCTCAATGAGCTTGACCTTGGCCTCTTCCTTGGCCCGCTCGGCCTTCGCATCCTCCACGAGCTTCTTGTCAGCAGCACCAATGAGCTCGGGCGCAACGACATCAGGTGGCTTTCCACCAGTGAGCCGACCAACCAAGAACAGAGCGATGCCAATCGGGAAAAGAAGCCACATCCAGTACTTCTTGAGCCAAAGCCAGGCACGATTCAGCCAGTTCCACGCCTGCAATAGGACGAGTGGCATCACACCTCCGGTGGGAGCTCCGCCGGTGAATCAGGCAGCTTCACGTCCACGTCGTAACCCTTGAGGATGAGCTTCTTGAGCACCTTGTAGAGGAAGCCGCTGAACCAGGCGACGGTGCAAGCTGCGAAAAGCTTGCTGAGATATCCCTCGACGTCACCGAACAGGAACTTCGAGGGGATGGTGGCGAACAGCGCCCCATACGCCAGCGGGATGGCGTAGAGAATGACCTGGTTGTACCACTGCGCGAACTTCGTGACGTAGGGGTCCTTCAACTTGAGGTGCGGTAGCAGCAGCTCAGTGATGCGCCGAGTGAAGAAGGTAGCAATGACCACCATCACCGCCAGGGACAGAGTCCCGGGAATGCTGAGGTTCTTGAGTAGGTCGTCCATCACTCCTCCTACATATCCAGATGGTCATACCGATACTGCACACGGAGACTCAGCAACTTGGTGGACCCAGCTGTTGTTATCGGTGACCTGAGAGCGATAATTAGACGATTGGCGGTAACACCATCACTAACAATCGGTTGGTCGACTGTGAGCAGAAGATCACGCGCATCATCCATTGAAGCACCAGCTTCAGTATCAGTGTACATACCTGACCAGATCACAGTGCCATCTTCGTCCTGAATGGTTACCCCCAAGATCATCGGGTTGCTACCGGGGTCACCAGCTTGGTGAAGGGTACCGCTAACCCTAGCCACCACCGCCATCACGCGCGAAATGCCAGCGTTCAGCTCGGGCTCGAACACGATAGCTTCTTCATCATCCCCATCTAACCAACCCTTATCGAGGCTCGGGTTCCACGTGTCGTAGAAGGTCCAACCGGTGTTGCCGGAGGGCACCAAGGGGATGTTCTTCCACTTGTCACGGTTACCCGTGTAAGTGAACTCCACCGCATCATCGATGTCCGTGAGTGCACCGGTGTCCAGATGAAGCTTCCCACCAAGCACGTAACTAATAGTGCCATCGACGATGATGAACTGCCCGCTATCGACTGTCAGCGCACCACTCGGAGACACAATGTGTGCTGGGCCATTGATACGAATGTTGCCAGAGAGGTCAGCATCAGAACCACTTGGGTCAAACCAGATTGTCCCACCAGCCCTGACCTTGATTTGCCCACCATCCAATACATCGATGAATCCCGCACTCTCCAAGTCAATGTGAGCTGCAGTACTTCCCTTTACGAGCTGGGTTCCATAGAGGTCAAACCTGGTGCCACTGTTCATGCTCAACATGCTCGACTCGTAGAACTGGAGGAGCGAGTTGTAATGAAGGAATATCGTACCTGACGAAACAGCGCTCTCACCCATGTGGATGTCGGCACCGCCCTTGAGGGTCAGAGTAGCGCTAGTCCCGTCGAGGAGTACTGTCCCACCATCCTCTACGATGATGCCGCCAGTTGCATCGATAGTTACGTTGTGAAAATGGGGCATTGTACGCTCCTAGACCTCGTAATCCGTCCTGGTCATGAAGACCTTGATGTTGCCACTGGCGTCTTCACCAACGATGCCCTCCCACTTGAAAACCTCGTTGGCTGCCTGCGGTAGTGCATCATCACTTCCGCTAAACACGAACTCCCCTGCGTCAGCGAACGCCCAATCTATTGTATGAGCCTGACCATTCAGGTTGGCAGCGATGATGGTGACTCGTGTACCTCTATCAGAGCTGTCGAAGCTGCTGGTGACTTGAACCGCTTGAGCACCACTGTGGTTGAGCCTGAGCTGAATGGCCTCGTAGCCCTCTCCAGTAGCTACGTCCTGGGTGAGGCTACCGGGGTCTACTGTGACACTCACAGTTGTACTGGCGGTACTAATGGTTGCACTACGTGCCTTGAATGCATGTTCGATCTGCCCTGCAGTACCAATGATTCCTCCCCCACCCTTCAAGACAATGCCAGTACCAGGAGTACCATCCAGCTCGTGACTACCGATACTGAGCGCAGTATCCCCCGGCTCCCTGGTAATGAACCTAGGCAAGTTCTCCGAGATGTGCGTTGAGCTAGAGAGAGCATGAGGAGCGATGTGGCTGAACGTAGGGATGGTGGTGTTGGTACTAGGATTCCCGCCAAACGTACCAACCAGCTGGAACCACTGAACGGTGACGAGAACATCGTCGTCAAACGTCGGAGTACCTCCACCCAAGGTCCTCAAGGTGGCTTCCGTGTCGTCTACGATGGTGCTGATGAGGTACGCTTGTTGAGACCCGTCGGAGAGGAACGTCACGAGCAGGACGTCAGCCTTCAAAAAGATTGCCGTGTCCGCGCTACCATCCCGGAAGGCATTGCTCGCCTCAGTGAGCGTCACACTGGATGAACCAGTAGCACCGGCTGCATTCAAGGTGGCCGTAGCCCCCTTTTTGATGCGTGTGTACACCGGTTGTGCACCAACGTTAGCGCCTTGAATGTCCACTGGGTTGTAGACAGCCACGGCTGCCAACGGCCTAGACCAAGAGCTCTTCTCATTCACATCGGTACTGGCGTGACGGTGTGACGATATGAAGAGGTAGCCAATCTCTCCACTGAAGTCAGTAACGAAGCTGTTAGCCCCATCTGCAGCAAACTCACTACGCGTGTAGGCCAAGAATGGGTCTGGACCAACTGCTACTGTTTGAGCAATTGGAATCTGGTCTAGGTTCACACCCTTCGTCGTGATGGCCTTACCATCTCGAGTGATGAGCGCACCATCTCCAGCAGCATTCTGGACGATGGCCATTGCGGTACCACTGGTTCCCCCTGGAGGCTTCGACGACCGACGGTATGCCTCATTCAGACCACTGTAGAGTAGTGGACTTACTCTCCCGACCCCAGAACGTGCAATGAGATGATTAGTGTTCATCTCATGCACGTTCGCTGCTTCCAACATCCTAGCGTAGCTACGACGTGCACCAAAGATAATCGTGAAGCTGGCACCAGCAGGAATGGCGGGACTGAAAATAACAGTAGGGTCAGTGTAGAACCCATCAGCCTCTGTTCCAACTACGCTGGGCCCTCCACCGTTTATCTGGATGTCTGAGACCACTACTCTGACACCACCATTGTAGATGTGTGCACCATTCAGGTCTACAACCTCCATATAGGAAGCTGGAGTACCCGGGCCACTTGGTGTACCCACCAAAACATCAATCCCTGAGAACGTGTAGCTTGCTACTCCACCAGCGGCAGCTGCTGCCTGAGTGGTAACAGCCGGAATGCTCCCGCGCAGTATGTTGTCAATCGCGTCTGTGTTTTCAGACAGCGCCTTGAACCCACGGTTGGTGAACAGCGACGTGGCGTTTTCACCGAACGCTACCCAATAGGTATCGATGTTGACCCCACCACTCTTCTGGGTGTCTGCCAATGCACTGCCATCACCACCTGAACCTACGCCCTCATCAGTGACGTTGACGCGGTCGTAGGCCACTCCTCCCATGGTCCCTGCCCCGGTGGCGTAAGTATCACCAGGCAGGATTGCATAGTCAGCGTCCTTGAATCGATGGAAAGGCATGCTTGCTCCTAGAAACTGAGCGTCCAGATGACCTCGAGCTCGAAAGCGGCGGTCTTGGAGAGAGTGTCGAAAGTATCGTAAGCGACAGGTGGATTGAAGGCGAACTCGAGATTAGCCCCACTGGTAAACAGTCCGACCTCCGACAGTGGAACCGAGGTGTAGGGAGCGTAGTTGAGCTCGAGCTGACCAAACAACCGACGGAAGGTAGCTGTGGTAGCTGGGGTGTGGTCAGGAGGAGCTTGTATCTGCCCCATCCACTGGTCCCCGGTGTTCGTCGGGTAGTCGTTGGTCGTCCCTGCCACTCGTACAGGACGCTCCAACGCCGTCACATCAGGGTCGGTGTCCGTCTGGCTATTCGCTCCTGCCTGGCTGTAACTAGCTCGGTACGCATCCGAGACACCACCGATGGGAGAAGCGT